>Ga0256407_10014682_pt1 | contig 10244 bp, 4 predicted proteins | sample RumenRJG_04DNA_FD_193489 | JGI IMG/M metagenome (GOLD analysis project Ga0256407, IMG submission 193489) | Bovine rumen microbial communities from Lethbridge, Alberta, Canada - RJG_04 | ecosystem: Host-associated > Mammals > Digestive system > Stomach > Rumen | place: Canada: Alberta | collected... | reverse complement strand
TTATGAGCAATTTTATAATAATATAATCCAATTATATGAAAATTTAATTGAAAAAATTAATAAATTAGAATTAAATGAAGAAATAATAAATAAAATAATTAATATTCAAGGAGAAATAATTGATAATGGATATAATTCAATTAAAAATTATTTAAATGAAATTAATAAAATATCACCTAAAATTGAATTATTAAATAATAGTTTTTCAGTTTCAGATATTAATTTATCAGAAATTGATAATTTATATAATAAAACGAAAGAAGATTATAAAGAAGAATTTATAAAAATAAGTTCAAATAAATATAATGAATTAATTAAAAATAAAATATTAAAAATATTAAATGATTCACAAAATAAAGTATTAGAAAGACTTGAAGATGAAAAAGTAATATTAGTAACTTATTTATCAGTTCATTCTCAATCAATTGATACTGATAATCAAACATTAGTTATAAATAATATGTTAGATTATGAAAATTTATTAATAAATTCTTTTGAATATTTTTATAATAATTTTTCATTATTATTTTCTAATAAAAACCTTACTGATACCATAATTGAAAATATAATTCAAAAATCATCAGATTTTGAAATTGAATATTCTTTTGATGAATTTAATTCAAAAATATATGCTAAAATAAATGAAACATTAGATTCAACTTCAATTATATATAATTCAGAAAAAAAAGAATTTAAAAATTTATTGTATCAATATATAGAAGAATTCTTTATTAAAGTAGTTCAAAGTCATTCAGAAAATGAAGGATTTAATTATTTTGATGCAGTTATAGATCAAGATTTTATATATAATATTTATCCTAAATTAAAATATATAAAAGAACAATTAAATATTACAAAAGAATATACAAATCTTGTGTTTAAGGCTAGTGAATTTAAAAATGTTAGTGAATTAATAAATGATTCTTTGAGTACAATATTTGAAAATGCAAAAAATGAAATTAAAGAAAATGTATTAAATAAAGTTGAAGATATTATATATTATAAATTAAATAACTTTAAAATTGAAATTGTAGAAAAAATTATAGAAGGATTTGAAAATAATTTATTACAAAATTTTAAAAATGATGAATTTAAAAATAATCTTAATGAAAAAGTGCTTAATTTATTATCAGATAATTTTTCAAAATCATTTAAACAAAAATTATCACAAAACTATAGTAGTTTAATTGATAATATTATTATTGTTAAATTAAAATATAATTATAATGAAGATATAGAAAAAGAATTGGAAATAATTTATCAAACTCTTGATGATGCTCAAAATATTACTAATGAAAATTTAAAAAAAGTAGGAAAATATATTATGAATGAAACAATGCAAAATATTTATGAATCTTATATCAATTTTAATTCAAAAATTGAAGAATATAGAGAATTAAAAGTAGATACAAGTTTAGAACAAGAAATTAAATCAAATTTTAAATCATTAATGGAATCAATTTCTGATTATTTAGGAATTATTTATTCAAATTATATTGAAAATAAGAATGAAATAATAATTGAAATTAATAAAAAAATTGATGGAAATTTAGTTTTTACTGAAAATTTCAATAAAGAATTAAATGCTGAAAACAAAATAAAAATAACTCAATCTTCATTTGATAATATTTCAAAAATTATAGAAAGTCTTACAGATTATACAAAAGATATATCATCAAATATACTTCAAAAATCAAGAAATCAAGTTATAAATAATAAAAGAAAATTACAAGAATATCAAAATTCATATTATATAAAAGCTGCTTTAAATGATTTCAAAATAGTTTATAATTCTATGAAAGATAAAATAATAAATATTAAACAATATATTGATTTAACAAGTTCATATCATTTATTTTTTTCAAAAATGATAACTGGAATAAGAGATATTTCAAGTTATATTAATCATACTTATACATATTTAAATGAAATATCTAATTCTACAAAATTAGATGATTATTTTTCAAATATTGAAACACAAGTAGAAACAATTAGAAATTTAAGTAATGAATTTTTAGTAAATGAATCATTAATAATTGATAATACACTTCATTTGTTAAGATATGGTATAATTAAAATATATTCAGATATAGAAAATGATTTATTAAAAGATGTTGATTTTGCATTAAAAATACTTTTCTCTGAAATATTGAATAAGGAACCAAAAAATGAAACTAAAAAAGGAACATATGAAAAAATTGATATATCAGTTAAAAATGAAACTGCTTTTACTGAAGTATTTGGAAATATTACTGATATTAATTATAATTATAATTATTCATTCAATTTTTATAATGATTCTATTATTTTAGGAATTTTCCTTAATGCATCAGTAAATGGAATTACTGAAGAAAAAGTTGATATTATGTCTGAAATATTTAATGGTACTTTTGGAAATGGGTTAATTGGATTAAGGGTTAATTATTCTCTTTATGATGAAAGGGCTTATGCATTTGCATTTGTTAATCATAGTAAATGCTATTATGATTCAAGTTTAAAATTTGAACCTATATATTATTCAATTTTTAAAGATTTAAATGAATATAATGTTAAGAAAGTTACTAATTCAACTTATATTGAAATTGAAAAAAAATATTAAATATTTTTTATTAAGTTTGATTTTTATAGAAAATCATTTTTAAAATATTCAATATAAATTTAATTTTAAAAATATTATATTTAAATTTAATTTTAAATTACACAAAAAATAAAAAAATATCTCAATAAACTATAATTATTCTTATAAAAAAAAAATTTAATAAGAAAAAAAAAATAAAAAAATAAAATGTCAGATAAACTTGCAATAGGAATTGATTTAGGAACAACATATTCATGTGTTGGAATATGGCAAAATGGAAAAGTAGAAATAATCCCAAATGAGAATGGTCAAATGATAACACCATCAGTAGTATCATTTACACCAAATGAAAGATTAATAGGAGAAGCAGCAAAAAATCAAATAACACAAAATTACAAAAATACAATATATGATGCAAAAAGATTAATAGGAAGAAGATTTAATGATCTTTCAGTACAAAATGATATGAAAATTTGGCCTTTTATAGTAGAAAAAGATGAAAGAACAAATAGACCTATTATCATTGTTGAATATAAAGGTCAAAAAAAATCTTTTTTTGCAGAAGAAATTTCAGCAATGATTTTATTAAAAATGAAAATTATAGCAGAACAATATTTAGGTAAAAAAATACAAGATGCAGTAATTACAGTACCAGCTTATTTTAATGATTCACAAAGAATTTCTACTAAAGATGCTGGAAAAATTGCAGGATTGAATGTATTAAGAATTATAAATGAACCAACTGCTGCTGCAATTGCTTATGGTTTAGATAGGAAAGAATTATATGAAAATAGAATTTTAATTTTTGATTTAGGAGGAGGAACTTTTGATATTTCAATATTATCTTTAGATGATAATGTTTTTGAAGTAAAAGCAACGAGAGGTGATACTCATTTAGGTGGTGAAGATTTTGATAATATATTAGTTAATTTTTGCATAAATGAATTTTTAAATGAAACTGGAATTGATATTAAAAATAATCAAAAAGCTTTGAGAAGATTAAAAATTGCTTGTGAAAAAGGTAAAAGAGAATTATCAAGTGCATTTGAAACTACAATTGATATTGCTTGTTTAGCAGGAGGTGAAGATTTATCAATAACAATAACAAGACCTCAATTTGAAGAAATGTGTTCAGAACTTTTTCAAAAATGCATTACAATAGTATCAGATGCATTATTTGATGCACGTTGTACAATTTTAGATATTGATGAAGTAGTACTTGTCGGAGGTTCAACAAGAATACCAAAAATACAACAATTAGTAAAAAATTTCTTTAAAGGAAAAGAATTATGTAAATCAATCAGTCCAGATGAAGCAGTAGCTTATGGTGCATCAATACAAGCTGCAATATTAAATGATAATGAAGAATATGGTTTAGAAAGATTAGTTTTAATTGATGTAACTCCTTTAAGTTTAGGTATTGAATTAGTTGATGGTTCAATGAGTTATATTATTAAAAGAAATAAACCTATTCCTACAAAAAATAGTCAAACTTATCATACTGCTTATGAATATCAAGATTCTATTCCTATTAAAATTTATCAAGGAGAAAGAAAAAAAGCTTGTGAAAATCATCTTTTAGGTGAGTTTATTATTCATGGTATTAGAATTAGAAAAAAAGGAGAAGTTCAATGTCAAGTTACTTTTAATATTGATGTTAATTCTATTTTAAAAGTTACTGCTGTTGAATTAGGAACTGGAAATAGAAATGAATTGGTTATTGATTGTAAAAATGATAGATTAAGTGATCAGGAAATTGAAGAATTAATTGAAGAAGCTAATAAATTAAGAGATGATGATGAAGAGAGAATTGAACAAATTAAAGCTCGTGTTGAATTAGAAAATGTTATTCGTTTATATAGAAATGAATCACCTTTTGTAGGAATTAAAAAAGAAAAATTAAATCAAAAATTAAAAGAAACTTTTCAATGGCTTAAAAATAATATTAATTCTGCTTCGATCGAGGATTTTAAAAATAAAATTATAGAAATTAAAAATTATATATCAGATTTAAAGAATAATTAATAACATTCAGTAATTTTATTCTTTATTTTAAAATAAAAAAATAAATTAATTTTCATTATTTACATTTTTAATTTTATATAAAATTGAACTATTAAATCCTTCAGAAGTACCAATAATATATTTATCACCAAAACATTTGAAAATATGAGAAATTGGTAATTTTCCAGAAAGAATATTCCAAGTAACATCAATAGAAATCCATTCTTTTTTATAATATATAATTGACCAAGCGTGAGTAGGTTCAATATTATTTTTATTATTACCATCAATTACAAATCCAGAAGCATAAATTGAAGGAATTCCTAAAGATAAAAGTAATGTATTATATAATATTGTTTTATGATCACATACTCCTTTTCTTTCATTGTATATTTCTTTTGCTGTTAAAATTTTTTTTGAATATTCTTTTGTGTATATTATATTTTTATATACCCATTTTCCTATTATTATTGGAATTGGAAGCTTTTCTTTTGAGTTTATTATAATGTCTATTGCTATTGGATAAAAAAATTTTTTTTCTTGGTTTGATATTTCTGGAGTTAAATATTTTTCTGGAATATGTATTATGTTATTATATTCATTTTCTAATATTATTTCATGAACTATTTTTACTTCTTCTTTAACATTACTTAAATTTATTTTTGTTTTTGAACTTTTACCAAAAGGATTTGAAATTAAACCTGAAAAATTATGATCTTTATATATTGTAATACTTTGATTTTCAATATTGTAATTTTTTTTAAAAAAATCTTGTAATTCTGCATTAAATTTTGATTCTTTGTTTTTTGGTATAATTCTTTTTGAAATTAATTCTTGAGTTATTTTTATTTTTGCTTTTTTTTGAGTAACAATTGCAATTTCTTCTAAACCATTTTCTGGAATAATATCATTATAATTAAATTTATTTATTTCATTTGAATATTTAAATAATCCATTTGCCATTGAACAACATATTATATTATCTAAAAAATTTATTGTTATATTTCCTATTGAATTAAATGCTCCTTTCCATATATTTATATGTTCTTTTGAATATAAATTTATTTTATTTTCTTTTATTGATGATACTTTAAAATTAATTTCTATTTCTTCATTTTCTGATAATGTAAAATTGTGAATTTTTATATATGGTTTATTATCTAATATATCACATTTTAATTCATTTTTTGAAGAAGAATAATTAATTAATTTTATATCTAAGAAATTTGAATTGAAATCAATTGGAAAAAAAATTCCAGATGTATATTTATCAAAATAATCTTTATTTCCAATAAATTTAAAATTATAATTAATTTCTCTTTTTTCTCTTTCAATATTATAAATAATATTTAATTCCTTTATAAATGATTGATTATTATTATTACTAACTTTATTAATAATTTTATTGTTTAATATTTTTTTTCTCAAATATTCATTATATAAATTACCATTTTTAGAATCTATTTTTTTTAATTCTTTTATAATATTTTCTTCAGAAGATAAATTTAATTCTTTTTCTTTAAAACTAAATTTAGGAATTAAATTATTTTTTCTCTCTTCAATATTATCAATTTCATATTTTATAGATTTTCCTTGAGAATGATGAATTATAGGAGTAAGATTATGTGCAGATGTAATTCTATTATTAAAAAATTTTAATTTACTATCCATAAAAAAAATCTTTGTTTTAGTTAATGTAGTATTATTTTCATTTCTAAATTTATTTATATCATCAATTTTTTTCCATAAATATCTTGTTAATGTCATATATAAATTATCATTTGGTATTAAATTAATTAAATCATCAATTTTATCATTTATATCATTTTTTATTCTTTCAAGGAAATTTTTAATCCTTTTATTTTTATCAATATCAAATATTTTTTTCATATTTTTAAAAAATGAGAAAGTTATTATTTAAAAAAAAAGTAAAAAAAAAATTAAATTTAAATTTAAAAAAAATTATTTTTATAAATCTTCTTTTTCATATTCTTTAACAACATCTTTAGGAATTTCACTCCAACCAAGAGTTTGTGCAATAAATTCTTCTAATTCTCTTTTATTAAAATCTCCTTTAAAATCAATAGGTTGATTATTCCCAGGAACATTATAAAAAGAAATAAGTGGAATTTCTTTTATTTCTCTATTAACTTCATTATAAATTAAATCAATTGCTCCCATTCCAAATCTTTCATCTTTTAAATCTCTCATATATTTATCTGAAACTTTATGAAAAATTTGAGCTGCTTTTATACATTCTGGACATATTTTTTTATTATTATTTATAAAAATTACTAAATATGGTTTTTTTGATTGTAATACTATTTTTTTAAATGTTTTTCCTACTATTGTATTAAAGGAATATACATCTTGTTCTGGTACTGCATCTGAATTTAATTCTCTTTCTAATTTTCCTTCTTTGAATTCTTTTATAAATTGTTCTATTGATTCTTTTGTTATTTCTTTTGTTTGAATTACATAATTGTAATATTTTGATGGGTCGAATATTTGAATTGTTGGTAATTCATTTTCATTTAATAAAAAGAATTCACTTAATTCTTTATTAAATTCATTTCCTTTTATGTCAGTTTTGAAAAATTTTAATGAAGGGTTTTCTTTTCCAATTTCTTTTAATATTTTATCTTTTTCTATTTGATCTTTATTATTTTCATCTCTAAAATATATTAATGATGTAAGATTATAATATGTAATAATTGAAAAACTAAATTTATTAATTTGACCAGCTATTTCTAATGAATATCTTTTAATTAAATCATGTAATGATTTTAATGTAATTTTTCCTTCTAATTTTACTTTTTTTTCATCATAATTTTTAATCAGTGTAATTGTATTTTTTCCATATTCATCAATACATTCTGAAGAAACGCAATTAACTGTATCTGAAAATGAATCTGTTTTTAAAGTAAAATTTTCTAATATTTCATAATCTGAGTCATTTTCATCTAAAGTTGAAACTAATAAGAAACTTAATTCATATTCATTTTTAAATTTATCTATTTCTTCAATTGAATTTGCTTTGAATATTATACCATTTAATTCTTTATTTAAATATCTTAATATTTTTTTTGCATCATAAGGTGCATCATAAAGTCTTGTTTTTTTATCTGTATAAATTTTTATTGCTGGTGGATTTATACTCTCTTTTATTTTTTCATATTTTTGAGTATCGACTTTAAAAAATTTATATGGCAATTTATGTTCTAATGATAAATGAGCTGCTTTATTAAATTCTTTTATTATTTTTTTATGTTCTGATATTTTTTTATTATAGAAATAAACAATTGAATATTTTGTTGTATTAAAAAATTGTGTATTTTCATGATTTATTTCTATAATATTCTCATCATCACAAATAATAAATGATAATATAATTAAGGAAATGAAAGAATATATTTTCATTTTTTCAAATAAAATAAATTAATTAATAATAAAAATAAATACAATAAAATAAAATAATTTTTTAAAGCAAATAAAATCACATTATATAAAAATGAATAATTTTTTATTATTTTATATTTTATTTGGGAACAACTTCAATAATAACATTTACCCCATCTTTCTTACTATTAACATAAACTTCAATATAATTATCATTAATTTTTTTAACATCAACATCAATAATTTCTCCATCATTATTATAAACACGAACATCATACCCATTAGGATAATTCATATCTTTATTAACATAAACAACAGAAGGGCTTTTAATACTACTATCAAATTTAAACATACTTTTCATAACTTTACTATCATCATCAAAATTCAATTCAAGTGGATAACCTTGATAAGCCATAACATAACTTCTAGAAAGTGCTTTTTCCTTATAATATTGAATAGTACCATTTTTATTAAAAATACCTTCAGAATTTTCACTTGCAGTTGTAGTATGATCATTATAAGCTTTATACATCCAATAAGCCCATGATACCATATATTTATCAGCTGCTTTAAGGAAACCTAACATTTCCATATGACATGCTAATGATCCACTACATGCTCCAAATTCAGTTATTATTATACCAGCTGAATTTTTAAGGGCTTGTTTTTTATTTTTTTTTACTTTTGCCATATGGAATTCTGGACATTGATTTTTTGCTGCTTCTAAACTTGGTTCACCTGTTGCACATATATTTTGATCAGCAGCACAACAATAATTATGAACATTGAATACTTGTTGTCTTTTAACTGGATCTACTGGAGGTTTACTAAAAGTTCCTAATGGAATTCCACCAAATAAAGGAAGAGTATCTGGGAAAGGAACTGGTTCATAAAATAATATATAATCATTATCAATTTTTGAAATTTCTTCATTTAATTTAGAATACATTGGAGCTACTAATTTATCATCAATATATCCTGGTTTAAGAGAACGAATATCTGACCATAAATTTGCTGTCCATGGTTCATTCCAAACATCATATCCAATAACATTTTTTCTTCCTTTAAATTTTTTAGCAAGAACTTTCCAAAAATTAGCAAAAGCATCTAAAACACCATTTTGATTATTATAAAATGAATTCATAACACTTTGTAATTCAGGACTTTTATGATAATCAATAAAACTACCTTTAACACAATCAGAAACTAAAGGTAAACCATCATTATCATAATTCCATTTATTAGTTGATAAAGGAATACAAGCACCAAGTAATTTAAATAATTTAGAAAGTAAATTTTGTTCACATTTTGTTTCATAATATAATTTTTCAGCATAAAATTTAGGAGCTCCTTCACCACAAAAAAGTCTAGAAAACATATCTTGATGAGCATCAATTAAAACAGCAATTCCATTTTTTTCTAATTTATCTACAATTTCTGACATTTTTTCTAAATGTTCCATATCATATACTCCTTCTTTTCTTTCTATTGATTCCCATATTATTCCTAATCTTACTAAATTAATTCCTAATTTTTTTAATATTTCTATATCATAATCTGTGAATGACATATATGGATCAAATTCTTCTGTATTTGGAATATAGGGTGGAAGTTTTACTACTACATTTACTCCATGAAATAATATGTATCTGTTTTCGGAATCTAGGAAGAAGTTTTTGGTTTTATCAAGTTTATATGATGTAATTGATAAAAGTAAAGTTGTTATTGTTAGAAAAAAGAATTTTAATGACATTTTAATTTAGAAAATTGATTTTTTTTTTCCAATATATAAGCATTACGTAATGGAATTATATTAATATTTTTATAATTTAAATGATAACTATTATATTTTTTTTATTATATATTTATTTATTATAAATCAAATATACATTTTTTATCATTTATACCTTTTTATTTAATTATTTTTAAAATTTAAAATTTTTATTCTTTAATAAATAATCAAATAAATTCAGTTATTAATTTAAAATTTATATTTTTATAATTATTGAATATATTATTAATAAAAATATATAAAAGATTAATTATGATTTAATTGGGAAATAAAAAATAAAAAAATATTTTAGATTTTATGAGTTTAATTATTTAATTCATAAAATTTTTAATAAATATTGAATAAAAAAATTTAAAACAAAATACAATAAAAATTAACAAATAAAAAATTTAATAAATTAAATTAATCAAAATAAAACAAATAAAAAAAACCAAAAAAAAAAAAAAAAAATTTAAAAAAATTTAAAATATT
>Ga0256407_10014681_pt1 | contig 10244 bp, 8 predicted proteins | sample RumenRJG_04DNA_FD_193489 | JGI IMG/M metagenome (GOLD analysis project Ga0256407, IMG submission 193489) | Bovine rumen microbial communities from Lethbridge, Alberta, Canada - RJG_04 | ecosystem: Host-associated > Mammals > Digestive system > Stomach > Rumen | place: Canada: Alberta | collected... | reverse complement strand
CGAATCATCTCAAATTGCTCTCTTGTTATATCGTTCGGATATGCTTTCCTCATTTTGTGTACCACCTGTTTTTTTCTTTAATTATAGTTCCTTTTTCTCATTTGTAAAGATACTGAACAGGCTCTAATAACTATCGTGCATTGAGAGTTGCTGCATTTTTTGGTTTAATAATAATGACTTCGACAAAATATGAAGATGCCGTTATTACAGAAACTTTTGAAGAAATTACTAATCGTTGTAATGGAAATTATGAAGAAACAGAAAAATATGACGATGTCATTCAAAGACAAATAGAGAAAATGTTTATAAGTTCTCAAATAGATGAAGAATATAGACGTGTTCGTGAAAATTACAAACTCTATCCTGTTATGTTACTTTATAAAGTTTTGCTTGAACTCGGTCATTCATACGGGAAATATTGTATCTCTATAACGGAATACAGATATCTTGTGGCAACGACAAAGAGATTTGAGGACTTTTTAGAAACATTGTTGCTAATAAAATTACTTCGTGAAGATACAAGTAATGCACAAAACGATTTTGAAAAGTACAGAAATAAGTTTGATAACAGATTGATTCAAGCACTGAAACAATTGAGTACACTGAATGTTGAAAAAGACTTTATTTCTTTAAAATCAGATAAAATTTCTGAAGTTGCAAAAAAGGTTTTTGCGTTTGAACAAAATCCCAAAACATTTGATACTGATCACTATCTTGGATTTTTAGGTTCGACCTGTTCGTTGTTTGAATTGGAGCAATTTGAACAGCAAATGGATGAAAATGATACTGTTATTGAAATGGACAAGGAAAAAGATAGGTTATCTATGGGTACAAATGTTCTTTTATATGGTGTTCCGGGTTCGGGTAAAAGCTGGACGATTGAGCATGAATATCGCAAGCCCGACAGCAAGGTTGTAAGACTTGTTTTTCACCCTGATTATACATATTCAGATTTTATAGGACAAATCTTGCCCAATGTTTCCGATCAGGGACAAGTAAGCTATAAATTTACACCAGGACCATTTACTACAATATTAAGAGATGCTTATAATAATCCTACCACCGAATATATCCTTATCATTGAAGAAATAAACAGAGGAAATGCTCCGGCTATCTTCGGAGAAGTTTTTCAGCTGTTGGACAGAAAAGCTGAAATTAAAGATAATGATGACGGCTTTCCGATTGGCACAAGTGAGTACGGTATAATCAACAAAGATATTGCAAGAGAAATGTATGGTGAGAGCAGAATCGGTGATGAAATTCGTATCCCTTCGAATTTATCGATAATAGGCACAATGAACACTTCCGACCAAAATGTATTTACTTTGGATACTGCTTTTCAGCGTAGATGGGATATGCGGCTGATTGAGAATAACTTTGATAATGTTGAACCGTCATTCGCAAATGCTGTGATTTTGGATACAGGAGTTACATGGAAAGATTTTTGTACCGAGATCAACAAAAATGTTATCGGTAACGGTGTTTATATGGCAACATCAGAGGACAAGCGTCTTGGTGCGTACTTTGTTCATTTGAAAGATTTACAGTTTGATGAACGAATGGGAGATTTAAACAGCGGTGAGTATGACACACTCCGAAAAAAAGAAGTTTCCGGCAATTTGTCCGATGATGAAAAACTCCGTTTATCCGAAATTCGTGATGCGATGAAACAAAACCGCAAGTTCCCCGAAAAAGTTATCAAATATCTGTGGGACGATGCTTTCAAGTTTAATCGTGAATCTGTATTTGAGAGTACAGAGTACCAAAGTTTGGAACAAGTCATTCGAGCATTTTTATATGCCAATGGCTTTGAGAGATTTAAAGTTTTCAAAGAAAATATACGGAGTGCTTTTTCTGGCAGCAACAACCAGTAAGGCGGTGATTGACAGTGGATATGAACTCTGCCTTGAAAGCCATTATGGAGTATGATATAAGAAAGCATTGCCACATAAATACCAATAAAGATGGTGACCGTTTTGTTGGGATAAAGGCTGACAGCGAAAATGCTATGGTTTATTTTCCGATAGGTTATCAACTACCCGAAACAGATAATGAAATCAGAATGGATATAAGGCATTTAATTCATGTATTATCGGAATTTACCACCAAGCAGGACAGGCTTTTAGCTATGAATAAGTTTGCTGCTCCTCAATCGTTGGATTTTCCCATAAATGCTTACAGAACTGTTATCGAATATTTTTTGAATAATAATTGTAAATATTATATGGAAACAGAACAAGTATATAAAGAGGCTTCTGCCGGTAAACAGGATTGGGCTAAAACAGCAAAAAAACACATACCGCTTGTTCAGACGCAAAACGGAGTAAGTTCCTTTATATACACAAAATTTGAAGTAAAAGCAAGTATGCCGAATGAAACAAAAACAATAACTCAAATAAACCGTTTCTGTGTGTATGAAGCTTTTGAAAAATTAGGGTGGCTCTACATTCCGAATATGCCGGAAGAACCGGGACCGCATCCTGATGTAAAAACATCTATTTCCATTGTACGCTCGAAACTGAACAGCACCAATGACGATAAAAAGCGGTCTTTATTTCAGGCAATGCTTAATATGCTGAATTATATGGATTCAAAAACATCGGATACACAGTTTTATTTCGGAACAGATGATTTTGACCATGTTTGGGAAAAAATCATTGACAGAGCATTTGGAGAGCGTGATAAAGACAAATATTTTCCTCGTTCCCGATGGTTGCTTGATTTCGGTAAATATCACGAAAAACACCCTCTTATGCCCGATACGATTATGATTTACAACGGCAAATATTATGTTCTTGATGCGAAGTGCTATAAATACGGCTGGACAGGTGTTCCAAGCCATCTGCCGAATGCATCATCAATCAACAAGCAGATTACATATGGTGAGTATCTCGAAAAATATGTAGGGATAAATGCCGATTCGTTGTTCAATGCGTTTATTATGCCGTTCAACAGTGCTAAAAATTTTTTCAGCATAACAGAAATTGCGGGAAACATCGGTGAGGCTGTCGGTGACTGGCGAAACAACCGCAAATACTATGAGCGTATTCAAGGAATCGTTATAGACACGAGATACCTTATGTACCATTATTCCGGAAAACCGCTGAAAGCCAAAATTGCTCTTGCCGAGTGTATCGAAAAAGTTATTCACAGACCGCCTGTTTCCTAAAAAATATGCCGCCTGCTTTTTTAGCAGACGGCACATTTTTACTCTTTTTTAGCACGATTATTTTTTCTGTATCTGTCTTGTGTAACTCTGTTGCAGCAATCGGGAGAACAGTATATTTTTCTTGTAGATGTTGTTTTGACAAGAAAGTACTTTCCGCAGCGTGGATTTGCACAAGGTCTGTATAATTCAAGATTTGGCTTTAAGTAAAAAATTGAAAAGTATGCGGCACAAAGCAGAGAATCCACTTTCCATGAAGGCATCATTTTTGTACTGTCATAAACAGGATGTATTCCTTTGAGATTGGCATTGATTTCCTGACCTACAATATAATTTGCAACTTCCACCAATGTATCTTTTAACTTCTGTGAACTATTGTCCGTTTCGTAAATACAATGGAACAGCACATCTGTGATTTTTCTTTCTATCAGAGAACCGTTATAATTTACATACATCGCAGTGATATTTCTGAATAATGTACTGTTAATTCCTTGTTTGCTTTGATACCCCCCGATAATATCGTAATACTCGCCGATATTGAACGGATAAATTCCATAGATTGAATCTTTTATTTGGAAAACATCACTGTTAAATTCTTCTTGACTTCTTTCGTAAGAAATATCCGTAGGAGGATTACGAAATATGTCTGAATAACTATAATGACAGCTTGTGTATTCATGCTCCATCGACTCTGTTTTTATTCTGAATTCTTCTGCAAACAGTAATTTTAATATTATGGAAAATATTTTGTTATAATCCTTATTAATTTCATTGGCAGCGGTCATAAGGTCTACCGTGAGTCTTAATCTTTCAATAATCGATAAAACCTGTTGTTTATTAAATTCTTCATATGATAAAGAACCGACAGGGAAAATAAATCCATTGTTTTTTATAAACTGCTTAAGCACTTTATCCGATTTCGATGGAAGAGCAATAAGAGAACCAAGTATGTTTTCTTCGTCAACAGTTCCGTTTGGTGCAATTCTTACCAATCCCTTTTTTGCTGCAAAAGCAAATGTCACCTTGTTTTCCGGAAGAGCTTGGAGTTTGAATGTAATATTCGGTTCTTCATCCGGTGAAATATGTATAATATCCTCTACACAGTCACAGCCGTACCCATCAAAACGAAATAAAAAGTTTTCATAAAATATATCTTTGTTTTCAGCCAATTTTATCCTATCCTCTCTATACAAAGTCATGATTTTAGTCATGGCTTTGTTTTTTTTGCCTTAAAACAGTAATGCTAAAACATATTATATATTTGTATTATACTATAATATAGCTATAATTACAACACATTTTACATTATTATTTATAAATAGTAATGTAATAATTTGCTATCTTCCATTACTAATAAGAAACTGCTATATTTTACTTATCGGAGATTTAAAAATCTCACTACAAAAATTTACAACGAGCCTGATTACGTATAGGGCGGTGTTGGATACATACATTACTGAAAGCCGGTTTATACGGCTGTTGTTCAGTATGGCTGTACCCTTTTATTTCCTGTACATTTTCGGGTAACTGCTTGTTTTTGTGTGTCCAACCGCTTTTAATCAAGCAAGTAGAAAGGACTTTATCATGAAAAACAAAGAATGTTTCCCAACAAGCAGTAAAATACCAACAGTCAGCACAGCGAAAATTTTAGTGGAATTTTCGGACTTTGTAAACCGTTATCAGATAGTAAAAGAAACTACTTCCGAAAGATTCGTTAAATACATGGAAAATGCTCATTGGAATACCAGTATTTTTCAAGAAAAAACTCTTCTCCTGCCGATGGATTACTGCCGTTTATACCAAAACCATAAATTCAAAATATCGTCATATATTTCTATGGCTGTAGGTTTGGGACTCACTGTAGATGAAATAACAGCGGCATTGAGTTTGTCGGGATTGGGGCTTGATAAAAACAATCCGTCAGAGTTTGCTTATATATACATACTTTCCAATTATCACGGCTGCTCTATAGATGAATTCAATGATATACTCAAAATCCTTGATGTAACTCCTCTGGGTTCAAAATCAAGAAAATAATTGCTTACTTCGTTAAAATGCCTTTTGGACATCCATTTGTCAGAATTGAAGTGATAGAGGGATATTGCCGATAAGGAAATAAAATTTTTGTCATTTCTCAATAATTTTTCCACAGAGATGTTTTAATGCTTTCACACAATGAATATGTTATTTGGACGATAAAAAACAAAACACTGTGGATTGCCGTTAGAATCTGCAATAATGCGGATATGCCAGTGACCTATCTGAAAGGTATGGATGCTTTTAAAGAAGGGTACTATAATTGCTACTCTTTTTACAGCGGTGCAATGACGATTGAACAGGCTAAGAAATTATCAAAACCGCAAAAGCTGAAGAAAATCGAAAAGTACCGCAGCTACTCAAGAAATATTTTGATATTGATTCAGCTGTATGCTTACACGAAAATATCGGATTTACACAGCTTACTGATATGGTATCAGATGAACAATTGGACAGCATCAAAAAATCATGGTGCTTGTGGATTGTCGAAACTTCAAGGAATTTTGCGAAATAGATGTAGAAACAGAAAATTTACCCACACGATTTGTTTATTGTTTTAGAGGTGTTCCAATTCATTCTGTTAGCATCACTCTATGCCGCCCGAACTCCGCAAAGCACACCAAGCCAACGACAAGGCTGTTATGCAGACTTACGTTTTTTGGGATAAGCTGAACTGATGAAGATGTATCAAAGTTTAGCAGAACAAACCAACTAACAAAACAGCGGCGGCAGAACACCACAAAAGATGTCCTGTTGCCGCTGTTTTGTTATAGTACCAAATTTTTATACAACACCCTCGTGTCCTTCCATGCCTCAAAATCCCGTTTACGTTCGTAGCGTCCCACACTGCCTTATCTTTTGCAGCGGCAGGATAGGACTCTTCTTGATAAAGACAAGTTATTTTTTTCGTTATACAAGTTATTTCTGATATAATATTGATTTTATAAAAACGGTATTATATAATATAGTTACAGAATCAATCCAACAAAAAATTGAAGGAGGACTAACAAATGAAAAAGAGAATTGCTTTATTAGCCCTTGCACTCACCCTTTGCGGCAGCTTTGCCGCCTTCCCTGTAAGTGCACACGCAGCAGAAATCGAAATACAGAACCAAACCCTCACGTCAGAGACTGCCTTAACAGAGGAAACCGCTGTCAAGAGTGAAATGTATACTTTCCCTCTCAATGAGTATCACCTTAACAAATGGCTTCCTCTTTATCAGTATGTCAATGGCAGACAAAGCACAATGGAATTCACCACCGATTCGGTTGTTGCCGAAATCAACCGCAACAGAATCCGAATCGACAGGAATATCCTCAATTATGAAATGTATGACGAGATTCCCAATAACGAAGTGATTGTATATTGTAAGATTGGTGCCTACAGAGATATTCCTGAAAGAAGAGTGACACTGCGTTTTATCTGTGAGCGTGATTACTCGGCAGGAACGGATATGTACAGCTGGGGTGATACAGATAAGGCAGAAGACAACGGATTTCGTCCATACTTCGGCGAAAAACATAAGGATTCCGGAGACCGTTTTGATCCCGACCAGATGCTGAACACCTCAGAGAAAATCAATAAATCCTCTTTAATAGAGATGTCAGACAAAACCACTTGTACAGCTGTTTCAGGCGTTACTGTCGGTTCTGCTATTATCAGCAGCAACATAACCGTGCCAAGCGGTTCCATGTACGGTGGAAAAATCAGTGCCGATCCTATTCTCAGCGGCAGATACAATGTTGACTCAAATGAGATCATGACTGTCAGCCTTCCATTTCCCAACTCTGTATCTCGAACGATCAACATTGACCTTGGCAATAAGAATGTAACCTCGGTTCTCGGCAGCAACTTGTGCGAAAACATCTCCAGCGGTACGGAAAACCGTATCTATGCATACAATATAAACAATTCCATTGATTTGTTGGCTAAAGGCAGCTAAACTATCGCATAACAGGAAAAGCAGGAGTGATTAAACCGCTCCTGCTCATTTTATTGTTGTTTCATTAGTTCTCTCACTCTGTCACGAAAGGCAGTGTATTTCTTTTCGGGAACAGGCAGTTCTGTACCATCGTTGAGTGTGACAGCAAAACGCCTTATGCTGCCGATACATTTCGGATTCAAGAGATAACTTTGATGACAGCGAAGAAATAGATACCCGTATTGCTTTTCGAGTTTGGTGATAGTCGACATCACTTCTATTTCATCATCGGCTGTATGCAGAATGCTGTGTTTGCCGCCATGTGCCGCTTCAATATAAATAATCGTGTCCGACAAGATAAAGTAATCCGATTTGTCTAAACCATGGAAGTGTATCCTCAGACCATTTTGTTTTATAATGCTGTTTTTGCTGTATATCTCCTGAAAATTGGTTGGGTAGATCATATCGTCATCGTGCTTTTCGTGAGGATTCGTGATATCGCAGACAAGAATAAACGGCTTTTTTATTTTCTCTCCGTTGTCTTTGTGAAAAATTCGTTCGCACCAAGTCAAAACCGTCCGCTGATGAAGTGTAATGTCATTTTTATCGGGATAATGCGTTGTGACGATATAGGTAAGAATTACTGTGCAGAAAGAGTGATTGGAAGTTGTATGAACCACTTTCAGATTGCCTATTGTAAAGTGCAGATCATGATTCTCCGCATTCCACATTTCAATCATATTCTTTCTGCCCTTGATAAACTGTCCGTCAGCCGGACCGTACCATAGTGCATCTTTATCCATGTAGGACAAAAACGGCATATAGTCATTGTCATGATATCTGATAATCAGTTCTGCTGAGAGGTCAGCAATCGCCTGTATGTTCATAGCATCACCTCAAATTTCGTTTGATTCGATTATATTCCATGTTAGGTGAATTTGCAAGTGCACAAATGTCACATTTATGCCATAACAAAACGCAATAATCGAACTTACTTTTTTGCTTGTTTTGTATTTCCAGTAAGCAAGTCCATTGGCAAATTGTTTTTGATAAAGTGTTGCATTATCTTGTCAATCATATTATAATAGTACTGGTTTCGTATCTTAAATTAAACGGAGGTAATGAAAAACTATGCTAATGACGAACTTTTTGCGTATGGTGGATAAACTTACGGTTTCCATGAACAAAGATCAGCTGATCGGGTTTATTCACAACGAAGCACGAATACTGAATGAGAATGAGCGAGATGAATTTTTGACAAGGCTGAACGAGTTTGCAAACCCATCTGCTGAAAAAATAACAACCCCCACACCGGAGAAAGTGCCTGATGAAATGATCGGGAATTTATCCTCGTTATATGAAAAACTTGACCTTATCAAAAGCGGAGAGGTCGTTCTGACAAGCGAGTATAACGAAGAATACGATGATTGGTACAACGATGAAGCAGATATATACGTTTATCATGACCCGGAGCATATTGCAGATACGATCTTGTCAGCCTGTCAGATGCTTCATCGCCTGACAGATTGGAAAAAATATGATGAAGCCCTGAAACTGTCAAGGACTTTGCTTGAACTGGGCATTGAAGTTGAACATGAAGAAGGCGATGATGAAACTTTTACTTTCGGCGATTTGTTTGACCATGAACTGATATCTGCCGATTATGAAAAGATTGTCCTTGATATGCTGTATGCTGCCTATATGGCACTGCCGTTATCGGAGTGTACAGAAACCGTATATGATTTTATAGAACTGTCCGAATGCAGAAATATCAATCTTGAAAAGCTTATGCAGCACAGTACCCGTGAATTGCCGCATATACCGGAGTTTCTTGATAGCTGGATAGAATATCTGTGTGAGCAGTCCGGTGATTTGGCGGAAACACTGCTGAGAGAGGCCGTGATGATGATAGCAGACAATGAAAAGCTGGTGCGTTATGCCGAAAAATACAGTGCTACTCACCCCTGTATATATGATGCCCTGCTCGAAAAAAATCCGTTTGATGATACAAAAGAAGCTGTGCAGGTCGGCATAAAGGCTTTGGAAATCATTCCGGCTCAGTATACAGTCAGGAGCAATATTGCCCTTGCGACTGCCGAATATGCTCTGACATCAAACGACACCGAAAGAGCAGAGCATTGTTGGCTCGAAACATTCCGCTCCGATCCAACGGCGGCCAATCTTCTCAGACTCATGACAATGCACAGCCATTTTGCGGATACGGAGCAGGAAGTCAGGGCAATCATTTCTTCGGATAATAAACAACCACAGCAATCTGACTATGTGTTTGGCAGAGCTAAAGAACTCGGTTCGCATTATCTCAGCAAAGAGGATAAATACAGGCTTTTGTTTCTGCTGGGGGATTATATGGACATACTCAGACAAGGCATGAAGCCGCAAAAAGAGCTTGGCTGGTCAGGTACATTTCTGAAATGCGGCATACCGCTTTTTTTCCTGCTGATGTACAATCACACATATCTTGACAAAGCTATGATGACGATGTGCAAAACCGCCATGGGATATATGTCGTTTCGTGCTGAGGATTACTGTCGTGGTACACAACTGAACCCACCCGACAACAGTGATGAAGCGTTGTTCTGGAAGTTGTTCCGGCAGACAAGATGTCCCGAAAAGCCGTCCGATGAAGAACAGAAGAAGATTATGGAGCGATTGGCTGACCTGACAGACCTCCGCACAAACCTTATTGTTTACGGAACAAGAAGAAAATATTATGATGAATGTGCCGCTTATATCGCCGCTTTGGGAGAGGTCAAAGAATCGCACGGCGAAGCGGGTGCCAAGCAGTTTATTTTGAGCTTTTACAAAACCCAGTATCCCCGTCACAGTGCATTTATAAGAGAGTTACAGAACTTTGGCTTAAAATAGCAGAACTATACCGCCCACGGCAGCACACACGCTCATAGGGCGGTTTTCTTTGCATCAAAAACACCCCCGGCACACCGTGTTTATCAGCGTGTCGGGGGCTTTTAGTTATTTATAGCAATGCAAAAAATTAGCAGCATATGCCACATGAGTTAAACCAACCTGCACAATCTGATTGAATAACGCAACTGAAAGCGTATTTAATTGCATCATCCAAGAGACAGGCAGACCTCACC
>Ga0256407_10014679_pt1 | contig 10245 bp, 9 predicted proteins | sample RumenRJG_04DNA_FD_193489 | JGI IMG/M metagenome (GOLD analysis project Ga0256407, IMG submission 193489) | Bovine rumen microbial communities from Lethbridge, Alberta, Canada - RJG_04 | ecosystem: Host-associated > Mammals > Digestive system > Stomach > Rumen | place: Canada: Alberta | collected... | reverse complement strand
CCAGCGGGTCGAGTTCCTTGTAGCCCAAATGGGGCACCAGGGTGATGCCAGTTTCCTTGATGGCATCATATCCGCCACGCTTCGATGGCGAGATGAAGATCACATCGGGGTTGGCAGCCATCACCAACTCGGTGTCAAACTCGCCCTCCATGCCAATCTTGACCATGCGACCGTCCTTGACACGCGCCAAAATATCCTCGTTGAACAGATTCTTGGTGCCAGTGATGCCCTTGACAACATCATGCGCTTCAAGAATGGTGAAATTGCTCAGTTGCAAAGCAGTCATGCAGATAGTGCGCTGAATGGGCACCTTGACCTTGACATAGCCCTCAGGCACGCGATCATCCTCGTTGCGTACCAATGCAAAGTGATCGTTCTCGCCCACATCAACCAGACGGACGCTGGCAGAGTCACGTACAGTAAATCCTGTGGCATACTTCACATTAATGGTAGCCAACGAGTCGGCTGCATGGTTTACATCCTTTCCTGTATTTCCTGCTTGCTGGCAGGCGCAGAGCATCACCATCAGGGCAACACAAACCAAAAAATTCTTCATTTTCTCCTCTATTTATTAATATGGTGCAAAATTACTGCAAACTCACCGAAACGCCAAATTTATTTGAGCATTTCCGAGGTGTAACGTTATTTATCCAACATCACAAAAAAAATGACGCCACTGCTTGCCGCGAGTGTCAATTATTCTTTGTAATTTTGCAAAAATGTGTAGATACGATGCAAGAGAGAACTGAACAGATAGGATGGTATGATCGGCTGTGGGCAGCGCTAATATTCTTCACACGGTTGCCGTTGTGGCGGCTGCACCAGCCGCCGCGCGAAAGTTTTCGGTCGGTGGTCGAGTTCTGGCCACTGGCTGGCTGGGTGACGGGTGGCATCATGGGCGGCACGCTGTATCTGTGCAGCCTGTTCATGCCCTACACTGTGGCGGTGATTGTGGCCATTGCGGTGCGCTTGTTGGTGACAGGGGCGCTGCACGAGGATGGATTGGCCGACTTCATCGATGGCATGGGTGGCGGTGTGGACCGCGAGCGCATCCTCGCCATCATGAAGGACTCGCACATCGGCACATACGGGGTGCTGGGTCTTGTGGTGTATGTGCTGTTGCTGGCCGCGACTTTGTTCTCACTACCCCCTGCAGTGGCCGCACTGGGCATTGTGGCAGCCGACCCTTACGCCAAGATGTTGAGCAGCCAACTGGTGTCGATGTTACCATATGCGCGCACCGAGGAGACTGCCAAGAACCACACCGTGTACCGCCGCCCCAGCATTGCAGCCGGCATCGGTCAGTCGGTGCAGGGTCTGTTGCCGATGGTGGCATTCCTGTGGCTGACAGGCATCGGCCAGTGGTACTACATCATCTTTGTCCCCGGTGTAGTGATGTACTTCCTGTATATGCTCATCTGGCGCAAGTTGCAAGGTTATACCGGTGACTGCTGCGGCGCGGTGTGCCTGCTGGTCGAACTTGCCACGTTACTAACCATTGTCTTCACATGCAAGTAGTATTGATCAGACACACCAGTGTGGCAGTGCCGCGTGGCACATGCTATGGGCAGACCGATGTGCCGGTGAGCGACACCTTTGAGCAAGAGGCTGAACAGACGCTGCGCAATCTGCAACCATTCATGCCCTTTGATGCCGTGTACTCGTCGCCACTGACGCGGGCCCGAAAATTGGCCGCCTATTGTGGTTACCCCACCCCGACGGTCGATGCCCGACTCATGGAGATGAACATGGGGCAGTGGGAAATGCAACTGTATGATGAGATACAGGATCCCCACTTGCAGGCATGGTATCAAGACTATATGCATCTGCCCACCACCGGCGGTGAAGCATTTCCAGACCTCCGTGCCCGCGTGGCATCATTCCTTGACCAACTGCGCCAGCAAGAGCATGAGCGAGTAGCCGTCTTTGCGCATGGTGGTGTTCTGGTTGCTGCCGGACTATATGCCGGACTCTACACCGAGGAGAATGCCTGGGATCACTTGGTGCCGTTCGGCGGACTAATAACAATTGAATTATGAGCAAGATTATACTAATAACCGGCGGGCAACGGTCGGGCAAGAGCACACAGGCCGAGCGGCTGGCTCTGAACTTGAGCGACAATCCCGTCTATGTCGCCACCGCGCACATCTGGGACGAGGAGTTCGGTGAACGTGTGCGCCGTCATCAAGAGCGACGTGGCCCGCAATGGACCAATATCGAGGAGGAACGCTATCTGAGCCGCCATGACCTGACAGGGCGTGTGGCAGTCATCGACTGCGTGACCTTGTGGCTGACCAACTTTTTCGTTGACAACCAAGATGTTGACCAGACGCTTGGAATGGCCAAGCAAGAGTTTGACCGCTTCACCTCGCACGACGCGACCTACATCTTTGTGACCAACGAGATAGGCAGCGGCGGCACTAGCGACAATGCCGTGCAGCGCAAGTTCACTGACCTGGAGGGCTGGATGAACCAATATATCGCTGCACATGCCGATGAGGTCTACCTGATGGTGTCGGGCATAGCCGTTAAAATCAAATAGAATTGGTTATTGGTTATCGGTTATTGGTTATCGGTTATCGGTAATCAGTTGTCGGTAATCAGTTGTCGGTAATCGGTGTGATTGAAACCTTTAATAAAATGAACATACAACCTGTTGACCGCTCGCTGCAGGCACAATTGCAGCAAAAAATTGACCACCTGAATAAACCTAAAGGCTCGCTGGGCAGACTTGAGGAACTAGCCTTGCAGATAGGCCTTATCCAACACACGTTGACTCCTAGTCTCAACCACCCCTGCCACCTGCTGCTGGGGGGTGACCACGGCATCGAACGCGAGGGTGTGAGTGTGTCGCCCCGTGAGGTGACGTGGCAACAAATGATCAACTTCACTCACGGTGGTGGTGGCGTGAACATGTTCTGCCGCCAGCACGGGTTCAAGTTGCGCATCGTCGATGTGGGCGTGGACTATGACCTGAGTGACATCGATGGCATCATCAACTGCAAGATAGCCCGCGGTACACGCAATTTCCTGCATGAGGCCGCGATGAACCAGGAGGAATATGACCGCGCCATGCAGGTGGGTGTCCGGCTGGTTGACGAATGTGTCGCCGAGGGGTGCCAAGTCATAAGTGTGGGCGAAATGGGCATTGCCAACACTTCGCCGTCTAGCATCTGGATGAGCCTGTTCGGCAACATTCCACTAGACGAGTGCATCGGTGCCGGTGCTGGGCTTGACTCGCCAGGCATCAGTCACAAGCGCCAAGTGCTGGCCGAGGCAGTAGAGCATTATCGCCAGACACGGTCTGGCGACACGGCGAAGGTGGATGCTGAAGATGTCATCCGCTACTTTGGTGGATTTGAGATGGTGGCTGCTGTCGGTGCCATGCTGCGTGGAGCAGAGCGAGGCTTGGTTGTGCTGGTCGACGGCTTCATCATGACGGCATGCGCCATCGCTGCCATCCGACTGTGCCCCGAGGCTCAAGACTACATGGTGTTCACACACTGTGGTGACGAGAGCGGTCATCGGCGCATGCTCGACATCGTGGGTGCACGCCCGTTGCTCAATCTGGGCCTTCGTCTGGGCGAAGGAACCGGTGCGTTGTGCGCCTTCCCCATTCTAGACTCGGCCGTGCGGATGATCAATGAGATGAACAACTTTGACACCGCCAAGATCACGAAGTACTTCTAATTAATTTAGAATTTAGAATTAAGAGAAGATGAGGCCGAAGGCTAATGCCGTGATCAGGAGCATAAGGACCTCGGCGGTGCGATTGATTCGCACCGCTGTTTTCATGTCGACAGTTGTGAGTGGGCGGTCGTTCTCGCCGATGAAGGGCTTGTCGAACAACTCGCCGAAGTAGTAATGCGGCCCGCCGAAGCGGCAATTGAGGATTCCCGCCAGAGCAGCCTCGGGATATCCACTGTTAGGACTAGCATGGCGACGACCATTGCGCCAGACGAATTTCAACAATGACAATCGGCCTGCCGCAACGACCATGAGCAGGGCAGTCAAGCGAGCGGGGATATAGTTAGCCACATCGTCGATACGGGCTGCCCAGCAACCGAAATCCTTGTAGCGCTCGGTGCGATAGCCTATCATCGAATCAAGGGTGTTGACCATCTTGTAGGCCAGCATTCCGGGTGTGCCCAACAGGGCGAACCAGAAGAGCGGAGCAATCACACCGTCACTCAAGTTCTCGGCCAGTGTCTCGAGCGCGGCGGTGCGCACTTCCTGGGCTGTGAGTTGACTAGTATCGCGCCCCACGATGCGTGCCACCTGTCGACGCCCCTCGTCGAGCGAGCGATCCAGTGCCAAGAACACCTCCCTGACCTCACGGATGAGGGTGGTTCCCGCTAGGCAGTAGAACACCACCACGACATCAAGTGCACACACCACCCACTGGTTAGGAATGACCCAACGCACCAGTGTCCATAAGCCGAAAACCATGACAATCAATGTGACAGCAAGCACGGCTCCCTTGACCATGCGATGCGAACCGTGGTTCAGGCGATGCTCGCCCCACCCTATCATCTTGCCAAACCACACGACTGGGTGTGGCAGCCAGATAGGGTCGCCCAATACAAGGTCAAGCAACCATCCCACCAACAGGGGAATAAGGGACAATAATAGTACTTCGTTCATCGACTTAGGATTTGGATAATGGCACGAACCAGTGCCTCGTTCTCGGCAGGCGACTGGGTGGCAATGCGGAAGTGATGGGGACTAAGCCCTACAAAGTTGGAGGCATCGCGAATGAGGATGCCGTGTTCACGAGCCAGTGACTCCTTGAGTTGGGTCGCGGTAGTGCTGGCCACCGAACACAGGAAGAAGTTGGTGCTCGTGTCGCGCGTCTCGATGCTGTCGATGCCTTGTAACTCAGCACGCAGCCGCTGTGTCTCGGCCAGATAATCGGGCAGATGCGGGATGGCCTGGAAATCATTTGCAATCAGCCACTTGCCAGCCTCGAGCGAAAGGGCATTGATGGCCCACGGGCGGTATTGGCAGCGCAACTGACTGATGATCTCGGCATTGGCGGTGACATAGCCCAGTCGCAATCCCGGCACCGCATAGCGCTTGGTCATGGAGTGCAACACGATGATATTATCATGCCCCACCCCATCGGCAGCACCGAGCAAAGACTCTAGGGTATAGTCCTCATAGGACTGATCGACCACCAACAGCCGATGACGCTGCGCCATGAGCAATACCTGATCGGTCTTCAAAACGGAACCTGTGGGGTTGTTGGGGTTGCATAGCCAGCCAATGGCCCCATCATCGACCACACGATAACCAAAGGTGCGACAGGCATCGGCATACTCGCTGAAGGTGGGCTGCACCACATGGCATGTGCCCCAGTGACGATAGGTCTGGGCAATGAGGTAGATGGCATCGACTGCTCCACTGGTGACCAACACACAGTCGGGGCTGATGCCGTGTTGCCGGGCTATGAGCCGCTCGAGCGACGAAGCCGACGGCTCGGGATAGGAGCGGATGACCTGCATGCGCGAACACAAGTATTCCTCGAGTCTGCTGAGGTCAGCCCGAGCATAGATGTTAGAACTAAAGTTCATCTGTATGCCGCTGTAGCGGTGCAGGTCGTCGCCGTGTCCTTCAATCATGACGGGTGAGAATGTTATAGATTTGATTCATGTCAACATACTGGCGCACATGGTCGGCCAGCAGGTCATATTGTTGTTCCTTGAAGGCTGCATAGTCAAATGGAGCCTCGGCCTGTGCTATCTTGCCGGCGTAGGGCCTGAGGAGCATATCGACAAAGGGTGCGTTGTCGAGGATGCCATGAACGTATGTGCCCATACACTTGCCGTCAACAATGTAGCCATCGTCGCGACCGTCACCCAAATGCAGCAAAGGGGCAGGCTGTGCATCGCCCATAGGTGATGTTTCGCCCTGATGTATCTCGTAGCCAGTACCGTACTGGCAAGTTACCTGCCGGGTGTGCTTCGACCCATTCATGGTTGTGGTCGTGGGTAGCAGTCCCAACCCAGGCAGGCGCTCGATGTCACCCTCGACATGGTCTGGGTCAAGCACCTCGACGCCCATCATCTGGTAGCCGCCACAGATGCCCAGCACTGTGGCACCCTCGCGACGGGCACGGACGATGGCCTGCGCACAACCATTGCGGCGCAGTTCGTAGAGGTCGTGCAGGGTCGACTTGGTGCCCGGCAAGATGATGATGTCGGCCTTGCTAATGTCATCGGTGTTGTTGGTGTAAAACAGATGCACACGCGGGTCACGCTCCAAGGCATCGAAGTCGGTATAATTGGACAAGTGCCGTAGCATGATCACCGCTATGTTGACCTTGCCACGCTCGGCCTGCATCGACTTCTGCACCAGGGCGACGCTGTCCTCCTCCTCGATGTGGATGTCCTTGAAGTAAGGGATCACTCCAAGGACTGGAACACCACAGATGTCCTCGAGCAGTCGCCGACCATCATCGAAGAGTCGCATGTCGCCTCGAAACTTGTTGATGATAATGCCCTTAATCAGCCGACGATCTTCGGGTGTCTGTAACATAATGCTGCCGTAGACCGATGCGAATACACCACCCCTGTCGATGTCACCCACCAGGATGACATTGGCCCCTGCATGGCGCGCCATGGACATGTTCACCAGGTCGGTGTCACGCAGATTAATCTCCGATATGCTGCCCGCGCCCTCCATCACGATGGGATTGTAACGTGCCGCCAGACGGTCAAAAGCCGCACACACCTCGGCACGGTAGTCAATGTCGCCAGTGCCGCGTCGCCAATAGTCGTAGGCATTCTTGTTGCCGATGGGACGACCATGGAGCACAACCTGTGAGGTGTGGTCGCTCTGTGGCTTGAGCAGGAGAGGATTCATGTCGGTATGGCAGGGGATGCCGGCTGCCTCGGCCTGTACGGCCTGGGCACGGCCTATCTCCAGCCCCTCGGGGGTGGCGTAGGAGTTCAGAGCCATATTCTGCGCCTTGAATGGCGCAGGCGCATAGCCATCCTGGCGCAAGATGCGGCACAGTGCTGCAGCAATAACGCTCTTGCCCACATCGCTGCCCGTGCCAGCCAGCATGACAGGATTCAATCTAGGTTTCATTCGTTGGTATTGGCTAGGGTGAACAGATAGTCGGACAGACGGTTGATCATCACCAGAATAGGTTGTCCGACAGGGTGAACCTCGTTGAGTGCCCACAAACGCCGCTCAACGGTGCGGGCCTGGGTGCGAGCCTGATGGATGAATGCCGCCAATGACGAACCGCCACCAGGCACGACAAATCCACCGTCGTGAGGCATCGTGTCGATGGCCTGCTCCAGCAGTGCCGTGATTTCACCGCAATGCAGGAGGCGCGGGTTGGTGTCGCCATCGGGCGTGGCAATGTGGCTCATGACCACCATCAGTTCTTGCTGCAACTGGTGGATGAGTGAGCGGTTGGCATCATCATTGTTAAGCATCGAGCGCACGATGCCTAGACAGGCATTGAGATGGTCAATCTGGCCGTTGGCCTCGATGCGAGGGTCGGTCTTGGCGACGCGCACGCCCCCACGCAGGCTGGTCATGCCCTGGTCGCCGGTCTTGGTATATATCTGTTTCAAGTTACGAGTTACGAGTTACAAGTTACGAGTTATGAGTTACGAGTTACAAGTTACGAGTTATGAGTTACGAGTTACGAGTTGCGAGTTACGAGGGAATTGTGCATTGAATAGAGGTGAGTGTAACTGGCCAGGACGTTGCGGTAGCGCAGGATGGGTGTCGGCACAGGTTCACCCTTGGCATTGTAGACCTGTGTCACAGACTGCGGGACAGGCGGCACGAACTGGGTGTAATGGAATTCATGCCCACGATACTCCTTGCCGTCGAGGACAAATCGGCGGTAGCCAAGCGATAGATGGCGGTCGGCCTTGCGTGCCGTGATGCTGTGCGGAAGCACGCCACACATCTCAAACTGCCCCTCGTCGGTGACGATGGCTTGGCACAGATACATCATGCCCCCACACTCGGCGATGACGCGCCCGCCACGATCGGCATAAGCCTTGATGGCCTGCCGACACGCCTCGTTGGCGACCAGTGCATCGAGGTGCTTCTCGGGGTAGCCGCCAGGCAGATAGAGCAAGTCCACATCGTCGAGACAGGGCACATCGGTCTCGGGATCGAAAAAATCCACCCCCGTGAGCGAATCGATGACCTCTTGATAGATGAAGGAGAACGACTCATCGTTGCGAGCTATCAGAGTTCGCCGGCAGCCTGCATCCTGGTCGCGAGGCACAGTGCAAGCATGCTCGCCCTGAGATCTTGTCTCGCTCGCCAGTTCGAGCAGTCGTTGCCATTGCACATGTTGTTCTAGTAGAGCGACAAGCAGTTGACTCTCGGGATGCTGCGAGAAGTCCAGCCCCAGATAGCGCGAGCCTTGCTCCAGTTCGGGGCGCCTGGGCAGATAGCCTAGACACTCGACTTGCAGGTCGCTGCACACCTGTTGCAGCATAGCCTGATGACGGGGCGAGGCCACACGGTTGAAGATGACCCCGCTGATGCGTACATCGGGGTGGAAGTGGACAAACCCCGCGATGAGCGGTGCCATAGAGTAGGCAGCACTGCGAGCATCGACCACCAGCACGACAGGAATGTCGAGCACACGAGCGACCTCGGCCGATGAGCCCTGGTCGCGGTCATAGCCGTCGAACAGGCCCATCATGCCCTCGACGACGCGCACATCGGCATCACTGCCGTAGTGTTCAAAGAGGTCACGCACATGCTGGGGCGTGGCCAGGAATGTGTACAGGTTGATGCTGGGCCGGCCGCACACCGCCGCATGAAACTTGGTGTCGATATAGTCGGGGCCGCACTTAAAGGGCTGTACCCTATAACCCTTGCGAGCCAACAGTGCCATGAGCCCACGGGCAATGGTTGTCTTGCCCGAACCGCTAGTGGGAGCCGCTATGAGAAAACTTTGCTTCATACAAGGGTGCAAAGTTACTCAATTTTTTTCAATTGACACACCACATTCACGGCACAGCCTTCAGATCAATGACAACACACAGTAAAACTGATGAATCAGTGGCATGGGTGGACCGCGAGGGGTATCATATAGCAATCGCAAGCGAGGTTACGCTTGCGATTGCGGGTTGTGAAGCTGGAGGTGATTAAAATTGTGGAGCTGGAGGTATTGTCGGCTGTTGTTGAGAAAAAGCAAGAAGTGGTGTAATCAGCTTTAGACCAATGTAATGCAAAAAAGTTCGCATTCAATTAACGCCATCTAAAAGCATATCACAGCAAAAAAGGGGGGAATAAGATTGTGGCCTTGTTCCCCCCAAATCTTCGTATTATCTTTGCGGCAGCAAACAGAGATGCACAGACTTAATTGTGTTGTTACCAGTGTCTTGGGCCATATAGACACCACACTACTATATTTATGTGCGTTTTCAGATCGCGTCACTATTTTGTTTAACAATTAATTACAACTTATATGATTGAAGTAAAGTACAATTGTCGCACGTTCCTCAACAAAAGAAATCAAATCGTTATTCGCGTCAGATGGAACAAAAAGAAAAGCGAAGTAGGCTTCTCGGTTGGCATGAGGGCTGACCCGAACAAATGGAACGCGGATACTCAGCGTCCTCAGCGTGGCTCTACCCATATCATCGGCAAAGAGAAAATTCCGTCACGAATTATTAACGAACGCATTGACTTCGTCCTGGAAGCAATCAAAAATGCTTTTGGCAAATATGCTTTACATGACCAAGTGCCCTCCCAAGAAGAGTTGAAAGAACTGGTAAACGAGAAATTGGGTCGAAACGGATGTGGAGAGTCTGAAGAGGATCCAACAGTTGACAAGTCGCTCGAAGATATTTTCAAGGAATTTCTTTGCGCTGGAACAGAAGAACGCAACTGGACAGACAAGGTCCACTATAAATATGAGCAAGTTTGGAAACAATTGACATCGTGTGACCCAAATGTAACCCTTGACACTTTAGATAAGAACAAAATGATAGAACTAAAGAAATGGTTCGTCAAGAATAAATATCGCAACCGCACAGCAAGAAAACAATTCCGTATTTTGAAATCATTCCTGCGCTGGATGAAAGCAAACGGCTACCCTGTTCACGATAGTGCCATAGATTTTAAGCACAACTTGAAGGAGATGAAGAAGAATGTCACCTACCTGACATTCGACGAACTTATGAAATTTTTTGACTTTGAATTTCCAGAAAACCAAAAATACCTTGATAGAGCCAGAGACTTATTTTGTTTCAT
>Ga0256407_10014675_pt1 | contig 10246 bp, 8 predicted proteins | sample RumenRJG_04DNA_FD_193489 | JGI IMG/M metagenome (GOLD analysis project Ga0256407, IMG submission 193489) | Bovine rumen microbial communities from Lethbridge, Alberta, Canada - RJG_04 | ecosystem: Host-associated > Mammals > Digestive system > Stomach > Rumen | place: Canada: Alberta | collected... | reverse complement strand
ATTGATGACCTCAAATATAAAGGAATATATTCAGGGTTGCATTTCTGTCTGGTTCTCATATATGGTTGGGAATGTGTTCCAAAGCCTGCAGGGCAGGTCTTCGGTTTGCCTTGCTCGCTTTTCAGGCGAGCGACCTAATTATTATACTCTATCAGGTCTGCTTTGTCAACAACTTTTTTCTTCAAATTTCAAATTTGTTTTTCTTTGAATTTCAGTTTTATAGTTGTTGTACCGCTCTTTTTCAGCGGCGAATGTTATACTATCACTTTGATATGAGCTTTTCAACCCCTTTTTTCATTTTTTTTATTTCCAAACTCTTCTGTGCATCATCAATGTTTTGTCTGATTTTTTTCTTTTTTAATCATTTTATTTTCTTAAAACCGTTCTTCCCGATACACTACTCTTCCCAGTATACGGCACTTTGGATATTTTCTCTCTTCCTCAGTATAACGGGTACATCTGCGCGCCGAAATAGCCCTTAGTAGTTGTGCTCAGTAGAATGGGGACATCTGCGCCCCGGAATAGTCCCTGGCAGTTATGTCTTCCTCCTGCCAATCTTCTCCTGCAGTTCCCCGGAAATAAAGCTGGCGCCAAACTTCAGGAGGCTTCCCATTGTCTCGTGCAGTTTTTGCTTTTCTTCCATGCTCAGATTTGTGTAGGCATGCAGCAATTCCGGAATACTGTGCAATTGTTCCGCCGCTATATCCGAAAGATTCTCCCAGCCACTGTCCTCAAGCAGGTTGAACACACTGTCCACAACATCTTTTCTTTCTTCCAGGTTCATCCCGTAAACCCATGCCTCTATGATGCGTTTCATAAGAAGGCTGCCCTCAGAGATCTCCCCTGTCTCTTCAAAATGATTGCGCATAATCTGCCAGCTGAGGGCATCGTGCTGCCATATGCCTTTTGAACTGCTCTTAACCATTTTAAAATAGTACTTACTGTTCAGCAGAAGGCCGAACACGGATTCCACGGGAATCAGGCCGATCACCCTGGGCACGATTTCCAGATATTCTTTTGTCTCCGTGATTTCCTCCAGAAATCCGGGGCCGTCATTGTTGTAAACGCGGACGATCCTGTCTTTGACATCCTGCATGCAGAAGGCAGCGGCAAACACCGCAAAGTTTCCTCCCTTGGAATGGCCGCCGACACGTACGGAAAATGGCGACTCCTCGCCTGTCGGCTGTTCCCCGGGTCTGTCGGGAAGCCTGTACAGTCTGTTCAGATACTCCACAGCGCTTCTTTGTCCTTCTGTCTCTTTCATAAAGCTGAAGGTAAAGTCCTCCTTCCACCCGATCAGGGTGTCATCAGTTCCCCTGAAGGCAGTAAAGGCCGTTTCGTCCGGCAAAAAAAATGTAATCGCAGACATCTGCTCATTTTTTTCCGGAGATATCTTGTTGACATATCCTCCGAGCAGCATATCGCCGAATCGGGCTCCGCTGCAGAGTTTGTCCAGTACATAAGGAGCATATTTATAGAGGGTGCTGCTGGACTCAATTTCCAAATCCGTATGCAGCTCCCAGTAACGTTTCACAGCATCCGCAAGGCGGACAACAGGAATGCCCGCTCTTCGAAGATGATCCTCCTGCACTTCCTCATCTGGTCCGGGGACAATTCCCTCAAAGTCAACATAGGCCACTTCCGAAAGGACCAGGCTGTCCACTTCATTAAAAGGATCGACCGAGAAAGGAACATCCCCCCGCCAGTCCAGATAATCCATCATATTTGCCATTTAGCGCCCTCTCTTTCCGTCGACTGTAATTTGATTTCTCTATTCTCTCTTATGACCAGAGCTCTTGTGATTATTTCTCTGATAAAGTAAAAAAGGAGTGAGGTTTCCCTCACTCCTCCTCATAACCGTGCTGAAAGCATTCCCGGATTCCGGCATGTAAAGCCGGAAAGAACTGCCCCTCAGGCAGGGCACTTTAACTGCCGCTTTAGAAAAAGCCGGCTGTCATTTTATCATTTGAAGTATCTGTCCAGAAGGCCTTTGAAGCCCTGGCCGTGGCGGGCTTCGTCACGTGCCATTTCGTGAATGCTGTCATGGAGGGCATCAAGTCCCATCTCTTTGCACTTCTTAGCGAAAGCGGTCTTGCCTGCGCATGCGCCGTTCTCAGCAGCTACACGAGCCTCAAGGTTTGCTTTGGTCTCAGCGGAAACCACTTCGCCCAGCATCTCAGCATAACGGGCAGCGTGATCAGCTTCTTCAAAAGCAGCCTGGCGGTAGAAATAACCGACTTCAGGATAGCCCTGACGGATGGCAGCCCTGGACATAGCCAGATACATACCTACTTCTGAACATTCACCGGCGAACTCTGCGCGCAGGAATTCCTTCATATCATCGCTCAGGTCAGAAGCGATGCCGATCTTGTGCTCGGAAGCCCAGGCCAGTTCAGCTGTCTCATCGACGGGCTCGAATTTAGCTTTAGGCTGTTTGCAGATAGGGCACTTCCAATCTGCCGGAAGATCCGCGAACTTTACGCCTTCTTTTTCTTCATCATAGATATGTCCGCAAATAGTGCATTTGTACTTCATTAGAATCTCCTTTCAATCTATCAGAAAACAGTTTATCAACAAGTAGTAATATATGACTTACCTGAACTCTATTATGAGTGCAGACAGGCAGATTAGTCAATTCTAACAAACATATTTTCTATTGCTCTTTGCTATCCTGTTTCCTGAAAAAGAAGAGACTTACGAAGTCAATATCCAGACTATTCTATGGGCAGCTGTCCGACATTTCCCGGACAATTCACCAGGAATCCATTCGACAATTTCCCAATGATTCTCAACAATTTCCGGACAGCTTTCCGATATTTTTCCGATGTTTTTCCGATGTTTTTCCGGACTGGTATCCGGTCACTGCCGGACACAGGCGCCTTAGTCCTCCTGATCAGAAATCAAGAGAGACGATTGCTTCCGCATATCCGATGAGTCTGCTCCTGCGCTCCCTGCTCATATTGTTATAGGCATTGATCAAATGTCCCAGTTCTGTATCTTTTCCGATCACATACCAGTCCGCCCTGCTTTTCCTTGATCCGTTCTTCTCAATCCCGGACAGAAGCCACTCAGGAGTAACTCCCAACACCTGGCAGATCACCATGATTTTCTCCGATGTCGGATTTGTCTTTTTCTTTTTCCATTCACTGATCGTGCTCTGAAGTATTCCGGTCGACTCCGAAAACTGCTTCTGGGACATTCCGAGCTGGGCCAGTCTCTCAAATATTCTCTCGCTGATCGTCATCTGAACTATCTCCCTCATTTGAATCGTTCTATCGCATATGAATCAGGTAAGGATGCCGGGAAAATGCGATACATGCACGGACATTCTTCACATGCCCGGATATGCCCCGCATAAGCTGCCGTTCTCTCCGCCTCATCATTCATTTTCCATATATGACATCTGTATCCATTTACGTGAATTATACACTTCGAGTCCGTTATGTCAAGCGAAAAGCTTTATGAACATGACCAGGGTATATCGCGATTGACTAATTCGTTAATTCGCCCGTTAATTCACCATGAATCGCATAGCAAAAAAATAGAATAATGCACGAATCTGATGTATAATATTTAGGAATGGTTCTACACATGTTTTCTGAGTTCTCAGACACGGACGGTCCGCAGCATGATAATAACAGCGGATCAGCCTTCTGTACATGGAACCTGCGCTAGTACAACACACGTTTTGCAAAATCTCAGAGGAGGTAATTTAAATGGGATGCTTTTATTGCGATGAACACCATGAAGGCCGCGAAGGAATCATGTTCAAAGTCGGCGAAATGAAGGCGGGAGTCCTTTATCTTTTCAAAGATCAGGCCCATAAGGGACGCTGCGCGCTGGCTCTGAAAGCTCACAAAAAAGAGCTCTGCGAGTGCACAGACCAGGAGAGGACCGATTTTGCTGCAGATCTGGCTGCCGCTTCCGGCGCTGTCAAAAAGCTGTGGGGATGCACCAAGATCAACCTCGGCTCCTATGGTGACTCCAATCCTCATCTCCACTTCCATATCGTCCCTAAATATGAAGGTGGCTTCGAATTCGGCGGCAGCTTTGCCATCACCAATCCCGATCCTGTATTCCTGAAAGACGAGGAATACAAGGAAATGATCGCCGCTCTTCAGAAAGAACTCGGAATCTGAGATTCAGAATTCCGGTAAACCGGACAGAATCCGTCATGACTAATCAGCCATGACTCGCTGCGGAGTCCACACGGACACCTGTTCAGCGAAGCAGGGCGTAGTTTAATCATACATGTCAGCGGGCACTCGCCCAAAACCACAAGTATAAAGAACCGGCCACGCCCACTCTTTTTGGTGCATGGCCGGTTTTTCATAACCAGGTTCCGTTTGCGTTTTAATCACTGTTTTGATTACTGATGTCCCCTTTTTTACAGGTATGCCAGCACGCAGATCCACTTTTATTCAGGTACTCCGGTACGCAGATCCACTTTTGTTCAGGTACTCCGGTACGCAGATCTACTTTTGTTCAGGTACTCCGGTACGCAGATCCACTTTTATTCACGTACTCCGGTACGCAGATCCACTTTTGTTCAGGTACTCCGGTACGCAGATCCACTTTTGTTCAGGACTGCCTTCACTCCAGAATGACTTCACGTCTCAAAAGGCCGTGCAGGATTGTCCTCAGGTTCTCCGCGTGTTCTGTTGCCAGGGGGCTCATTCCTTCGATCCTGCGGACGGTTCCGTCTGTATATCGCACAGACATTTCCTTGAGGACCATCTCTTCCCCATCGTGTTCTTTTCGCAGGCTGCCCAGGGCTTCCAGGGCAGGCAGACCGTCCTCTGTCGTAAGTGAGTTCTCCTCACGGACGCTGAAGACCTCCTCTGCGATCTGCCGGATCCGGTCATCTTCTTTTTCAGTCAGAAAGATCTCGTACTCTCCGTCTTCGCCGAAGAATTCATTTCCGATGATCTTGTTGCGGTAGCAAAGAACTGCCGCTCTGTCCGGATTCTCTCTTTCAAATAAATATACGTGATCACGGATTCCCGACGGATATGAAGAGGGATACACAGAGAAGCTGATCAATTCAATCCGGGCAGGAGTCTCGTTATTAGAAAAATCCGCTGCCGCTCCGGCTTCCATTTCTTCCATTCCCCTGACATGGACAGAGAGCACTTCTCTGCCGGGAAGAAGCAGATTCTCAACGCGATGTTCAATGGCTTCCTTCCACCCGGGAAGTCTCTCCATCTCTTCAACCCAGTTATCGCAGGGAAGTTTTTCAAAGACTTCCAGCTCCAGCGGTGTCGCCTTAAAGCCACGGTTCATAGCGTTGCGCAGATAACGGTGGATGAAATAGTGGCTCACCTTTTTACTGGACATATCATAGTAGTAGGATAGTCCTCCAGTTGTAGCGTTGTCGACACAGTAATAAACGAACCCGGTAAAAAGATCCATCTCAAGGCTGCGGACATACTCTCCTTCTCTCTTGTCGAGGATGGCCAGACATTTTCTGCCGCGTCTTCCGACTGGAATTCTGTAAGAACCGCGCTCATCATGATATTCCAAATGTCCTCTACTGACTTCTGCTGTCATATGATTCTCCCTTCGCCGGCTTTCCTTTTTTATGTGATCCAACTCCAGTGACTGAAATGCCGTCTGCTTCAGATCAGCTGCATTGCTCTGCCCGTACAACCCATAATCCACAAAAGAGTCCTGCTTCTGTGTTATTTGTCATCGTTATGGGTATAGCAGAACTGCAGATCCTCCGGTATATGATGCCGGTCCCCGATAAAACGCACAGTCGGTATTCCTTCAGGGCTGATCTCTACGCAGCTCACACTGACATTATACAAGAGGAACCGCTTCATCTGCTCTGCAGGAATTCCATTTGCAAAGTTCAAAAATGTCTGAATGGCTGTCCCGTGAGATCCCACGACAACCGTCTCACCCGGATGCTCCCCGGCAATCCTGAGAATGGCATCCCGCACTCTGTTATAGACCTGGACCAGGGACTCTCCGCCGGGTGCCTGTGAATGTCCCCTGTCCTCATTCAGGACATACATCCTGTAAAAATCAGGATAGCGCTGGCAGATCTCTTCTTTCGTCAGTCCGTCCGCATCCCCGAAGTCAAACTCTATGACATCCGGTTCCACGATCACAGGAACAGGTCTCTGCTGGGAAGAGAGGGCATACTCCAGGGTTCTGGAAGCCCGGCAAAGGGGGCTGGTGACCCCAAGATCCACGCGGATATCTTTAAAATAATCCCTAAGCAGACTTCCCTGCCTCTCCCCCACTTCATCCAGCGGGTTATCAGCCCTGCCCTGATAGCGCAGCTGCTGATTCCATTCTGTCGTTCCATGGCGCAGCAGATAAAAAACAGTATTGGCAGTCTTGTCTATCATAGATGGCTTTCTTCCATAAAAAGTACACGCAAAAAACGCAGGCAGCAGTTCTTTGTCGTCACGTGAGAACGCCTCCCAAAAGCCGTTTTCACATGGCGCAGATGGGTATTAAAAACCACTTTCCCCTTCCGGCTACTGAATGACTGCGGCTTTGTATTCCTTTTCCAGCCCCAGAAGAAGTCTGATATTATACTGTTCGATTTCGCTCAGTTCCTCTTCCTTTACTGCCTTCCCGGAGACAGGTTTATACCACTTTTTGCCTTCAAAGAATCCGCGGATTTCTTTATCCTGGAAATCCTGGCCTTTTCTTGCATAGATCTCATTGATCGCAAGACGAATCTCATCAGCGGTTTTCTTCGCCCCAGCCAGCCTGTACTCTTTTAGAAATCTCGCTGCGACAGCTTCCCGGTTCAGCTTCTCCGAACTGCTCTTTTCAAACAAATATCCCGTCTTCAGATACTGGGCAGCCTCCTTGTCAAGTCCCGAGAGGTCCTTTCTGCCGGCTATTTCAAAAGACGGATATTTCGCAGTCATAGAATAAACACGACTGTTGTTCTCAGCAGCCTCAAAGTTCTTGATATACCAGTCAAAATCAATGGTCTTCCTGTCCTTATCAATTCCTTTTACCTTAGCGTAACAGCAGGAACCTTCCATTGAAGGAAGTGACATAATCTGTTCGACAGGACTGTCATCAAGTTCTTTATAGTTCTTACCTGCATCCGCCGAAATAACAGGCACGGATACCATTTCCATTCCGATCCCGTCAATATACATGATATTGCCGTCGATAATATACATATCGCCCATCTCCAGGGCTCTGTGGAACTGGTTTAGCACCCAGGTATTTCCTTCATCTTTCGAGACCAGCTCGTATCCGTAGAGCTGGTTCATTCCAGGGGACGTATCCGCTACAATATAAATAAAATTACCCTCTGTGTATGCCGTAATCATGTCTCCGACAGAAACGAGGTCAAGATCACTGAATCTGTCTATGCCCAGTTCATTATCGTTCCCCGACAGTACGTCTCCGATCACTTCCCTGCATCTTTCAATATCATTTTCATCAAAGGGTCCGTTCTGAGTGATCTTAATATTTTTCAGCGCAGGATCTTCAGAGCCTTTAGTCTCTGTTCCTGATTCAAATGAGATCGCATCTGCTTCCTCGCCGTCTTTTTCATCTTTGGCAAAGACAGACAGGGACACAACCAGAAGAGCCATCACCAACACAAATGTATATTTCAGTATCTTACCCATTTTTCCTCATCTCCGGAGTTTCTAATAATATAGTTTTCCCGTCACAGCCATGCTGCAGTCACTTGCAGCATGGCACGCCTTCACACGTCACATTGGCCGTAAAGCATCATAAATGGCAATAATCCCCATAAAGGGATTCTGTCATTTCTTTCTGTCATTTCTTTCTGTCATTTCTTTCTGTCATTTCTTTCTGTCATTACTTTCTGTCATTTCTTTCTCAGAACATATTCGAAAAATCCGGAACCAGATCTTCCGCGCTTTCCACTTCCTCTGCCTCCAGGGCTTCCGCAGGAATCTCGATCTCGCCGATTTCATCGTATCTGTCTATCGTAATATCCACGTCAAAGGTTTTGAATTCAAACTCAACCCCTTCCAGCATTGTATTCTCGGTTTTGTCAGCAATCACATTTTCGAGAATCTCTCCTCCAAGCTGGGAGCAATCCATCTTGATCCGCGCCGGAAGTGTGGACTCTTTATAGATATAGAGTTCTGTGGGAATGGATATCGAATCCCAGTCTATGGACTCCAGATCTATTTCGTTCTTGCCGGTTTCCTCTTTTGTCTGCATGAGCAGTTCTTTCACAAGATTTCCGCCCACGTTCGCATTGATCTGGTAGGCCTCCTTGCCGTTTATCTGGACAAGTTCCTCTTTCAGTTCAGCATCCTTCAGTGAGTCTCCGGCTTTTTGTAAAAGACCGATCATTTCGAATGTGGAAAGTTTTTTTACGGAACCTGAACCTGCAGAGCCGTCTCCGTCACCATTTGCATCTTCACCGCTTTGATTCTGAGCAGTGCTCTTCCTCCACGGAGTGCCCTTTGTACGCACATAAGTTATTTTTGATCCGTCTTCAGTCTTTTCAGTATACTGCTCATAATTTACACTCAGGTTTTGTCCAAATCCGGAAACAGACATGGTGTTATTTTCTTTCGTGCGTTCAGGATTCTTTGTCATCTCTGCTTTGTTGTCAATACCAAGGTTCATCTCCATACCGACGTCGATCGATTTGACCTTTACCCCGATGAGGGAATCAATCTTTGTATTTACTTCCGCGGAATTTACCTTCTGAAGCTCTTTCAGCATTTTCGCAGTCAGAGAAGCTGCGGTCGGTTTGAACAGACCGCACCCCTGAAGGAGCATAGCTGTAATAAGCATTATTATAATTACTGTTGAAATTTTCTTTCTTCCTGCAATTAATCTCATATCGGAAATCGTTCTCCTTCCTGCCTTCTGCGTCAGCTTTTCTGACCGGTAAGCGAATCCTTTCTACTTCCTGAGTCAGCTTTTTTGACCTGACAATTACTCCTTCTCTTCAGCCTTTTTTTCTTCTGTCTTCTCTTCAGCCTTGTCTCCGGAATTGTCTTCCGCTTTCTCTTCAGTCTTATCTTCAGCCTTATCTTCAGCCTTGTCTTCCGCTTTTTCTTCTGTCTTCTCTTCGGCCTTATCTTCAGCCTTATCTTCAGCCTTGTCTTCCGCTTTTTCTTCTGTCTTCTCTTCGGCCTTATCTTCAGCCTTATCTTCAGCCTTATCTTCAGCCTTATCTTCAGCCTTGTCTTCCGCTTTTTCTTCTGTCTTCTCTTCGGCCTTATCTTCAGCCTTGTCTTCCGCTTTCTCTTCAGCCTTGTCTTCGCTCTTGACTTCCTGCTGCTCTTCGGCCTTCAGTTTCTCTTCTGTCTTCTCTTCTTTCTCTTCCGGCTTTGTTTTATCCTCTGACTTTTCTTCCTGTTTTTTATCATCCCGGGCTTTGACAGCAGAAAAACCTCTCGGATAAAGTATGTCTTTGGAGAATTTGTATTCTTCGTTTAATGCAGGGATATTGACCGGAAGAGTACCTTCGGGGGTAAACTCCCCGAATACCGCACAGATTGCTGCCGGGAGATTGGGGGAGACAGACTTTCCGCTCTCAGCATTCTCCATCATTCTGGCGGATCCGTATGTAACGATCAGAGCATCCGCTTCCTGGTATCTGGCCGCGTCATAAGGCAGCTCGGCGCTGATCACTGTGATCTTTTTGTTCTCTTTATGTACTTCCTCGATAATCTGATCCAGAACCCTGCCGGACTCTCCGTCCTGTGAATCGGGAACCATCTCGGTCACTTCGAACATAGTGGTCACTGCGATCACATGATCTGCCTCCCTGACAGCCTGCAGGCATTGCTGCGCGTTGTCAGGTTCATAGACCATTGTTTCCCAATCCGTGCCCCCCGGGATGATCTTCTCTGCCTCGAGCCTCTGCCTTGCATATTCCGCAGTGTTGACTCTGCTCTGGCCAGGATAAAACACAAGTACCCGGTCTTCTTCTTTCAGACTGAAGGGAATGACCTCTCCTTCATTTTTGAGGAGAGTCAGACCCTTTTTCATCATTTCCCATTCTTCAGCCCGGTTCTTTTCAGACCAGAGCCCGGCTGCCGCCTCCTCGACCTGCTTGTCCGTGACAGGTTCGATCTTTTCGTCAAGAAGTCCATGTCTGGCTTTCAGCGTCAGGATCCTGCGGACAGACTCATCGATTCTCTCCTGGGAAATCTGACCATTTTCCACCATTTCGACGATATTGTCGATGCATTCTTCAAGCTTGTCGAGTGTGTCTGAATTATAGACTGTACGGGGAGCAAGGAGCAGGTCCACTCCGGCGTTG
>Ga0256407_10014674_pt1 | contig 10246 bp, 6 predicted proteins | sample RumenRJG_04DNA_FD_193489 | JGI IMG/M metagenome (GOLD analysis project Ga0256407, IMG submission 193489) | Bovine rumen microbial communities from Lethbridge, Alberta, Canada - RJG_04 | ecosystem: Host-associated > Mammals > Digestive system > Stomach > Rumen | place: Canada: Alberta | collected... | reverse complement strand
CCACTAAGAAAAAAAATATTATATTTTTTGAGAAATGAATAATTTAAAAATTAAATAAAATTAAATATTTATAATAATAAAGGGGAATTTTAAATAAAGTTAATGAAAAAAATATTAATTAATGAATTAAAATAGAAATAATAAATTTAGAATATAAAAATAGAGAAAATTAATTTAAAAAACTTAAATTGAAAATGAATAAAAAATAAAGGAAAAATAAATAATATTGATTTCATAATATTATTTTTGAATATTCAAATTAAATTGAGATTACATTTTTGTTTTATTAATAAAAATAAATATAAATTCTTTTTAAACGTTTTTTCTTATTTCATAAAAAAATAATTTTTATTTTAAATAAAATTGAAAATCTATAGATTAAACTTTATTAATTTCAAATAAGTATAAATCTTTTTTATTTAATTATTTAATATTTTAATTAAAATGTTAATTCAACCTATTACCTAAATTAAAAATATATTATTTTAATATAATAAACAATAATGAATATTCAATAATTTTAAATTAAAAGATAGAAATTTTATTTAATCATTGAATGAATTAAATAATTTTTTCAAAATTATATATTAGAAAAGATAAAAAATCAGATTGACTATAGAATTATAAGGCAACGTTTAGAAAGTGGCTATATGGAAGTATTAGCTAGTCAGGGAATGGTTTCAGATGCGTATATAGAACAATACGCAGCAGATTTTGTTGATGATTTTATAAACACTACGTTTGAAAATAAAGACGATAGCTGGTTCCTGCAGTAAGATAAATCTGAAGATTCTTATTTGAACTTAATTCCTGGTAACGGCTGATTAAAGAATTTTACTTACAACCAAATTTACTTTTTACAATGAAAGCATTTCAAAAAAATAATCCTTTTATATCTTTAATTTTCTTATTTGCAATATCATGTATATGTTTTTCATTATGTATAAGAGTATTTGAAATATATTATTGGGAATCTTTTACAATTATTTCTCAAGATTGGACTTTTATATGGAATGCATTATGGTGTATTTTTGTATCAATGACTACAGTTGGTTATGGAGATTTTTATCCAAAAACACATTTTGGAAGAATTATTGTTATTTTTTCTTGTGTTGTTGGAATTTATTTTACTAGTATGATGATGATATTTTTAACTAAAAAAAGTATTTTAAATGAAAGTGAATTAAAAAGCTATAAATTAATTACTAGATTAAAAATTAGATATCAATTAAAAGATATAAATTCTTATATAGTTTATCATGGATTTAAAATGTTTATTATTAAAAAAATATATCAAAGTGATCAAATAAATCAAAAACAATTTGAAATTAAATATAATTATGAAAAAAGGAATATTATGAATATGATTGAAAAGAATAAATTTTTATTTGAGAAAATTAAAACTTTTGATATTATACCTACAAAAGATCAATTATATGATATTGTTGAAAGGATTATTATTGAAATTAAAGATATTAATAATGAAGTTAGTATACTTCAAAAAATAAATAATTCTTTTTTAAGTTATACTGATACACAAGTTGTTATGATTAAATATTTAAAAAAATGTATTCAAAATACAAAATTAATGTTAGATTTAATTGATAAAAAACCAAAAGATTTTGGTGAATTATCAAAATATAATAAAGAAAATATAAATGAAAAAATGAATAAAATATATGAAGAACATAAAAAAGAAAGTATTAATATGGATAATATTAATTTAAATCAAAATTTACAACTGGATAAATTATTAGAAGATAATAAAACAAATACAAATGCAAATCATTATGATGAATTTTTTTCTGCTGAATTAGCAAAATATGATGTTACTCAAGAAGAATATAAACAACATTTTTATTCTTTATTTTTTAATGAATCAAATCAAAGTGTTAAACCAAATAATAATAATAATGCATTAAAAGCAATAAAAACAATAAAACAAATGAAAGAATTAAAAAAAAAAATTGATTCTGAATATTTACAAAGAAGAAATAGAACTCAGGAAAATACTGTTGTAATTAATGATGATGAAACTGATGAATAAAATTAATTTAATTTATTGAATAATATATTATTAAAAAATATTTTTTAATTTAAATAATAATATTGTAATATTATATAAATATAATCAAGGAATATTAAATTAATATTTTTTAAAATTTATATTTTTAATTTTAATATGTGTAAAAAAAGTTTTTTAATAGAATATTGTTTATAATATTAAAAATAAAAAAAATATATTTTTAACATTTAATAATAATTAATATTTATATAAAATAAAAATCCTTTTCATTGAGGACAACAATTACAATTATGATAATTAATTTTTTCTTTATCAATAATATTTTTTTCTTTCTTATCTTTATCTAATAAAATAAATTTTTTTTCTTTCATTAATTGATATTTCTTAAAACTATTTTTTCTATGTAAACAATTATTTTTAATTATTTGATTTTTTAATTTTAAAGAACACATAGTTTCACTTTGTTCAGTAGGACTTAAAATAATAGTTTTAACATTTTCATTAAGACTACTAATATTAATATTATCATCAAAATTTTCATCTTTTTGTTGCAAAATATTAATTTTACTTATATTAGAATTTTCATTTAAATGATTTAAATTATTAGTACTTGATGTTGAAGTATTAATTTTTTCATTTCCTAAAATTTCAAAAAAAGGTTCTGTCTCTTTTTTATTTTGATTTTCTTTTTTTTTTATTTGAACTGGAGAACAATTTTCATCATCTTGTTCTTCAATTGGCATAAAATTAATTGAATTATCTTTTGATATATTATTTGAAATTCTTTTTGACAAATTTGACATGAAAGAATTATTTAAATTTGAGTTTATATCATTTATTTCTTTTTTAATTTGTTCAAATATATTTGAATATGTTTTAAAACGATTTAATGATGATTCATTCATATTTCTTATTTCATTTACTTTTTCTGTTTTTGATAAAGGAATATATCTTTCTGCAAAAGATCTTGAATAAACTCTGCTTGTTAAATTTTTATTTTTAATCATTTCATTTATTTTTGTTATGTTTTTATCTGATTTAAATGTAATTGTTTTATACTTTTTTTCTCTTTTTTTATTTTCTTTATTTTGATTCTTTAATTTTGAACTTACAAAATTGTTTTTTCCAAAAGTAAGTGAATTTCTTTTTTTTTCAGAAGACATTTTTTCAAAATCAAAAAATTGATTATTTTTAATTTTTAACGAACTAAATATTTTTTCTAAAACTAAAAAAAAATTAAAAATAAAAAAATAAAAAATTAACAAAATTAAACAAAATAAACTTATCTTTAAATAGAAAAAAAACAGATAAAAAAATATATTAAAAAAATAAATAAAAAAATTACCCATCAAGATTATCTTCAATTAATTCACTATGTAATTTAGGACTTTTATTAGTTAAAGATCGAAAAATAAAAAACAAAATAAAAATAAGTATTAAAGAACCAATAATAACAGCACCAATCATAGCTTTTTTATCAGAAGAAATTTTTTTTAAAAAACTTTGATTTCCTTCATATTCTTCTAAATATTCTTTAGTAAAATTAAGAATATTTTTTCCTTTAATACCAACTATTTTTTCATCATAATCAAATCTAATTTCATAATTTTTAATAAAAGGATAACCTAAAGTCCAAATATTATTATTTTCCTTTCTAAAATGAATAAGAGAAAAAAAAATACCATTCATTTCAGTAAATAAATCTTTACTTTCAACTTTATAAGCAAAACCATTTAAAACAAAATATAAAGGTTCAAAATTTTCTATTATTTTCTTATCAACATTACAACTAAATAAAGTTTCATTAAAATTATTAATAAAAGGTTTACAGTTAGTATTATTAATTTCCCATAAATCTTCAAACATTTCATAATATTCAATTGGAATTGTTATATAATTACTTGTTGTATCAAAAATTGCTCTTCCATTTATTTCCATTGAATCATTCCAAGTTAAATTATTTGTTTTATTTCCTATTAATAAATGAGAATATTCACATATCCAACTATTATGATATTTTTCATCTAAATCATATTTATCTGTTAAGGAACAATTATTAAAATTTTTTGTTTCATTTTTTAATTTGTTTACTTGAAATTGTATTGTTAATAAAGGTGTATTTATATATATTAATTTTTTTTTTATTAATTGTTCACTTTTCATTTTATCTATTAAATCATTTGTTTCTGAAATTGATATTCCTAAACCAAAAATTCCTTGAATTTTTGTATTATTTGTATTAGTATAATCATCCTTTACATTAAAAGAAAAATTATGAAGTACTTGTTCATTTATTTCTATTGAATCTTCAAATAAATCTAATTCTGTTTCACTAAGAATTTTTTGGGCATATGGTCTATCTGTATTTGAAAATATTATATTTGTTGATAATGTTGAGTCAATTAACATTTTTATATCTGTTAATTTTTCTCCTATTTGAATATCGTAAAGATATTGAAGTGTGAATTGTTTTTCGGTTTGTTTTGTTTGTATTATTAAATATATTATTAGGAAAAGAAAAGGAATTTTCATTTATTTTAAATTAGAAATATTTTTTATTTATTGTATAATTAATTTTTATATTTTTTTATTGCATTTTGATTATTTTTTGAAATTTAAAAAAATTCTTATTTATTAATAATTAATATTTTAATTTATATATTTTAAAAGATATAATTCTTAAACTTTTTCTAAATTTTTTAAATAAAATTGTTTTTTTATATAGGAGAAAACAATGAAATTTTATTAACTTTATTTTTATTCGTAATTTGAAATAAATAGGCAATTTTCCCTTTATTAAATTTCAATTTTTCTTTTATCTCATTAATTTTATTATTGTGTTCATATAATATGTGTAAAATTTGATTATCAATATTAATAATATAATAGAGCATATTTTTATTTTTAACTATAATAAAATAATTCCCATATAAATTAAAAAAATAATATTCACATATAAAAGGTATATTCGATAATTCCATATTAAAAGCTTTTTTAATTTTCTCAATATTATTTTTTATTTTTTCATTAAAAAATATGTCATTTAAGTTAATATTTTGTGAATAATTAAAAACTATTTTTTCATTTTCAAAATTTATTGATTTAATTCCAAGTTTTTCTTTATAAAAAATTGAAATATATCTTCCAAAAAATAATAAAAATACATTATTCTCTAATCCTTTTTTTAAACCTTTTTTATAATTTATTTGAATATTGTTACTAGTATTAGGAAGAACATAAAATAAATATATATCTTTACATTTTAAAGGAGATAAATATTTTTCAAATTTAGAGGAAATATAAAAAAAGTCTTTATCTAAAGTACAATTTAAATTAAAAAATTTATCATCATCAACAGAAATAGTAATTTGAAATAATAAAATTAAAAAAAAATTTTCATCTAAAAAATTAATTATAGCTAAATCAAAATGTCTTGCATTAAAAGTATTTTGAAATATAATAATATGACTAATTGTTTTACCATTTGAAATTTTTTTATTTCTCTTCATGATAAATTTTTCCATATCTTTTTTTTCTGTTTCATTCATATAATCATTTATATTATTATTTTCAGACTTAAAATATTCTTCTAAAGGATCTACTTTACTATATGAAGGTATTAAATATTCAAAATTTATATAAAATATATTTCCATTTATTAAAATTTCAGGTTTTATTTTTATTAACTCTTCAATACTTTTTTGAAAGATATTTCCTTTTTCTGCATTATCTACTTGATCATAAAATTTTGATTGATATGTTGAAAATGCATTACCATAAGATAATTCCTTTAAACAATCATTAATTAAGGGAAATGCAGGCTCAATATTTAAAATATTCTTTTTAAAGAATTTAATGTTGAAATAATTTAAAGGTAAATTATTTATTAAAGAATGAAATATATTATATTCAGTATTATTAATTTCTTTAATTTCTAAATTATTTTCATTACTATTATTTTTTTCATTATAAATATTTAAAAATCTTAATATATAAAAATTTTGTTCTTCCTTATCATTAAAATATTTATTTATATTAAATTTTATCTCTTCTTTTACTTTATTTAAATATTTGTCAAATATTTCTTTTTTATAAATTGATGGTATTGAATTTAATGTTGAAAGGAATTCAAAATAATAATAATGATAATTTAATCCAAAATATTTTTCTAAATCATTTTGATATAATTTAAATATTGGATATTCATTATATATATTTATATTAAAGGGATTAGTTGTATTATATGAAACAACAAAATTTTGCTTATCTGAACTTATTATTTCTAAAAAATCTTCATCTTCATAAGTTATATATACTTGATAATTATTAGAATTTAAAAATTCATTTAATTTTTGAGATGATAATTTACTATTTAAAGAATAAACAATACAAAATTTAAAATCAATTAATTTTGAAATTATAGTTTCTAATTGAATATTATATTCAATTAAATAATGATCAAATATTACTGTAAATAAATAATTTTTATCATAAATATTTTTAGGAAATTCAAATAAAATAAGCATGTTTAAAAATAAATAAACAAAATTATTCATAGTAAATTTATTTTCTTCTAACTTTAAAACTTCATTAAATATATAAGTATAATATTTCATAATATTTCTAAAACTATGTTTTAAATCTTGATTATCAAATGGTTCAATCCAATAGAGTGAAAAAATAATAAAATCTTTAATATTATCAGTTGAAGGATTCATTATAATATTATTCATTTTTCTTAGATCAAGATATAAATAATTGTGTTTTCTTCTATTTAATATTTTCATAATTAATAATGTTGTACCAAAATGTTCTCTATTAAAAACATGAATAATTTTATTTATTTTTGGATCATTTGTTTCAAAAAATACATGTAATTGAAGATGTTGCCAATTTTGAAAATTTTTATAAAATAAAGGAGGATTTTTTAAATTAAAAAAAAATTCTGGAGCAGGACAAACATTTGTAAAATCAGTTGGATATTTAGTATATAAAGTATCACCTTTACATTCAATTAATTCTAAATAAAAAGCATGATATTTTTTGTAATAATCTTCTTTATATTTTTCTTGTTTAATTATTCCTATTTCTTTTTTATTATTAAGAAATATATTTATATTAATTAATGAATCCAATTTTATTCTTTGTCCATTTTTATTTTCAAAATAAGGGTTTGAATAATTTTTTAAAAGATCAATTAATTGATTTGATGAATCTACTTTTCCATTATATTCAATTATTGAATTATCTTCATTCATTATTTGAATTTGTTTTTCAAAAGAAGAATGTTCCTTTTTTGTTTTTTTTCCCAACATTTTTTACTAATTAATATTTTAATAAATCAATTTATATATAAAAAAAAAATTTTAAAAAAAAATAAATGAACAATATCCAATCAGACTATTCCAAACAAATAAATTATTCATTTCAAACATCAAATACAAATCCAAATCAATTTCAAAATCAAAATAATGAGAATATAATAGATGAGCAAAAAGTTTTAACAGAAAAAATAAAAAATTTACAAAGAAAATTAAAAGCATATCAAATAATGACAGTAGACCAAAATAAAAAATTAACTGAGTTTGATAATTTAATAATAGAATATAATTCACTTAATAAAAACTATACTGAATTAGAAAATGAATTAAATATATTAAAAATGCAAAATTCTCAATTAATGGATGCATTAAATTGTAAAAATTGTTTACTTGATGATTATCAAAAAATGATAGAAATAAGTACAGAAAAATTTAAAATGTTAAATGAACATCATTCAAATTTACAAAATCAAAATAAAGAAAATGAAGGAAAATTAAGAAGTGCTCCTAATATTAAAAAAGATAAAGATCAATTAAATGATCAATTAAATAAATATGAAGGTAAAATTAGTAATTTAAAAGATGAATTTGAAAAAAAAGAAGAATTACAAAAAATGAAATTAAAAAATTTAGAAAAAAGTCATAAAAATCAATTAAAACAATATGAAAATGAATTAAATGAAAATAATCTTGAAATGAATAAATTAAAAACTGATTTGGAAACTTTAAAAAAAAGATATGATGATTTAAATGATAGATACAATAATCAAGATGATGAAAAAAAGAAATTATTACAAGGTAAAGAAAAAGAAAAAGATAAATTAAATAAAACTATTCTTCAATTACAAAAACAATATGATGATATTAAATCAAATTCTCAGAATGAATTATTAAATAGTAAAAAAATGATTGAACAATTACAAGATGAATTAAGAAAATTAAATAATGAAAATGAAAATAATGAAAATCAAATTATGCAATTAAATCAAAAAATAAATGAATTAAATAATGAATTAGGAAATAAAAATAATGATTTAATTAATAGAGAAAATATAATTAAAAATTTATCAAGTGATAAAGAAAGATTACAAAAACAAATAAATGATAAACAAAATGATTTTATAGATTATCAAAATTCATGTCAACAAGAAATTGAATTATTACAAAAAAAATTATTATTATTAGAACAAGAAAAAAATGAACTAACAAAAAATAAAAATTCAAATCAAAATGAAATAGAAGATTTAAAAGAACAAATAAAACAAAATGAATTAAAAAACAAATCACAATTAGATGATTGTAATAAAATAGATAAAAAATATAATGAATTAGTTAAATTATATGAACAAAAAGAAAAAGAACATGAAAATGAAATGAATAAATTAATGAAATTAAATCAAAAATGTAATAATGATTTAGAATTAATAAAAGCAAAATATGAAAAAAAAATTCAAGTTTTAAATTTAAATAATAATGAATTAAATTCAAGAGTAAAAAATTTAATTAATTCATTAATTGCTTTAAAAGATTATGCAATGAGTATTGAAAAAAATATGAATGATGCTCATTTAAATTTAAATAGTTCTCCTTTAAATTCTCAATTTTTGAGTTTTAATAATTTTAATTGTGAAAATTTAGATAATAATAATTTAAATGTTGAAAAAGATACATATAGTAATGAATTAATTAAAGGAATGAAAGATATGATATCTAAAATTGATTCAAAGATTAATAATAATAATGAACAATTTGATTTTTTTAATTGTAATAATTGTTGATTTTACTTTATTTAAATATTTTTTTTTATTTTTTTAAATTTAAATAGAATTTTAAAAGTATATTTTTTTAAAATATAATAATTATTATTTTAAAAATAAAAAAAGAAATCAAATATTATTAAAAGTAATTGATAATGAAGATAATAAGGAATTATTAGAATCAAATCTTATATATGACAATAGAGATAATTTAAAACTAGATTCTCTATTTGAACGTAAAGATATTAACGTGATAAATAAATGGAAGAATGTTTTTAAAGGTTTTGATAAGTGAACCCGGTGTGAATGTGAAGGTGTGGGATCTTCACAGGGGAACGGAATTGTCTATAGAACCATATTACGGCTGGAGCCTTGACACGAGAATATCGACCGGTGTATGACTCATAGAATGTCTGTACGGCCGTGGCCATTCCGCCATAGCCCGAGGCATAAAGGTCGGCGGTGGAGAATTCCACTTCGTAGCCTGCAGGGGCTATCACTTCATCCATCGTGTAGTCGTACAGCTCACGCGAGTCGGTCTTCAGGTGGATAGGTTTTGATTCGTCTGACGCACCTGACCTTTCTAATTCCTTCAATATGGATGGGGATGATTTTTCCGCTACAGATTTTGGCGGGCACAGAAAGACTGTGACATAATCATCGTAAACACCTGCGGCTTTATCGGCGATGCCAAAGAGGAGTCGGTGAACACTCTGCTGGAGAGAAAAAGAAATAAATAATAAAAATTAAAATAAATCAATTAATAAAATAAAGAAGATTTAATTTTTCAAATTTCAAAAATTGTCTATAAAAGAATTATATAAAGAAATAAATAAACTAAAAGAAAATGAAAGCAATAAAATAGAAATTGAAAATTAAAAAATAAATTAACAAAAAATAATATTGATTTTAATATGATTTTTATTTTTGAAAGTATGTAATTTTATCTCAAAATGATTAAGATAAAATAATAAATTATTTATATATTTAATTTAAAAAAATTTTTAGGAACAAATATGAATTTAAGTTTTTTATTTAATAATTTATTAAAAAATAAAATTTACCACTTAATTAACAATTTATTTTATATTTAATTTTTTAATGTTTATTATATTAATAATAAAAAAATATTATTATCAATA
>Ga0256407_10014673_pt1 | contig 10247 bp, 6 predicted proteins | sample RumenRJG_04DNA_FD_193489 | JGI IMG/M metagenome (GOLD analysis project Ga0256407, IMG submission 193489) | Bovine rumen microbial communities from Lethbridge, Alberta, Canada - RJG_04 | ecosystem: Host-associated > Mammals > Digestive system > Stomach > Rumen | place: Canada: Alberta | collected... | reverse complement strand
AAGAAAAAAATATTAAATGATAAAATTTATTTTCATTTTTTTATATATTAGATATTTTTCTTTATTATTAAATCTTTAAATAAAATTTTCATTTATTTAATAGATTATTTATACTAATTATTTTTTTAAAATTATTTATAATTTTCAATATTATTTTTATAAATTTATCAGAATTAAATTATGTAAATTAAATATCACATAATATTTAAACTCTAAATTTTAAAAAAAAATAATCTATCAAATACAAATAAATTATGATGGATAAAGAATTTTTAAAAAAAAAAACAAATAAATCAATCTTTTTATCCAAAATAATATATTCCGGATATTTCAAAATTCCAAAATATAATCTTCCAAAAGAATATCAAGTAACAGAACCATTAATATTTGATGAAGAAAAAGTAGGAAAACATTTTAATTTAAGTTATGATATAATAGAAAAAGTAATTTCCCAAAAAGAAAGATGTACAAAATTTTTATGTAAATTTTGTCAAAGACCTTCTGGTTATACTCCTCCAAATGCTTATTTAACTAGAATTCAAATGAAAAAATATGCTCCTATTAAACTTGCTGAATTTTATGAAACTTTAATTGGTAAAACTTTAAATAATCAAAATGAACAAGATAATATTATTAATCTTGATGATCAAAGTGAATTAAATAGTTCATTTAATTAAAAAAAATTTTTATATATATTTTAATATATAAAAAAATCATTTTTTTTAGATTTAATTTTTTTTAAGATAATTAAATTTATTTTAATTTCATAATAATAAAAAGCATTTATAAAAAACTATTTTTTTATATTTTGAGTTAAAAAAATAAATAAATTTTAAATTAAAATAAAAATATAATCAATTTTTTTTTGAATAAAAAATGATAACAAATAATAAATCATCACAAGATAAAATATTATGTTTAACATTTAATCAAGATTCATCATGTTTTGCAATAGGTACAGAAACAGGATTTAAAATCTATTCTTTATATCCTGAAAAACATTGTTTTGAAAGAAATCTAAATGGCGGAATAGGAATAATAGAAATGTTATATAAAAGTAATATACTCGGTTTAGTTGGTGGAGGCACTTATCCAAAATTTAGTAAAAACAAATTAATAATATGGGATGATATCCAACGTAAAGAAATAGCAGAATTAAAATTTACATCAAATGTAATAAATATTAAATTAAAAAAAGATAGAATTTTTTCAATTTGTGAAAATAAAATATTCATCTTTGATTTTAAAACATATAAAAATATAGAAATAATTCAAACATCAGATAATCCAAAAGGTTTAATTGGATTAAGTTATGAACAAAACATAAATATAATTGCATATCCAATATCAAATAATAATAATAAAGATTCTCAAAAAGGAAAATTAAAAATACATGATAAGGAAAAAAATAAAGATATAGAAATAACAGCTCATGAGAATTTAATATCATATATCTCAATGAATAAAGAAGGAACAATTTTAGCATCTGCAAGTGAAAAAGGAACAATAATAAGAATATTTAGTTGTATTAATGGAGGAGTTTTACAAGAATTTAAAAGAGGAACTGAAAAGGCAGAAATTAATTATATTTCATTTGATAATTTAGGAATTTTACTTGGTGCTACAAGTGATAGAAGGACTATTCATATTTGGTCTATTATAAATTCAATTAAGAAATTAAATGGTAAAAGTGATGATGATAAGAAAAATAATTTAAATAATATTAATAATAATGAAATTAGTAATATTAATTATGATGATTTTGGGAAAAATAAAAATAATAATATTCAAAATAATTTACCTGAAAATAAAAGCTCGATTTTTAATATTTTTGGAGTTAAAACTGAAAGAAGTTTTGCTAAAATTAAATTAGGTGATGAATATCTTTATAAATTTGCTTTTTTACCTAATAATTATATTCTTGCGATTAGTTATTTTGGAAAATATATTTATGCTTCTTTAAACGATAAAAGAGGAGAATTTTGTAATATTGATGAAAGTGGTTTTTTATCTGAAACAAATTTTCATAAATAAATTTCTTTTTTTGTTATTATAAGTTTTTTAAAAAATTATTATATAATTAATAATATTTAAAATAAATGAAAAATACAAATAAAATTAATAGTGATATAAATTATCAATTTTTGTATTCTTTTAATAATCCTTATCCAATTTTTTTAATGATTGCTATTTTTTATTCAGGAATGTTTACTCATAAAAATTGGTTAACTATTTTAAATATGACATTTGAAATTATAACTAATATATTAATATTAATTTATGGTAGCCTTTTATATATTGATGCTTGGATTTATATTTTAATAGCTTTAATTGTATTAAATTTTAGATTAAAAATATCAGAAAAAATATCCAAATTTTTTGAAAATAAAATATTACTGGAAAAAAATTTAGAAGATGTATATAATCAATTTTTCAAAAATGTATTTTCAAAAACTGAATTTAAATACTTATTTGATAAAGCAAAAAGAGTAAGAACAGGAAATACATTTTATTTCTTTAAAGAAAAAGATGTATATAATAAAATATATTTCTTTGCAAGAGTATCAAATCCAAATGGATTAATATTAAAAAGTCAAAAGGAAATAATAGAAAATATAAGTGAAGGAAGTTGGGTTGGTATAATTGATTTTTTAAATTATCAAAATGATTTTAAACAATTTTGGCAATATTCTTTATGTTGTGATATTTCAAATAATGAAATATGTTATTATGAATGGGATATTGAAGTAATTAAAAATGTTTTTATGTTTAGTACTGATTATTCTTTATTAAATAAAATTTTACTAGTTTGGAGTAAATCAATTTCAGAAAATATTGTTAAATTATATAGAAGAGTATTTGATTGTATGCATGGGGAAAAAAATATTAATAGATTAGGTGTCAAATCAAGAGAAAAACAATTAACTTCATTATTTTCTAAAAATTTCGTTGATTTTGATGAGGAATTCACAGCATTTAAAAAATAAATAAAGAATATAAATAAATTATTTAAAAAAAATTTGAAAAAAAAACAATTAATAAAATTAAAATTAATTAAATCCAATGTATAAAAAATATCAAATTAAAAATCTTTATAATTCTCAACATCACTTCTACAAATAGAGCATCCCAAAGCATACTCTTCACCATTAGGAGGATGATTCCCACCAACTTCACAATTAGCTTTATCACATTTAGGTAATTTATCTTTAGGATATTTATTAATATAATCTCCAGCACATTGTCTAGCATGACAATCTTCACAAAAATGAGTTGTCCCCCAACAAAACCAACTAGCAATTTTACAGCAAAATCTACATTTATATTCAATGAACTCTTTCCCATGTTTATCACAAGATGTTTTCCCAGCTACATTATTTAAATTAGCATCTTTTCCACAAACTAAATCTTTAGGGTCATAAATTTTATTTGGATTTTCATTATTAACATCAGGTCCATCACCACATTCTCTTCTTCCTGCAAAATATGGTTTTTTACATACATAACATAAATAATATGAAAGACGCTTTAATGCAAATTCTAATTTCTGATTATACCATTTTGATTTTGGATCAGTTAATTGAGGATCTTTATCTAAACCTTCATATTTTAATCTTTTAAGTGCCATTTCACATATTTCATCATATAATTGTTTATTTTCGTCTATTAATTTTTGAATATCTGGGACTTGAGGACATGAATACCATTTATTACATGCTGGACATAAACAATGATTAAATGTTATTTTTGGTCCTATCCATTTACTTTCTAATCTCTTTTTTATACAATGATAATGAACATAATGATTACATGATAAAAGAACAACAGGAGCTGAACTTAAACTTTCAGTATAACAAATATTACAATAAGCATCCATATCTTGATCATAATAATTTTTATAACCTTTACATTGTTTATTTAAGCAAGGTGGACAACTTTTTTCCCCATTAACACCAAAACACTTATGACCACATTTTAATTTCTTTTTACATGAATTTTCATATCTTTCAATACATTCAGGATTATTACATACATCATTATCAGGACCACGATTATCATCATTAATTTCAGTTTGATCAAATCTACATTTTTCAGCTTTTTTATTACGCAAATTTTCTTCACAAGTTTTCCCAATATGATATGGAATACTTTTACATTTAATACAAAAATTCTCATTACATGTTATACATCTACATCTATTATTAGCATATTCTTCACAAGCTTTTTTACTTAATAAATTACCTTGATCATCTTTAATATTATAATTTATTGTTCCAGATTCAAAAGAATTTAATTCATGACAATTTGGGCATTCAATTATTTGACCAACTAAACCCATTAAAGCATTTTTTTCATATTTTTCATATTTTTCTTTTCCTAAAACTTGTTTTTTATAATCTTCTTTAATTGGCTCTTGACATACATTACATTTCATATTTGGAAAATCTTTTTCTGCAAATTCATTAAAACATTTTAAACACATTGGATGAAAACATTCTAAATAATTGAAATCTGGAGATTTGCATTTTTGACATACAAGGTTGAAAATACTGTTTTCATAATCTTGGATATTTTCTTTTTGGATTTGACTTCTTTGAGGAGATTTGTTTCTTTGTTTTTTATTTTCATTTTCTTTTTGGTATTTCTCACTGTTATTTTGATTTTGGTTTGAATTTGATTCATTGAATCTTTTTTTTTTTTGAGAATTTTGATGTTGAATTTGAATTTCATTTGAAGAAGGGTTTATATTTTTTTTTTGAGAAGGATTATCAATTGAAATACTTGGATTACTATTTTTATGAGCTATTCTAGTTTGGATTTTTCTATTTAAAACTGAGATATATTCGAAAAGAAGGAATTTTATTATTGGAAGGTTTTCTGATGGCTCTGAAAATTGTTTTAATATTTCTCCAAATTGATGATCGAATGTTTTGAATGTATTTCTGAAATCTTTACATTTTTGGAAGTGAGTTTTAAATTCAGAAACTTTCATTGTTTTTTGACATTTGCATTTTATGTTTTCAGATTCCATTGTTTTTTAATTAATTATCTATTTTTCAATTTAATTTATAGTTTTATGATTAATATTATTTTACCAATTATTATAACTTTAATTAATATTTAAATAAAATAATTGAATTTCAGAATTCATTAAAATCAATGATTATACAAAATAATATATTATAGAATATATTTGATATTTTCTTAAAGAAAAATATTTTATTAATTATCTTATTTATTAAATTAAAATTATATTTTAATTATTATATATATTAGTAATATCAATATTAATTAACATTAAAAACTAATTTTTCAATTTTAAATAATTATTAAAAAATAAATAAAATAATAAATGCTAAATTTAAAGGAAGATCATACAAATTTATATGATATTGAATTTTTAGGTTTATTAAAAGAAATAAATAAGAGATTAGATAAATATCCAAATGATATATTAAAAATTCAATCATGGATTAAATGCTTTATGTTACCAGTAGAGACATTAAAAGGGAAAAAAAATAGAAATTTATATGCAATTAAATTAATCAACAATCTAATAAATGGAAGAATTGAAGAACCTTTTACAAAATTTGCAAAAGGACCAAGTGATATGAAATGGTTATCAATTGAAATAATAAAAAGTGAATTAACAAGAAAATTTTATAAAGAAATTAATTGTGATAAAGTTGAACAAGAAGGATATGAACAACATAAAAAATTACTTGAAGAAAATATAAATAATGAACAAGAAACTTATTCTAATAATCAATTAAGTACCTCTCATAATAATAATATGGATATTAATAAAGGAAATGAAGAAAAAATTGAATTGGATAAATTTAAATTAAGTTCTATTATTCAAGTTTTAACTGAGAAAAATAAAGTAAAAGATAATGAAATTGCAGAGTTACAAAATGAAATTGATCAAATGAAAAATACTATTGTTACTTTGGAAAAAAAAGCTAAAATTATTAAAGGACATCAATTAAAAAAACAAATAAAGAATAAGTAAAATAATTTTTTTTATTTTTTTTAATGTTGTTATTTAATTATTTAATGAAAGTTTTTTTTTAGAATAAATATAATTTTTTAAATTATTTCTTTTTTTTATATCGATTTATAATTTTTTAATCAAGAATATATTTTTATATAATAAATAATTTATATATTTAATATAGAATAATCAAAAAAAAATTTAATTAATAATTTTTTACATTTTAATTATCATATTTTTTCCTCAAATTATAATCACTATTATTATAATTTATTACTTTTTCTATTTTTTTAATCAATTTAGCATTTGCAATAATCTGATTATTTAATATATTTTCTTGATTCTTTTGTACTCTCCCAGCAAATAAAAATTTCTTTTTCTTTGAATATTCTTTATTTTCATTAAGTTCAGAAATACTTACAGGAATATTATAATTTTTACCATAAAATGCAGAAACTTGTCTTTTATTTCCTTTAATAATATTTTCTCCTGTTTTAATAAAGGTTTTACTTTTACTCCTTCTTTCACTTTGTGATCCATTATTATTATTATATGATAAAATTATATTTTCAGAAGATAAATCTGTATTATAATTTTGAGAAGGTAGATTAATATCAGTAGATATAGTTAAAGAATTATTTCTATTTATTAAATTATTATTATAATCTAGACTTTGAATTCTCCTATTATGAGGTTTATCAATATTATTCATTAGAACTATATTTTTATTTCCTTGTTGAGTTAATAATACATTTTCTCTTTCAATATCATTATCAATTGTATAAAATTTAATATTATTATTTTCATTATTATTATTTTCATTATTATTATTTTCATAATTATTATTTTCATAATTATTATTTTCATAATTATTATTTTCATAATTATTATTTTCATTATTATTATTTTCATAATTATTATTTTCATAATTATTATTATTTTCATAATTATTATTTTCATAATTATTATTTTCATAATTATTATTTTCATTATTATTATTTTCATTATTATTATTTTCATTATTATTATTTTCATTATTATTATTTTCATTTTTATTTTCTTTATTATTTACTTTCAATTCATTTTTTGAAATATTAATTATTTCTTCATTATTACTTTCATTATCATTTTTAGGATATTTATAATTTTTATTAATTGATTCTGTTTCTTGTTTTATATCTTTATTATTATTTTTATTACCAAAAAGATTTAAAATTTCTTCATCTGAATTTTCACTACCATCATCTATAAATAAATCATTATTTAATTCATTATTTACATCGATATCATTTAATCCACTTTTTTCAATCCTTTCAAATGAAAAAACATTTTTTCTTCTATCCTCTTCCTTTTTTATTTCTTCTTGTTTTTTTCTTTCTTCTTCCTCTCTTTGTTTCTCTAATTCTAATCTTTCTTTTTCTTTTTGTAATTCAATTTCTTTTTTTATTTCTTCAGGAGTTAATTTTGCTCTTTTTAATCTTTCTTTTTCTTTTCTATCTTCATCTTTTAAAAAAGCAATTTTTTTTTTTTTATCTTCTATAAATTTTTTCATTCTCTTTTCATATAATTTATCTTTAATTTCTTCTTTTTCTTTTTGTTCTCTTATTTTTTTCATATAATATTGATTATATTTATTATTAGAATTATCTTTAAATTTATGTAAATCTCTTTTCATTTTTTCAATAACATCATTTCTTGATATTTTTTTTAATTTATAATTACCATTAAATTGAAGAACTCTTTCAGTCATATCATGAAAAGGAATAATAAAACCTTTCATTTTTTTTCTATAAACTTTAGGATCATTAAGTCCAACAAATTTAACAAATTCTTCAAAAACCCCTTTATAACTTAATTGTTTTAATCTATCTAATTCATTTTCAAATTCATTTAATTCTTTTTCATATAAATTTTTTTTATCATTTAAAATAACAGAAGCATTTTTAGTATTTAATCTATGAGAATTTCTAATATTATTTTTATTTGGATTATTTAAATTAATTTCATGTACAAAAACACTTTTTCTTTTAAAATCTTGAATAATATCATCATTAATATTCATTTTTTCTAATAAATCATGATATAATTTTATTTTTTTTTCTAAATTTTCTTTTTTACTTTCATTCATAGCTTGACCAATTTTTTCTAATGAATTTTTAAATTCATTAAATGACATATCTCTTCTATTTGATGTATTTTTTTTAAATAATTCAGCCATTTTTAATTTAGAAATTGGAATTTCAAATTCAACACAAAATTTTGAAAATTCAGCCAAGTCTAAATTTATTTTTCTATAAGCAATTTCATCAAAAGTTGGTGCTGATGCCATTGGATTATGTTGATTAGCATAAAAATCAAATATTTCTTTTAATGAATTTATCATTTTTTGTTCTTGTGTTAATTGCTCTAATTGTGATTTATTTCTTATTATTATATTTGATTTTGTTATATTTGAATTTGTTGAATAATTACTTATTGGATAATTTGATCTTTTTGAATTTAATTTTTGAGATTTTTCTTCTTCTTTTTTCACTTTTTTATCTAATTTCTTTTTTTCTTCATATAATTTTGATAAAAATTCTTCAATATATTTTACATCATGTCCACTTTTTTTTTTTTCATTTAATAAATTAGAATATAATTGTAAATTTTTTTCAATTGCTAATTGTTCTTTATATAATTCTTGTAATTTCATTTCTTTTTTAAATGTTGGGATATTAATTTGTTCTTTTAAATTTTTATTTTCTTTTTCTATTTTTTTTAATAAATTACTATCAAATAAGTTTTTAATTTCATTATTTAATTCATAATCTTGAAGTTCAGTATTACTAATTATATATTGTGGATTTTCTTGGATAAAATCTGCAATAATTAGAGGAAGTGTTTCAATATATAAAATATCTTTTTCTTTTTGATTTAATTCATTTTCTTTTTCTAAATCAATTTCATTTGATATAAAAACAGAAGAATATTTTTTATTTAATTCTTTCATTTGATCATAATAATATATTATATTTCCTTTTTTATTATATTCTGCAATAGGATAATAATCAGTAAAATTATTTGCAATATTATCTATATTATTTATATCTATTACAGGTTTAATTTTTTTTGTGTAAAAAATGTCATTATAATATTTTATTTTATCAGTTATATATTTATAAATTTGTTCAATTGAATCATTTAATTTTTCATTTTGGATTTTTTGAACTACTAAATCTGAAATAAATAATTCATTTGGTGATGATATTTTTACTATAGCCATATTTACTAAATGACATATTTCTCCTAAAATTTGTTTAAATGAAGACATTTTTATTATTTTACAACGAATATTATTATAATTATTTTTATCTTTCACAAAAAATTTAGTATATATTTTGCTTATTTCAATTTTATATTTTTCAAATTTTTTTTTTAATATATATAATGAACGATATAAAGTTATTAATTCCTTTGAATCTTCATTTGGTAAATTCTGAGAATTCATTTTTTAATTCACTTAAATAATTTATTATTTTTAAAATGGAAATAAAAATAAAGAAAAATAACAAATATGTATATATTTAAAAGATTTCAAAGATGAACATATAGTATATTGGTTTTAAAGGATAGAAGATTTACAGTTAAATGTAAAAGAATTATTAATTTATAATGAATTTTCATTGATTTAGATTTTAAAATTAATTTGATAATTGATTTTAATTTAAAATTGGACAAATTAGAAGAAATGATATTTTATATTTATGAATTAATGTATCTTAAAAATAAAAAATATTTTAATAAAAACTATTAAATAATACTTTTTGGATTATAAAAATATTAAATAAAGAAAAAAAATGTTATTATTTGCAAAAATAAATATTCCATTCAATTTATTTCAAAAAATGAAAAAAATGAATATTATTCAAGTAAAATAATACATGAAGCACATAAAAGAGATGTAAATAGAAATTACCAATAATAAAATAATTTCATTCAAAGGTAAATTAAAAAAATTTAAAGTATGGGATTTAATTACTTATAAATGTATTTTTCAGAATTATTGGTAAAATTTATTTATTTTTAGAAAAATATGTATTAATAATTGTGTGGAGTTGGTTTTAAAATTATTAATATCAATGATAATTATAAAACATATAAGTTCTAAAAGATATTGTTTCAGAAAATATGATAAAGCTGAATGAAAAAGGATTTTTAATTCAAAAAAAATAATATAATGAAAATAAAATTTAATGAAAGTAAATTATAT
>Ga0256407_10014671_pt1 | contig 10249 bp, 4 predicted proteins | sample RumenRJG_04DNA_FD_193489 | JGI IMG/M metagenome (GOLD analysis project Ga0256407, IMG submission 193489) | Bovine rumen microbial communities from Lethbridge, Alberta, Canada - RJG_04 | ecosystem: Host-associated > Mammals > Digestive system > Stomach > Rumen | place: Canada: Alberta | collected... | reverse complement strand
TTTCTTTTATTTATTTTATATTTTATAAAAACAATTTTGAAATAATAATTTTTCATAAACATATAAAAAATAAATAAAAAAAACCCAATTAAACTAATTTTTTCTTTTTTCTTTCAAACAAACCAAATTGTAAATTCCCATTAGGATTTCTATCTTTCAAATAAAAAGCAGTATCAGCAGCAATTTCTTTAACTTCTTTTTCAATAGCTAACATTTGTTCAGGAATTTGTTCAGCAGCTTTATGTTTATTAGAAATAGTTTGAATTTCAGATAAAACTTCATTTAAATTCATATAACCTCTTCTTTCAGTATTAACACTACTAGATAATTTTGAAATAAAATTTCTTTTAATATATTCATGAATTAAATTTGGTTTTTGATTATCATTTTTTGGAATATCAGTTAATTTAATTTTTCCTGGTAAAGCTTCCAATCCACAAATATCATTTGAATTAATAGTATATGTAATATCATCTTTTGATTTTACATTATCTGATATTTCACTTTTTTTTCTTGTAATAAAAATATTTGAAAGAATTGATTTTTTAATATTATTTGATGTGTTTACTGATGTTATTAAAGATTGTTTATTTCGATTTTTTTTTTTAATTCTTTCTAATCTCTTTTTAAAATCAATATTTGAATTTCCTATAAAATTCATTTTATCATTTTTTAAATTACTAATAATATCATTTGATATTTCAGTATAATCATTTAAATTTCTATATTTTAATTCAAATTCTTTTTCTTTTTTCTTAACAAATAAACTTTTTTTTAAATTAACAAAAAGTGGAATAATATCATATTTATAATTATATAATTGAGTAAAGCTTTCTAAAAATTGTTGAAAATTAATATATTTTTCATCATGTAAAGTTTTACCTAATTGACCAGGAAAACCCATAATTTTTTTTATAATTTCCATAGAATGAATAGAAGCAATTGATTGAGCTGCAATAGTAGAATCATTATTATGATTTTTTCTCTCATCAGAAAATAAAATATTAATTGTAAAAATTAATTTTTTAACTTCTTTTTGATTAATAAAACCATCATCATCAATATCAGTTATATCAAATAATAATTTTATTTTTTGTTCAAAATCACATTTTACAAAACATGCTAAAGCACAACAAATTTCATACATATCAATTTCATCTTCGGAAAAAAAACCACTTAAAAAATAATTATCTTTTTTATTTGGACAATGTAATTCTGCTTTAACTATTTTAAAACGATTAAAAATTTGTTCAAATAAAGGATCAAAATAATCTTCTTCTGGGAAACAAACTCTCATAATATTTAAAAATGCATTTTTTTTCATTTTCATATTTCTTTTTAAAGATTCTATTTCTTTTTGTTTACATAATTCTGTAAATTGTAATACTTTTGATACTGTTAATTGACGAAGAAATTCTGAGTATAAACTTTCTTTTAATGGAACTGATATATTTATTGTTGTTTTATCTATTTTTTCATTTTCTGTATTTAATTCTTTTCTTATTATTGGAGGAAGTCTATTTGCTGACGTTCTTAACATTTTAAGTTATTATTTTTAAAAATTTTATTAAAAATTAAAATAATGTTTATATTATTAACAAAAATTTTCTAAAAGAAATGTAATTAATTAAAAATAAAATAAAAATTGGAAATTTTAAATTAAATATATTTTATTTTAATTATTTAATGATTAAATTTTTATTTTATAAATTAATGAGTTCATTATTTATTATAAAAATAGTTTGATTTAAAATTCAAACACTTTTAAAAATTACTTATATAAGATTCCTTAAAATAAGTAATATATAATTATCATTTATAAATAATACATAATTCAACTATATTATAATTTTTTTTATATATTATTATTAGTAATGTTTGAATTACTTGAAGTATCATTTTTTTTATTTTTCAGTTTCCAATTTATAATTTCAATTCTTAATAACTTAATAATATCTTTAAACTTCTGATTTCTTTCTTTTAATTTTTTTTTAATAGAAACCATTTCTTTCATTAATTCCCCTTCACTTCCAATTTTATCTAAATAATCATATTTCGAATTTTCTTCTTTCTTTTGTTTAATTTCATTTTTTAATTGTTCTAAAGAATCTCTTAATTTAGCAATTTTATTTAAAGTAAATTCAATTTCTTTCATATCATTTTCTAATATTTCATATTTTTGTTCATGTTTCTTATTAATATCTGATGAATTATAATAATTATTAATTAAACCTTTAAAACTTATTCTTTCATTATTTCTTAATTCACATAAATTAATTTTTTGAGAATTTTCTGTATATTTACTTATTCTATTTCTCATATTATTTATATTTAAATCTTCATCTTCTTTATCACATTGAAAATATTCTTCAGTTATTGTATCATTTTTTAATTCATCATCATCTCTTAATAAATCATTTAAATTATCAAAAAATATTTTATTCGGTTCTTTATTTAATGCTTGATATGTAAATTTTTTAAATGAACTAAATTTATAATTATCTTTTAATGGATTTGTAGATATATTTATAATATTTTTTTTCTTATCTAAGTCATGTATTGATGATAATGATAAATCTTTTTTATGATTATTATTTTGAGTTTTATTTACATAATAATAATTTGATTTCTTTGTTTGAACATTTTTCATTGTATTAAATTTTATTCCATTTCTATTAAAAGAACTATTATTATGCATATCATAATTAATTTCACTTAATGTTAATTGTTTTTTATTTTTTCTTTCTGAAAATTCAATTGAACTATTAATTCTATGCTCATTAGTTAATGAATGTTGTGCTTTTGGAAAATATAATATTCTTGAATTTGAATTTATTTTAGAATTTGTAAAAAAACTCTTTTGACTCATTTTACTATCTTTTATTCTAAATTGAGGTAGTGAAGTTTTACTAAAATCAATTTTTTTATGTTCTTTTTTAAATTCTGAATATGGTGAAAGAAACTTATTTGAAGCTTTAAAATTTATTGAAGACATTTTAAAAAAAGTAAAAATTTGTTTTTAATTATATAAAACTAATTTAATTTAATTTATATATTTTTATTAATGATATATCTAATTTACTATTTTTATTTGGATTTATCTTTTTAATTTTTTTTATATTTTTTTATTTGGATTTAATTGTTTGATAAGATTAAAATTTCTATTAGTATTATTATTATTTATATTATTTTGATTAATTTCATCTTTTGGAATTTGAGTATTAAAATTATTATTTGAAATTAAATTATTATTAAAATAATTATTATAAAATGATTGATTATTATTATTATCAAAATTATTATTCCTTGTTGCAAAATTATTAAAGTCCAAATTGCGATTAAAAAATGATGAGTTATCATTTAAAAAAGAATGAGATGTATTTTTTATATGAGGAAAATATGGTCCAAATTGTGCTATATTATTAGGATTAACTGGATTTAATCTATGTGGAATATCTGAAAAATTAACATTAAAATCTTGTATTTTATTTTGATTAATTTGATTAGGATTAGAATTAATACTTTGATTTGATAAATTAAAATTATTTCCTTGATGATATAAATTTTGAAATGTATTTTTTTTTAATTCAAACATATTATTTATATTTTTCAAATTTAAAAAATTATTTGTTGAATTCTTACTATTATTATTTATATTATATATATCATTATTTATATTACTATGAATATTTTTTATATCATTATTATCATTATTATTATTATTAGAAATAGAATTATTATTACTCTTTTTTTCTTCAGGAATAATAATATTAGTTGGAATAAAAGTCAGAGGTTGCATTAATGGAATTATATTATTATTAAAAGATAAAATTTGTTTTTCTGAAATTTGACCTTCATATTGAACTTTATTAAATTCACTTTTATCCGAAGGAGGAATTTCATGAATTGGAGTAGTACTTTTAACAATAAAAGGTTTTTTATTAGCTTGTTGATGACTATCAAAATTTAATCCTATTTGAGGTTGTATTTGGAAAATATTATCTTCATTATTTGAAATATCAGTTTTTCCTTTAATTCTTAATTCATTTTTATTACTTATTTCTCTTATTAAATATAATAATCTTTGTACTTTTTCATCAGTTATATTATGTTGAATAGAATTATCTAAAATATCTTCAATTCTTTTTAAAGCATCATTATCTTCAATTACTTTAAGAAATAATCCTGAATATGAATTTATATTATTATGTAATAATATTTTACATCTATTCATTTCTTCATTAAATTCTTTAAATTTCATTTTACATTTATTTTCTACTAAAATTAAAGCCATTTTATTCATTACATTTTCTGTTTCTATTGTATTTTTTACTAAATTTTCATTTAATTCATCTAATTTTTTACTATAACTATTTAAAAATATTTGATATAATGATTCTGTTATTACACTTAAATTTTCTTTAATTTTGATTTGACTTTTTTCTTTATTATTATTTAGCAATTCTGTAAAACCTCCGGTTAAAAATTTTTTAATTATACAATCATAGCATAAATCAGTTAAATCAATATCATTATCTTCATCATTTTCATTAAATAAATTTAAAATATCATTTTTAATATTATTATCAACTTTATCTTTTAAAAAATATTCAAATATATATTCAAATAATGATAATTTATTATTTATATTTGATATATTTTCTTGAGAGCAATTTTTACATTTTTGAATTAAATCATCTTTTAATATTTTAATTTTAAGATTATTATTTTCTTCATGTAAAATATGAATATCAAAATTATTTTCATTTTTATCTTTTTCATCTACACGTTCTCTTTTATTAGATAAAAAATCATTTGTCTCAGTTTGTTCAGGAGAATTTTCTTCACTTTCATTCAAATTATCAGAATTTTTTTCTTCTTCCTTTGACATTTAATTTATTTCATATAAATTAAAAAATTTTATAAAAAAAAAATAAAAAAATCTTTTTTTTTAAATAAATTTATATTTATTTATTATTTTTCAGTAATCATTTGAAATAAAATTGATTGTGTCTTATCACAAACTTTATCTCTTATTATTTTAGAAATGAAAAGAGATAATAGTTTTTTTTCATTTTCTTTTTGAAGATTTTTAATCATATTAAAGGTAAATAATTCTGATTCTTTCAAAGGTAAATATTTAACTAAATTTGTTTTAATTGCCATTGAAAATAATTTTAATTTAAAAATCATATTTAACATATTAATTCTTCCATTTTTAATCATTGCAATTGAATCTTCTGAAATAATTTCTTTAATTTTTGAATTATTTGTACTTAAATAAAATTCAATTATTAAATATTTATTTTCAGCGATAACTTTTTCTTTTTCATATTCATATATATCTAAATATTTAATTGAATTTTTTCTTCTTTGACATCCAATTATTGCATTATTTAAAGCTGAAATTTTTTCTTTTAAAAGTAATAAAATATTATCTAAACTTAAAGAATCTGTCTCAATCATTCCATCTATTAATTTTGAATAAAAATATGAAATATCTGTTAATCTTTGATATTCTTTCATTTTTGAATAACAAAACATCACAACTTTAAATTTATTTAAATTATCTAATTCACCTTCTGAATTTTTTATTTTTTGTTTAAGAATATTTTTTAATTCATTATTATAATTTATATTGTTTATATTATTTTTTAATTCATTTTCTAATTTCAAACAAACTTTAAGTAATAATTCATAATCATAAATAATTAATTTAGAAATAAAAAAATCATCTTTTTGATTTTCTCCATTCATTATTTTTTCATAAGATAATAATATATAATATACAAATTTATCAATAATACAATTTTCAATAATTGGAAATATATCAAAATTATTTTTTAACATTGCATAAAGACTTAATACAGATTCTGAATCATTAATATAACATGAATCAAATAATTTTCCAATAAATAAATTTAATTTATTTTTCCTATTTTGAATTTGATTTTGTTGTGTATAAAATGGAAAAAGAAATTGAAAACCTAATAAATAAAAATCTGTTAAATTTTCATTTTGTAAATATTTTGTAAAGTCATCAAAATCAGTTCCAATATTTTCTAAATTATTTATACTTTTTGCATAAATGAAATATTGTCTTAAAAGCTTTTTTGTTTCATCTTTTTTTCCTAAATTAAAATTACAAATTATTTGTAATCTCAAAGAATTAATTTTAATACTCTCTTCTTTAGTCATTAATGTAATTAAAATAATAAAAGAATAATCTTTATTATCAAGTAACATTTTTAATATAAAACTATTATTATCAGAATTTTTATTTATTTCAAATAAATCAGATAAAAGAGATGTAATAGTAAAATTAATATAATCATTTTTTTTTTGTGCCAAAATATCATTTCCAAACTCAGAAAATTTATCAAAAATTAAATATTCTAAACATGTTACTTCCATATCTTTATATCTTAATGAATTATTTAATGTTGATTTAGGAATTTTTGATACATTATCAGTATTAAAATATGTTAAATGTTTTGATATTATATACAATATGAAAGTTTCTGTAAAAAATATCTTAATATCATTATCTATTTTTGATATTAAATTAAAATTATTTTGAATATTTTCTTCAGGGAATAAATCTTCTAAAGATATATTATTTTTTCTCCATTGACTTAAAGAAATTAAATCTCTTGAAATATGATATAATGATGTAATTTGATTAGAAATAAGTTTTGATATTATTTCACAGTATTTACTATTTATAATTTTACTATTTTCATTTCCATACATTGATACATCTGAATTATTATTTTTAAAGGAAGCTTCTTTAAACATTTTATTAAATTGAGTATTAATAATTTGAATATAAGTTAAAATTTCATTCCTATGATTTAAAAAAATATCATTTAATATTTCATGTATAAATTCAATATTATTATAACTACTATATTGAATATTAATTCCATTTCCAATAATATTTGTAATAAAAGAGTTTATATCTTTTTCATTTGAAAACATTTTATATAAATAATCTTCATCTTTAGATATTATATTTATTTCAGTCATATAAATTCTAATTAAAGCTAAACTTAAAAATAAGGAATTTAATTCATTTGATGTAATTTCATTATGAACATAAATCGAAACTTCTTTTTCAAGTGAATTAAAATCATAAATAGATTCTGAATTAAAAATAATTTTCCTTATTTCAAATTCATAATAAGAAATTATTTGATCAATTCTTTCAAATCCACCTATATTTTTTAATAAAGAAATTCCTTTTTGTCTTAATAAAACAACACTTTTAATATCTAAATTTTGAAAACTCCCAATTGATATTATACTATTACTATTTATTTCATCTAATATTAATGGCATTATTATATCTTTATATAAATTATTATTATCATTATTATTAACCACATAATAATTATTTAAAAATTCAAGAACTTTTTTTTTACTTTTAAAATTTTCTGAAAATTTCAAATTAACAAAATCAATTAAACTTTCATTTGATAAATATTCTTCATTAGATAAAAGTGATAAAAAAAGATGATTATGTTGTAAATTTTTCATAGAAATATTTAAATTAATTTGTTTAATCTTATAAAATAAATTAAGTAATTTCATTTCTAAAAAATCAACAGAAGAAAAATTATATCCATATAATAATTCATCAATAAATTCATTTTCTTCAGAACCAGAATCAATATTAATAATTTTAATATCATATTTACTTTGAACTAAATTTGGATTATTAACTTGTAAAATTAACCATAATTTATCATCTTTTATAGTCATATCAATTGCATTTCCAGAAAGAATATTTATTCTTTGATTTACTAATTTTACATTATTTCCTAAATCAATTGAATTATAAAAAACATTTATATCATCAGATATTATTTTAGATGATATATTTGGAATATTACAAAACCATAAATCAAAAGTTATTAAAGAATAATTTATTTGAGAATTAAAATATAACATTATATTAAATATTTTTTTCTGTCCTAATTTAAATTCTAATAATGTAATTTCTGATACTTGAAATAAAATTTTGGATGTAGTTAAAATTTGATTATTATAATTATTTTCTAAAAAATTTTTTTCAAAAATTTTTCTTTCTTTTTTAATATTAAAAATTTCAAAATTAAAATTATATCTCATAAAACAAATTAAATCATTACCAATATATTTCATAGAATTAATTCCAATATTTCCTAAATTGTTATTATTTTTAAAATAAGAAAAAGGAGAAGACAAAGAATTCAAAAAACTTTTTTGTGTAGTATTAATATTTTTACTACGAATATTTAAACAATTTTTATTTCTATCATTTAAAACATTTAAATAAATTAAATTACCATTTGAATTTCCTAAAACAAAATTAAAATATCCATTAATATCATAATCAATAAATTCAACACTTAAAGTTTCTAAATCACCTTTTAAATTATCATTTAAACTAACTTCTGCTTTATTAGTTTTTGCATTCATAATATTAAAATAAATACTTCCATTTGAAGTAAAAAAAATTAAAAGATAATGATAATCATCATTACCAATTTTTAATAAAGTTAAATTTTCTAAAATTGTTGAATTAACTGTAAAAGAATAAGATGATGTAAATTCAATTTCAGAATTTATTGTTATATTCATTGTGTTTATTGTTTTTATTGTTATTATATTATTCATTGCTATTACATATATCATATGATGAGGAAGAGATAAGGTTTCTCCAAATGGTTTAAAGTTTTTTATTAAGGCTATTGTGTTTTGAAATGGGAGAAAATTTTGTGATTGAAGATTATTTTGAAATTTTGCATTTGATGGCATTGTTAAAAGAACTTCTTTATATGTTGACATATTTGTTTTTTATTTTTTTTTTGAATTTTTTAAAAGATAAAAATTAATTTTTTTTAAATTTTTTTGAGCCAAATTTTTTTTTAAATTTATTAAATAATATATATAATTTCAAATATTTAATTTTTAATCCAAATTTATTAGAATGTTTTAAATAATATTTATCTGATTAAAAAATATTTTTTTTCCTTTTCTTATTATTCATTTTCATTATAACATTTTTTTAAATTGTTTATTTTTTTTGGAAAAAAATGATTATTTGTTATTTACTTTTTTTCAATAAATTAAATATTATTGTAATAATTATGATAAACTAATAATATTTAATTCAAAAAATATTAAATAAAAATAAAAAAATAAATCATACTATAAGAATTAAAAATATTATTATAAATTTAATTTTAATCTTCATAATCAGTTTCTCCGATTCTAAATGGATATAACCAATTTTGTGGCCATCTAATAATATATGGAGCAGGCACTTCTTTTTTTATTATTTCATCATTTTTTTTAATAAAAAGAAATTCTATGTAAATTGCATCACTATCTTCACTTGCTTTAAAATCACATTGAATTTTAATAATTTTTCTTTGAGGATTTTGTTTTAAACCAATAAATTTATAGAATATTTGAATTGATATAAAATTATAGGCAACATTATCTAAATCATTTTCACAAGTGCTATCTAAATTTTTACTGTAATCAATAAGTGAATTTCCATCAAATAAAATATGAGATAAATAAGTTCTTAATTGAGTTATTATTGATGGTCTTGTATTACCTCTACATGTAAATAAAGTTCTGTTTTCAAAAGTTATAGAATTAGATAAAATAAAATCTTCATAAAAATTATTATTTTCTTCTATTTCAATGCATTCATCCATTGAATTTGATCCTATAAATAATCTGCTTCTGTAAAAAGGACTAATATAATCATTTCCTATTTTTCTTCCAAATCTAATAGGACTTCCAATTAAATAACCAATATTTCCACTTTTTTTAGGAATATTTATATTAATATTTAATTCGTTAGAAAAAAATTTTGCAACAAAAGTAACATCATAAATCTCCAATTCATTTTCTTCATTTTCTTCATTTTCTTCATAATATAAATTAATAATCATTGGATCTTGAGAAATTTGAGACATTATTAATAATATTTCTACTTTTTTCACTATATAATTACCCTCGGGTGATTTATTTGAAGGTCCCGTTACTATTTTATTTTCGTTGATTGTAAAATATTTTCTAGTTCGATTTCCAATATATTCATTAACTATGTTATTTGATTGAATAGAACAAATAACAATTTTATCTTCACCTGGTTTAATAGGATATCCTTTCATACACATTCCAGAAGGATCCATAACAGGAAAAATAAAATTTTCAATTTTTTCTTCTATATAATCAAATTTTATTT
>Ga0256407_10014668_pt1 | contig 10252 bp, 10 predicted proteins | sample RumenRJG_04DNA_FD_193489 | JGI IMG/M metagenome (GOLD analysis project Ga0256407, IMG submission 193489) | Bovine rumen microbial communities from Lethbridge, Alberta, Canada - RJG_04 | ecosystem: Host-associated > Mammals > Digestive system > Stomach > Rumen | place: Canada: Alberta... | reverse complement strand
CGGTTTCTTCGTCGGAAAGCCCCCAAGCCTTGGCGAGAGTCTTTGCGTTTGCAGCAGAAAGCGGGCGGGATCCGTCCAAAATGCGGTTGAAAAAGGCGGAACCCGAGACTCCGGCGCTTTCTTGAATGGAACGGATGGACTGCCCTCTGGATTGCAATGCTTCCACAACGGCCCGGATATAATCCCGGTAATCAAAGTACATAAATACACTAATTATGGAAACATTGTTCATATATTTAAAAATAGATAAAATTTTGATATTGTAAAGTAAACTTTTATTATTGATTGATAAAAATACATAAATAATGGAAACAGAACGGCAGATTTGAACTGTCAAGTATTCCTTGATTGTTCGATTTATAAAATTTACTCCAATTTGGAATATGCAAACCCTTTATTTAACGGCGTTTTGGAAGCTTTGTTACAAAAAAATGCGATTTCTTTAAATTTTTTATGCATTTTGCTCAATTTTATATTAGTTTTTGAAGTGTAAAAGAGTTTTCCTCTTGCCCTCTAAACGAAATCTCGACCATTTCACTAAGCGAGGACAAGGCGAACGCTCACGCAGATATGCCTCTTTTGGCGTACTTCAGTTTGCTGTACCGACTTTACAGTCGGTCTTTGGTCGTATGGCCAAGGGCAACAGCCCTTTTGGGGCGTGGGTCGTTTGTGTTTATCGCTTAGAGGCAGTCGAGAGCCCCGTTTAGGTAAATGCAACGATCTGCGCCTTTTCTTGTATCTACACGAAATTGGCAATCCTTGCTGAGCAGGGGCGAACTCCGGAAATTTCATTGAAGGAGAAATGCGTCGCTGTCCCTGCGATTTATTCAATGAAAAAATGAGCTTTTGCAAATGCAAAACGCACTATGCCGAAACCCGCGCGGCATAGTGTGCAACAACCTGCGGGATATACACTCATGAGGTATATTATGAAGACAACAAAGAAGATGGCTTACAAGAAGCCGCGTCTGATTGCGAAGAACAATCCGACCGGTAGTTTCGCAGCTGGTTGCCCGACGGAAACTCGAAGGGAAATTTGCATCAATTGCGAAGTTAATGATTAAAACGTAAACATCTTTTCCTAGGGTAGGGCTTAGTCGCCCGGCTCTAGGGAGATTTTTTCACTTTTTATCAAGGATTTTTCGAATGAATGAAAAAAGAACTAAACAGAAAAAGACGACATTAGAAAGTAAGACTGTGAAAAAAATTGGAAAGAAACATTCCATAAAGCAGGCTTCTACAAAGAAAAAAAACAATCTTTCGGTTTCTCCTCAGGCGAAAAGAATTAACAATAAAGTAGCGACATCTAATTCTGATTCTGCCCAAATTCAAGTCCTTGGCTATGAAATGAAAAATTCGCCTGTAAAAGCTATTTTAGAACATAATTTAGAAGTAAATAAGATTGAATTTGATTATTTAGAAAGACTAAAAACTTTAGTGAATGCGAATGATTTAGAAACCATAGATGAACTTTTTGATGAAGCGTTAAAAGAACTGCAATCTGCAAAGAATGATTTGACTCGTCAATTGGAAACAATAGGTATTGTTGATATTCGTTAGAAAGGGATTTACATAATGTTCTACCGTCAATCTCGTGATACCTTTATCCGTTCTATTGGTGAATATGGCTATATCTATAGCCAACTAACAAAACACGATCGCATTTACACTCAAGAAGGCAGAGCCTTTCTTTCAGTCATAACTCGAAAGCCACAAAGTTTGGAAGAACTTTCGACAAAGGTTTGTGAATACTTCGAAGGCGTAATTCCCGAAGATATTCAAGAAGATATGAAGGAGTTCTTGGACTCCCTAGTTGCCGACCGCTACCTGGTTTCTGCAAAAACCTCCGAAGAGTGTGCTGCTAAGGATACTTTCTTTAGTTATGGTGAGAATCCAAAAACACTATTCACCTACAACGCCCAACAAAATTCTGATGATGAAAAACTCTACGCTGATACACAGGATGTCTTGCATGATTATTATTGGGAGCATCCGCAAATTTACAGTTGCCAGATTGAAACAACCAACCGTTGCAACGAACGGTGTATTCACTGCTATATTCCCCATGAGTTGAAAAATGTGGTGTTGCCATACGAAGTGATTGAAAGTGTTCTCAACCAATTGCACGATTTAGGTGTTATGGGGTTAACTCTTTCTGGTGGCGAATTTTTCACACATCCCGACGCGGAAAGAATTTTGCGCAAGGCTCGCGAACTCGACTTTAGTTTCTATGTATTGTCAAATATCACGTTGATTACACCGCACATGATTGAGGTTCTTAAAGACGTCAATCCAAGTCATGTACAGACATCACTTTACAGCGTTATTCCTGAAGAACATGACCATATTACGCAACTCAAGGGATCCTGCGAAAAGACCAAGGCTGCTATTGACGCCTTGATTGCGGCGAACATCCCTGTACAAATCAGTTGCCCCGTCATGAAGACGAATTATCACACCTATAAGGATGTGCTGAAATTTGCCTACGAACGAAATTGTAAGGCGCAAACTGACTTTGTGATGATGGCTCGTTATGATTTTACGACGGATAATCTCGCAGAACGCTTGACTATGGAGCAGACAGAAGAACTTCTTAAGGATATCATTAAGTTCGATCGAGACTACCTAAAGTTGACCGATACGCCTGTGCCGCCTGTTTCCCGCGAAGAATGGGGTAAAAGACCGTTCTGTGGTGTGGGTATGGATAACCTCTGCATCGCTAGCGACGGCATTGTGTATCCGTGTAGCGGTTGGCAGGGAATGGCTTGCGGCAATGTCCGCGAACAACCTATCAAGGATATCTGGGAAAAGTCTCCTCAACTCAATAAATTGCGTAAACTGACCAAATCAGCGATTCCGCAATGTTACGATTGCGAGGATAAGCAATTCTGCCACCCTTGTCTTGTCCGCAATTTTAACGAAAGTGGTGGAGATTATTTAAAGGTTGCACCGCATTTCTGCAAGGCGGCTCACTTGAATCGCAAGCTTGTTGAAGAAGCTAAGGCAAAAATGTGAGAAGAAATTGTTTGATAAAAATACGGAGGTAAACCATGTCCGAAGAAAAAGATGTTCAAAATAATGATGTGTCGCCAGAAGTTGACGATATTCAAAATGGACCGGCGGAGGTTCAAAAGAAACCGGGTAAGTTCGCCTTGTTTCTCAAATCCTTGGTATCGCCTCCAAAGCGCTTGAGCGATATTGACTGGAGTAAGAAAACGCCCAAAAACAAGGGCGCTTGGGAAGGAGTTCCTCCGCAACTAAAGGCCGATTGGGTTATCTGGCATGAAATTCGTGTGCAAAACACATTTGCAACAATCGCGGTATTGCTAGAAATTGCTACGGTTGCCGCTTTAATCGGCTTAAATGGTCTCGAAACAGGGATGATTGCTCTTTTAGTTGTTGCTACAATTGTTGCAATGACTATCACCATTGTCTTCCGCAAACTTTTTTACAAGGTGTTAAGAGTATTTATTGTTGGCTTGATTCCTGCCGCAATTGCTGTTGGCGTGATACACGTAATGCTTCCTATGGAAGAGGGTGATTCGACAGCCGTCGTGGGCGAGGTCTTGTCTGCTTTGGTAATCTACGGAATCGTAGCTTTCTTGGAATTCAAGGGAAAACTAAGCCGGAAACATCCTAAATTTGCAAAACCCAAGCGTCCCAAGGCTCCTTCGAACCCCAATTCGGGCTATGGCTCATGGCTAAACAATACGATGAAGGCATGGGATGATGCTGGTGTAACGAATACATCTGCGAACCCTAGACCTAAAAGCTAATGCAGTTTTTAATGCAACAACTCATTACCTGGCTTGGCTGGGGTGATGGCATTGGTGCCATAGCGGGCATCAGTGCCATTTTGACGGTGCTTGCCATTTTGGCGCCTGTCATTGTGGGGCTGTTGCTTTATGGCTTGGAACGGTTACAGGTTGAAATCATCGGTGCTGTAAATCGTGATTTTGCCTACTTTTTTGTAAACTTCGTGACTTTCCCAGGAACGTTTATTCACGAAATGGCCCACATGTGTTTTGCTGTCATCACGGGGGCTGAAGTTCATGAAATCTGCATGTTTGAAAATGAAAGTGGACGCATCGGGCATATTAGCTACCAAGTTCGTGGACCGTGGTTTATTCAGGCGGTGCAACATTCCCTGACTGCCGTGGCTCCGACTGTCGTTGGGCTTGGTTTGGGATATTTGCTTTTGCATCTAATTTTTACCTCCGAATTTACCCTATGGGAAAATATTGGATTGTGGTACTTGGTTGTTTCGCTTATTGATCATTCGACAATGAGTGATTCTGACTTGGAACATTATTTTCAGGGCGTGTGGATTTTTATAGTCCCCTTGTTCCTCTTCTTTTTTATTCTTGGCATGCTCGCTTGATATTCGATTTTCATGTTCACATGGGGCAGTATTTTGACGACTACTACACGCCGCCACGAATACTGCGTACCCTGCGACTTGCGGGCATTACACACTTCGCGTATTCTAGCACGAGTACGGTTGTTACCGATGATCCCGATTTTTTGCTAGAAGAGCGAGTTGCCATGCATGAACTTTCGGAAGGTCGTGCCAAGCCTATTTTGTGGGTGACGCACGATATGCTAAAACGCTCGCCAAATTTGTCGCTGTACATGAATGATGCCGGTGGTAAAATTTGTGGGTTGAAAATTCACGGTGTATCGGAAAGTTGGTTGCCGAATGGCCGCGAACTGCAACGGATATTCAAAATAGCTCAGGAACGGGGCCTGTTTGTGAAACTCCATACCGGTGAACGGGAAGAATGCGAGGCTGGAATGTATAGGGAAATCTGCACGAAATTCCCAGATGTCCGAGTTGTTCTCGCCCATGGAAGACCGATTTTGCAAGCTATTGATATGCTGCGTTATTGTCCGAATACCTTTGTAGACACATCGTTCATGCCGCATAGCCATTTTCAGTTGCTTATAAACGTTGCACAGCAAGAAGGCTTTACGGATCGTATCCTATTCGGTACGGACACCCCTATTCCAGGGCGTCACCTTAAAAGTTCGCTCCCTCGCCATTTGCGAAGTAGAATAGACCAAACAAGGCGAATTGCAGGAGAGGACTGGAAGAAAATCTCTTGGAAAAATGCGAAAAATCTCTTGACTTTCGTATCGAAATAAGCGATATATATTGATGAGTATGGTTCCCCGCAAGAAAAGTCTTCTAGCGTTTATTTTTACGTTCCTGTTGCTTTCGGGCTGCGGGCTCAGCGACGATACCCAGGAACAGCTGGAAGATGCCGTTGGCAGGGCTGCAGGTGAAGCTCTGGATTCCGCGAAATCTAAAACGGCGAACGCTGTTGAAGAACTTTCTACCACTATCGATGAACACGGTGGTGTTCAAGGCTTTTTTGATAGAATAGTCCAATTCATCGATGGATTATTTGGAGGCTCTGGAAGCGAGTGCGAAAAAACGCCCGCAAAAAAGATTGAACGTGATGCTCCTAGGACAGTTATCAAGCGCAATGCGGAACAACAGAACTACCACGACGAGGTTCTCAGCCTTACCACCTTAAAAACGTCTTCCGTAAACATTGACTGTCTACGCCCTGAACTGGATACCGCCATAAACATAGTGGTAGCCACCTATCACGAGGTTTTCAAAGACGACAATTATCGCCCAGTAATCACTAGCGGAAACGATTCCGACAAGCACGGCGAACGATCCGCCCATTACGCCTGCGCTGCCGTAGACATCCGGATCAAGGATGTGGAAGATGTTAAGATTCGAAAGGCCCTTACAAAGGCCATTACCGAAGACCTTGGCCCCCGATACTTCGTTCTCCATGAGGACGTCGGTATGGCAAATGAGCATCTGCACATTCAACTGAAAAGCGGCACCTACGACAGAAATGTCGTGTGGAAATAAAATTTACCGTGTGATAGAGAAGTGTGTCTAATCGAACAATTCTTTAATCGTGGTAACCTTGAAGTTATCCTGATTCTTGATTTTCTTTTTAACTCCAGACGTGATGCCTTTGCGTGAGAAAATCCAGAAATATAGGTTGTCGCGTTTGATGCATGGTGCGCTTGCCTGCAAATTTAAAAGTTCACTTTCGTCAAAAGGTTTTTCTGTGTATTTGCATTCGCAAATAATTGCATTATTTTGGTCTTGAACAACAATGTCGATTTCTTCTTGCCTTTTTTCAACGGGATTGTTTCCCCACCAGCGGCCTATTTCTTCAGCAAAAAATGGTAACTCGCCGTTGTAGGATTTTTCTTTGATGTACTGAGAACACACTCTTTCAAAACGATGACCTATATAACCGTTTATGTTTTCAATGGTGAATTCCCGATCGTAGTAAATTTCAGGTGCGATCAATCCGTTCAGCATATTTAAATGTTTGTATATGAACCTGAAATAAAAGGCAAAATAGTTTTCCTCAATTGAATAGAGCGTATTGCGCGTTTTGCTTTTTTCACCAACAGGAATTTCGGTTTTGATAAATCCTAAGTTTTCAAGGACTTTCAAGTATTTCGCTATTTTAGCGCTGTCCCCATCGACTTTAGTCTTTATGTCATTTAGTGTAGATGCGCCCGAATTGATTGCGAGAAGGATGTTCTTGTAAAAGAGAGTTTCTTTGAGCTCCATACGGAGCAACGTATCAATTTCGTTGTATAGGTAACCCGTCGTGGAAAGGCATGTCTTGATGATGTTTTCGCGGATGGAAATCGAATCGTCAAAAAGTGACAGGTATAGGGGAATGCCTCCAAGAATAGAATAGACTGTAAGAACTTCCTCGTTACTGTATTTCGGGAAAAACTCCCTTGCTTCTTTGTAAGTGAATGGCTGTAATTTTAAATCTGCTGTTTTGCGGCCGTACAACGGCTTTGTTGAATTGTCGAACAAATCTTCAATAACAGAAACTTCGGAACCGCACAATATCAAAAAAATGTTCTTTTTTTTCAGAATGCGGTCTATGGCGTTTTGCAGCCCGGAATCGTATGCGGGGTTCGAATTGTATAGATAGGTGAATTCGTCAATGATGATGTTAATTCGTTTTGAAAACGAGAATCCGTCGATAAACGAGTAAACATCTTGCCATGTATTGAGCGCGTTAAGAAAGTCTCCTGTGTTCAAGACTCGTTTGAGCTCTGTACAAAAATTGTGAACGTTATCACTTTCGCTACCTTTGTCGGCTGTAAAGAAAACGGTATCCTTTTCGTGAAGAGCTGCAAACTGAGCCAAAAGAAAACTCTTGCCGACGCGTCTGCGGCCGTGCATGATGAGCATTTCGAATTTCTTCGAATTGTATAGATCTTCGAGTAGCTTGAGTTCCTTTTTTCGGCCGACAAACATGTTGTTTACTCCAGAGTTATTTACTTTAAAGTTATTTACTCAAGAGTTAATATAAATAAAAACTCGGACGAAAGCAACTCCCTACAGTTTTTTTCCGTACTTTTGACAAAAACGCCCAAAAACAGCCTGTATTTTTGAAAAAAAAGCCTTAAAATGACTTGTGTTTTTGACAAACCCCTTTCCCTAGTGTGACTTGGTCACAGACTTTTGGCCTCTCATTATCTAAAATATACCTGTAAACAAGAAAAAAGAGAGGTAAAACATGTCTGAAATGAATATCACCAAAAACAACTTCGAACAAGAAGTGCTCCACTCCGACAAGCCGGTCCTGATCGATTTCTGGGCTCCTTGGTGCGGCCCTTGCCGGATGCTTTCGCCCGTGATCTCGGAGATAGCTGAGGAATACGGCGACAAGATCAAGGTCTGCAAGGTGAACGTGGACGATGAAGGCGAATTGGCCGCCTCGTTCAATGTCATGAGCATACCGACGCTTGTGGTCGTAAAGGACGGCAAGGTGGCGAATTCTGCAGTCGGCGTTCGCCCGAAGGCTCAGATTGTAGAAATGATTGGCTAATACATATACTCCTTGGGCGCCTTTTTTGTATATTGCAAAAGAGGCGTTTTTTTTTATGAAAGCAGCTCCGGTTCGTTTGATTGTTCCCAGACTTCCGTTCTGGCCGAAACTTTCGGCCGAAGAACAGGCGGTAGTGTCCGAGCGTGCTGTCGTCAGGCGCTTCGGCAAGGGGCAGCTCGTGAGCAGCAACAGCTCCGAATGTCTCGGAATCGTCTTTATTCTCGAAGGTGAAATCCGCGTAAGCATGACCTCGGACGACGGCCGCGAGGTTTCGCTGTACCATGCCCGCAAAGATGAAGTCTGCGTGTCTACGGCTTCGTGCGTGATTCGGCAGCTGACCTTTGATACGGCGGTGGTGGCCGAAAAGGATACTTCCCTGTTGGTGGTTCCGGCGATGGTCTGTGCGCGTCTGATGGAATCGAACGTGCATGTGCGCGCCTTTGTCTTCGAAAGTGAAACGGAGCGGTTTTCGCAGGCAGTTCGTGCAATTCAGCTGATGCTGTTCAAGCGCTTTGACCAGCGGCTTGCCTCTTATTTGGTGTCGCATTTTGAAAGGAGCGGCTCCGACGAAATCCGGAAAACGCAGGAAGAAATCGCCCGCGACGTGAATTCCGCCCGCGAGGTGGTGGCCCGTATGCTTCGCGAATTTGCAGATAAGGGACTTGTCGAAATCAGACGAGGCCTCATCAAGTTACACAACGTGGATGGCCTTCGCAAGTTTTTGTGATGAAATCGGGCGCTTATTCTCATAAATTATCGTAAAATTCGTTCGGGGTGCAGGTCTTGCGCCCTTAACTTTTGTATTTTTGTCCCGAATTTTGTTTATAGGTAGGTTTATTCTGCGCTTTCGCTGGCTGTTTTTATTTGCTGTGTTTGTAGGGCTCGCACAGGCCCAGCTTTTGGACATGTCCGAAATGTCCGAGAGCTATATGGTCGAAAATAAGATTCATAAGGTCAAGGTCGAAGGAACGGTCCATATGGACGATCGTGCGGTGCTCAGCCGCATCGGCATTCGCGATGGGCAGAGCTATTCGCCGACGGCCCTTACCGAAAAGGTTCAGTCTTCGGTGGCTTCCTTGTACAAGTCGGGGCTTTTTGACGACGTGACTGCCTGGATTGATTACGTGGGCGACGGCACCGATGTCGACCTCATTTTCAAGATTAAGGAACTTCCCGCGCTCGATACGGCCGTTTTCGAGGGTCCGGACGAGGTCTCGGAAGAAGACCTGAAGCTGAAGACCCGCTTGATTCCGGGGCAGGTCTACAGCAAGAGCCAGCTGGAACGCGACCGTCAGGCCATTTTGGAGTACTACCGCTCCGAGGGCTATTTGCTCGCCGAAGTGGGCTACCGTGAAACGCCGGTCGACGAAAACAAGAATTTGGTGACCTTCATTGTCCGCGAGGGCGAGAAGGTCAAGGTGCGCCAGTTCGATATCCAGGGGAACGACAACGTACCCGCCGAAGATATCATGGAACACATGGTCACGAAGCTCGACCAGTGGTGGGGCGGTGGCGAATTCAAGGAAAACATTTTCGAGGCGGACCGTGATACGGTGTTGAACGCCATCCGTCATTTTGGTTACCTGGATGCGGAACTGACTGAATACAGCGCTGAATACCTGCCGGACTCCACTTGCCTGTTCTATCTGGGCCGGATGGTTCCGCTCGGCGAAAATCTCGAAGTCCTCTACAAACAGTTGAACCTTGCCCTGGGCGATTCTGCAACGGCCCTCTACAAGATGGCGGGTAAGCCGACCATGCAGGTGACGCACTTCTTCCGCAAGCATCGCGAAGTCGGCGAAATGCCCTGGGTGTCTAGACCTAAGGTGACGGTCAAGACCGAAGAGGACGCCTGGAACATGCTGAACGACCTGATCCGCTACGAAAGCGCCCGCAAGGAATGGCTGGATATCGTGGACGGACGCAAGTGGAAGAATCCGAAGATTGATTCGCTCCGCAAGATCAAGAAACGCTCGACTTACCAGGAAAAGCTCCTGGTCCGTTACATGATCGAGGATATGTTCCCGGCCTTGAACAAGTACGATAATATCAAGACCTCGAGTGCCATTCTGGTCCATATCCACATGATCGAGGGCCGCAAGTACTACATGGGCAGTCTGCATTTCTCGGGTAACGAAGTGCTGAACGACAAGATGCTTGCCTATGCCTTCCGTCTCGACAGTGGCGAAGTCTTTGACCAGTATAAGTACGATGCCTCCCGCAAGGCGCTTCTGGATGCCTACCGCGAAGACGGCTACCTGTTCGCCCAGTACGAGGAAACCCGTACCTTCGTGAACGACTCGGTGGTGAACCTCTCCTACAAGATGACCGAAGGCTTGCCGGCGCAGATCCAC
>Ga0256407_10014667_pt1 | contig 10252 bp, 9 predicted proteins | sample RumenRJG_04DNA_FD_193489 | JGI IMG/M metagenome (GOLD analysis project Ga0256407, IMG submission 193489) | Bovine rumen microbial communities from Lethbridge, Alberta, Canada - RJG_04 | ecosystem: Host-associated > Mammals > Digestive system > Stomach > Rumen | place: Canada: Alberta | collected... | reverse complement strand
ATCATTTACAACGAAATATGTCTTTCCGTCACGGACCTTCTTCTCGATGACATTCTTGTCCGCGCCCTTCTCGAAGCACCACTCTGCGATGAGCTTACGGTTCTGCATATGGGCCTCGGTATTCGGCCTGCCAAGTTCCACGCGGGTGAACTGAGTGAACAGACCGTTGCGGATGTAGCTTGTATAGTGGGCCTTGTATGCCTCCGAGTCAGGCATGATGCCAAGTTCTACGAGCTTAGGGTCAGCGATATAGTAGAGACCGAAAAGGTCGGCCCTGGCCTCTTCGAGGGCGGACTGGTACTCGCCGAGAGCGGTCGATGACGTTCCCGGGAGAAGCTGGCCGGATGCATGGCCGAGACACTCGTGGAGGTCTGTATGGACCTCATCGGCATATGAAGAATACTTCTTGTCGGCGGCGATTTCCTCCTCGGACCATGCGAACTCGTTGAGCACGCTCTTCGGGGACTCTGCGGCTGAATAATCATATGTGTGGGTGATGTTCGCGATTGTCACGGATTTCGATCCATGCTCCTTGCGGATCCAGTCGGCGTTAGGCAGGTTGATTCCGATAGGGGTGGCAGGATACTGGGCTCCTGCGAGTACGACGGTGTTGACAACCCTCGCGGAGATACCCTTCACGTTCTTCTTGCGGAAACGCGGATCGACAGGAGAATTATCCTCGAACCACTGCGCGTTGGCGCTGAGAAGGCCGGTGCGGGCAGATGCGGCAGAATCCTTGATCTGGACGCAACCTTCCCATGTGGCCTTACGTCCGAGCGGATCGTCGTAGTCCTCGATGAAGCCGTTGATGAAATCGACCTGGCCGAGAGTATCCTTTACCCACTCTACATTGAAGGCGTCCCATGTGCGGAGATCGCCGGTATGGTAATACTCGACAAGAAGGTCGATCGCGCGTTTCTGGATGTCGTTCTCGGCATACTCCTTGGCTTTGAGGAGTTCCTCGCAGATCTTTTCGATTGCCGGGCCATAGATGCCGCCGACCATCCACTTATGCTCGCGGATGACGCCGTCGGAGTCCTTCATGAGCTTGGAGTTGAGACCGTATGAAATCGGTTCCGGATCCTTAGGATCGATCATCTTTCCGTAGAATGCATCTACCTCTTCGCGGGTCACGTTGTCATAGAAGTTGACAGCGGAGAGAGCCACGATATCGCCGGTCTTGGAAGTGGAACGGCGCTGGTACAGGGCATCCTTGTCATATATGAAGTCGAGAAGCTCGGCATTGTCCTCACCGACAGACTCCATGAGAGAGCTGAAATAGGTCTTGTCGCAGGAAGGGACGAACTTGTCCTCTGCGTAGTGGTGATGCACGCCGTTGCTGAAGAATACCCTCTTGGCGTAGATCTCGAAATTCTTCCAGTCATCGGACTTGCGGTCTCCCTTATAGTTCTCGAGAATATTCTCAAGCAGGTGGCGCACCGGAAGGTTCCAGGCGCAGTACTGGTCCCATGTTATGTCGCGGCCGTACTTGGCTGCTTCCGAAAGATGGTATGCATAGGCCTTCTGACGGAGGCTGAGTTCGTTCCATCCCGGAATCTGGTATCTCATTATCTTGAGATCGGCGAATTCATCTACTGTGTACCTGAAAGCCTCAGGCTGTTTCTGGCCGCATGAACAGATCGCGGCTACAGACGCTATGGTTGCAAGCATTTTTAACTTAGTCCTCATATTTTTCATTTTGCGTGATTATCGCATTTGTACATTATGCAAAGATAGCAAAATCCGGGAATATTATTATATTTGCAAGATATGAGACATACGTTATTGAAATACGCATTTATTGCCCTGGCATTGGTCACCGCCGCTTCCTGCCACATCGAAGACGACTACCAGGAAGGAAACCGGGACCATGTCATGATTCTTTATTCCGCCGGATTCAACAGCCTGAGTAAGGACCTGACCCAAAACATCAACGAACTGACCAAAGGATATGTCCCCGGCAAAAACAGCGGCAAGACCCTTCTTGTCGTAGCCAAGAATACTGTCAGCGGATACCGCGTCCAGACGTCGCCGTACATAATCCGCATGTACAGGGAAAGTGGCAGAGTTGTGATGGATACGGTCTATACGTACCCGAAAGGAACTGTCCTGAGTTCTGCCGAGACCATGCGTTCCGCACTCGACTACATAGTGAAAAACTATCCTTCGGACAGCTACGGAATGGTATTCTCTTCCCATGGCACAGGATGGCTCCCAGCCGGATACTACAACAATCCTTCAATCTACGAGAACGGGAACGGCGACAGACAGTTCACATCCAGACGTACCGGAGCCAGACTTTCTTCCGGGTCGGTCCCATATTATGAACTGGAGCAGGACCCGTCCCTTCCTGGAGTCAAGACTATCGGTCAGGAAGTGACTGACGACGGAGACGGATCTTCGGAAATAACCATAGCCGACTTCGCCGCAGCAATCCCGGTCAAGCTCGATTATCTGCTTTTCGACGCCTGCCTCATGGGAGGAGTCGAGACGGCCTATGAACTTAGGAACGTGACTGACAAAATCGGGTTTTCCCCGGCAGAAATACTTCAATACGGTTTCGACTATTATACCATGGGAGAAGCCCTGCTGAAGGGACAGACTCCTGATCCTGAGAAAGTCTGCAGCAGTTATTTCGAAAGATATGACAAGGAGAGCGGAGCCAACCGTTCTGCAACGATCACCCTGATAGACTGCTCCGGAATACAAGCTCTCGCCTCCGTATGCAAAGACCTGTTCTCAAAATACCGTGAGGAAATCGCGAACCTGGACTACAGAAATGTCCAGGGATACTACAGATCCAACAAAACATACTTCTTCGACCTGTACGACATCCTCCTGAAAGCCGGAGCGACGGAGCCGGACCTGAAAAGCCTTTACGACGTGATCGACAAATGCATAATCTACAAGGCCAGCACGCCGAGATTCCTGAATGAATTTGACATCGAAACCTATTCCGGACTGAGCATGTATCTGCCTTCTGCCGGCACGGCTTTCCTGGACGGCAGCTATAAGGGATTGGGCTGGAACTCAGCGACAAGGCTTGTAGAATAGAAAAATAATCCGTATATTTGCGCGCATTTTTATGAAAAGCTAAGCTTTTGGTGCAATGGGGTCTGCCACAGCAGACTGAGTAACACATTTTAAAGACAAGACAATGAAACATTTTGAACTGAAAGGCCAGGTTCGCGAAACCGGCAACAAGGCAGTCATCAAGGCCCTCCGCGGCCAGGGACTCGTTCCATGCAATCTTTATGGAAACGGAGTTGACAACGTTCTTTTCACAGTAACAGCTAAGGATCTCAAGGGTCTCACCCACAATCCTGCATCTTACATCGTTGACATCATTCTCGACGAAGGCAAGAAATATACTGCAGTCGTACACGAGCTCCAGTTCCACCCGGTAGAGGATGTATGCCTCCACGTTGACTTCCTCGCCGTAAATGAGGAGAAGCCTATCGCTATCAAAGTTCCGCTCAACATCACAGGACATGCAGCCGGTGTTCAGGCCGGTGGTAAGTTCGTGAAGAACCAGCGCGAGCTCCGCATCAGCGCCCTCATGAAGAACCTCCCTGACCAGCTTGACGTAGATATCACAGAGCTCGGAATCGGACAGAACATCGTTGCAGGTGACCTCCACTACGACAACGTAACTATCCTCAGCCCGAAATCTACTATCATCTGCGGCGTCAAGGCTACCCGTCAGTCAGCACAGCCTCGCTAGTATGAAGTACCTTATTGTCGGCTTGGGTAATATCGGTGCGGAATACGCCCGTACAAGACACAATATGGGATTTATGGTGTTGGATGCCTGGGCTCAGGCATCCAATGCTGTTTTCAAGACCGTCAGGTACGGAGATATCGCCGAAATATCCTACAAGGGAAGAAATCTGATTCTTCTCAAGCCATCCACATACATGAATCTCAGCGGCAATGCCGTAAGGTACTGGCTCAATAAGGAATCGATCCCGGTAGAGAATCTCCTTGTCATCTGCGACGACCTGAATCTGCCATTCGGCTCGGTCAGAATGCGTAAGAAGGGCAGCGACGGAGGACACAACGGACTGAAGAATATCCAGGAGCTCATAGGCACCCAGGAGTATTCGCGTATAAGAATAGGTATAGGCAACGATTTTTCGCATGGCGGCCAGATTGATTTCGTTCTCGGGGAGATAACCGGAGACCAGGAGAAAATTATCCCTGAAATTTGCGACAAAGTGATCGAAGGCGTCAAGTCATTTTCGACCATCGGCGTAGATAGAACAATGAATTCTTTCAACACGAAATAAAGTTTTTTAAACGTTTTTCTTGCTTTTATAAATCCAATTTTCTATCTTGCAGTCAGTTTTGAATATTTATGTTTAACGAACTATTTTAATTTCACTAAAATCATGAAAGCACTTGTCGAGAAAATCAAGGCAGAGTATGAGCTCTTCGTTGTCAACGCTGACGCTCAGGTTGAGAAGGGAAACAAAGCAGCTGGCGCTCGCGCACGTAAGGCAGCTTTGGAACTCATGAAGGACTTCAAAGAGTTCAGAAAAGCTTCGGTAGAGGCAGCTAAATAATTTCTGGACTACTAAAGAAATCTGCAGGGACCGCTAAAGGAGCGGTCCTTTTTTTTTGTAAAAAAAGTATAAAAACCGTGCAACGTTTTACTCTCCTGTTGCATCTATAAGACAGGTTTAGGTTTTAGTACACGTCTCGAACAGGTGGTATGAAGTGATTTCATGCCGCTTGTTCAAGTTTTATACCCACACTTCTATGAAATGCAGCGGAATTTTTCTAAATTAGTCACGTATTAACACGAGACGTATATGAGAAACCGCATTCTAACCTGCCTCGCCGCGTTTCTCCTGCTATGCTTTACTGCATACGGAGCACCGGCAAGAAGGCTGGTTTTTACACTAACCCAACCGGACGGTACAGAAATCCAGGTTCTTGTACATGGCGACGACAATTGCCATTACATGACCGACCTCGACGGGCACGTCCTGAAAAGAAACCAGGATGGATTCTATTGCTACGCCTACTTCAACGCCGACGGAACCATGCGCAGCTCCGGATACTCTGCCGGAGCGGAAGTCCCGGGTCATGTCCTTGCCACGAGCAGCATGATCCCGTCCATATCCCTGAGACTGCGCTCATCTGAAAGACGCAGGGAACTCGCAAAATTCGAAGCAGGCAGAAGAGAACTCCTCAGAAAGACAGCAGCAACCAAATCCGGACCGGTCGAGATCCGGAACATCGTCATACCTATCTGCTTCGCAGACATGGACATGGATCACGACAAAAAGGACTTCGACGCGATGATAAACCAGGAAGGCTACTCCGTCGGAGGATCCCACGGCTCTGCGATGGACTATCTTAAAGAAATGTATCGCGACGACTTCACATTCGTATTCGACGTGATCGACACTGTACGCCTCTCCAGGGAACGTTCCTATTACTTCTCCAACGACGACACAAATATGGACATCAGACCGGCAGACGCCGTGGCAGAAGCATGCCGGCTGGCAGATGAGGCCGGAGTCGACTTCAGCAAATACGCCGATGACGGAGTCGTCAACAACATAATAGTATTCTGCGCCGGAAAGGACGAGGCTGCCGGAGGCGGTGAAGACTGCGTATGGTCACACCAGTGGAGCCTCCGGAGCGCCCGTATCAACCTTGTCCTTGACGGAGTCAACATAAACCATTATCTGATCACATCCGAGCTGAGCCTGATCAAAGAAGGAATGGTTAATAAATTTGAATTCGCGACCATTGGCACGCTGTGCCATGAGTACGGCCACATGATGGGCCTTCAGGACTACTACGACACCAACGACGGGCTTGGCGGCGGCTACGCCAGCGGAATGTTCGGAACGATAGCCATAATGGACAGCGGCAACTACAACGACAACGGCAAGCTTCCGCCGCACTACAACGCCGTCGACTACGACGACTTGGGTATCGGAAACTGCGAAATCATGAAACAGGGCGAATACACCCTGGAGCCTATCTCCGAGAACCGGCGCTATCTCAAGATGGAGACCGGGACCGACGGAGAATACTTTCTGGTCGAGTGCAGGAACAATAAAGGCTGGGACAAACTCATAGGAGGAAAAGGACTTGCCATCTACCACATCGACAAGAGCACCAGGGATGCAGGATACTCGGACGACCAGGGGACCAACCTGACAGCAGCCCGCAGATGGGAGTTCAACGAGGTAAACTGCCGGCCGGACGACCAGTGCGGATACGTAATCCCCGCAAAACATGATTCCCATTACAGGAACAGTCGTGGAGACATAATCAACGATGCCAGAGTAGTCTTCTTTCCGTTCGGCGGCCTCTACACATCCGTCGGAGCCAAAACGGCCCATAAGCTGAAATACAAAGACCGGACTCCGGCGTATTTCTCTATCGAGAACATTTCCTTCGACGGAGAAAACGTAACTTTCTTCGTAAGAGATAACCGGGAAGAAGCTCCCGCCCCTGATATCAAAAATACCGAAAGCGACATCTTCCAGGATGCGGCCATTATCCAGTGGACCTCTACCAGAAACGACTATAAAGGTCCGGCAGTATTCAGTTGGGGAAAATCCGGCGCCACTCCTGTAGAAGTCGAAGTCGAGCCTTACAGTCCGGGAAAGTATTCCATAACTCTTGAGGGTCTTTCCCCGAAGACAGCCTATAAGACAAGCATCTTCTTCAGAGAAGGAGATTACACAGGAAAGACATCGGAGGTCAATTTCACGACAAAGTCCATGATCGAGGGCAGCTATCCGTTCATCCACTTCCAGAACGTCACCAGAAACGAAGACGGTTCCTTCCCTAAAAACACGGAAATACCTCTGAGGGTCTACAACCTCTCTGGCGTAGACGGGGTAACCTGGTACTTCAACCGTTCGAAGATAGAAACGGCCGGCAACGGATACTATACCCTGACCAGATCAGGAGAACTTAAAGCCGATATCGTCTACAAGAACGGCCAACACGAGTATATCGTCAAACAGATAACCGTAAAATAGCATGAAATCTCGTTTCTTCATAATTGTAATGCTCCTCGCTACGCTGCTCATCCCTGGATGCAGCTGCAACAAGGAGACCCCGGTCGACGAGTTCTATCTGACGGACGACACCGTCAATCTCAGAATAGACAACCGCTACATGTTCAAGTACTCTGACCTAACCTGCCAGCTCAGCTACCATGTCGGGACAAAGACCTTCCGCGCCTTTACAGACAACGGCTCCGATTATTTCAATCTCACGATGAGCGAAAAACCGACCAAGGAGAACCAGGGCATCACCGCTGATCTGAAGTATACGAAAGGAACCGGAGTCATCACTGACAAGGGCTTGAAATTCAAGGTTGTCAAGATCAATGACTCCGGTAAAGTATGGCTGTGGTGCTCAAAAAGCAAGACAGCAGCCTGTATCCAGCTTACTGACTAGAAAGAAAGGGCGATCTGGATAAAGTCGTCAGCCTTGAGGGCTGCGCCGCCGATAAGACCACCGTCGATGTCAGGCTGTGCGAAGAGCTCCTTGGCGTTTGAAGGCTTGCAGCTACCGCCGTAAAGGATAGTCATCTCGTCAGCAACCTGGGCGCCGAACTTGTCAGCAAGCACCTTGCGGATGCAAGCGTGGATTTCCTCTGCCTGCTCTGCGGTAGCGGTCTTGCCGGTACCGATAGCCCATACAGGCTCGTAAGCGACAACTACATTTGCCATATCCTCAGCGCTGAAGTTGTAGAGGACAGCCTTGGTCTGGCCGGCTACGACGTCGAAATGCTTTCCAGCCTCTCTCTCATCGAGGTTCTCACCGACGCAGAGAATAACCTTGAGACCTGCTGCAAGAGCAAGCTTGGTCTTCTCGACGAGCTTCTCGTCGGTCTCTCCGTAATACTGACGGCGCTCAGAATGGCCGAGAATAGTATACTGGCAACCTACAGAGTTAAGCATGCTTACAGAGATCTCGCCTGTGAAAGCGCCTTTCTCCTTGTCTGCGCAGTTCTGGGCTGAAAGCTCTACCTTAGAGCCCTTGAGAGCCTCTGCAACACTTGCGAGGTGGGTGAAAGGAGGAGCGACGATAAGACCGACATTAGCCGGAACCTCGGCAGACTTTGCTGCAACGGCCTTGGCGAGTTCAACGCCTTCAGGAACTGTAGTGTTCATCTTCCAGTTACCTGCAACAATTTTCTTTCTCATATTAAATATTCTGATTAAAGTTTTGTCATTCCAAAAATCCTACAAATTTAACCTTTTTCGCAGAAATTATCAAAAAGAAAATATATCCGGATTTATTTGTATCTTTGTGGGCTATAATAAGAATATCATCCGATGAAGAATTTTGTAGAAGAGTTAACATGGAGAGGCATGATCCAGGACATCATGCCCGGGACAGAAGAGAAACTGATGGAAGGACCGCAGTCAGCATACGTAGGCATCGACCCCACAGCTGACTCGCTACATATAGGACACCTTGTGAGCGTAATGATACTCAAGCATTTCCAGAACTGCGGCCACAAGCCGTATGCTCTCGTCGGAGGTGCTACCGGAATGATCGGCGACCCGTCGATGAAATCCGCAGAGAGGAACCTTCTCGACGAGGAGACTCTCAACCACAACGTAGCATGCCTCAAGGCCCAGCTCGCCCGCTTCCTCGATTTCGAATCTGACGCCCCGAACAAAGCAGAGCTCGTCAACAACTACGACTGGATGAAGGACTACAGTTTCATCAACTTCATCCGCGACATCGGAAAACATATCACCGTCAACTACATGATGGCCAAGGACTCCGTCAAGAAGCGCCTTTCCCGCGACTCCAGCGAAGGAATGTCCTTCACCGAATTCAGCTACCAGCTGATGCAGGGCTACGACTTCTACTGGCTCTGGAAACATAAGGGCTGCATCCTCCAGCTCGGAGGCAGCGACCAGTGGGGCAACATCACCACCGGTACAGAGCTTATCCGCCGCATGGACGGCGGCGAGGCCTTCGCCCTCACCTGCCCGCTCATCCGCAAAGCCGACGGCACCAAGTTCGGAAAGACCGAGAAAGGAAACATCTGGCTTGACGCAGAGAGGACTTCTCCATACGAGTTCTACCAGTTCTGGCTCAATGTAGCCGACGAAGACGCTGAGCGCTACATCAAGATCTTCACCATGCTCGACCGCGAGACCATCGAAAGTCTCATCGAAGAGCACCGTCAGGATCCGGGACAGCGCAAGCTCCAGAAGACTCTCGCAAAGGAGATCACCATCATGGTCCATGGCCAGGCAGAGTATGACAACGCCGTTGCGGCTTCGTCTATGCTCTTCGGCAACTCCACCTCTGAAGCCCTCCGCAAGCTCGACGAAAAGACCTTCCTCGCAGTATTCGCCGGAGTACCTACTTTCGACGTGAAGAAAGCCGACCTCCCATGCGGAATCATAGATTTCCTCGCCGACAAGACCCAGGTATTCCCGTCCAAGGGAGAATGCCGCAAGATGATCCAGGGCGGCGGAGTCAGCATCAACAAGGACAAGATCGGAGACATAAGCTACGAAGTCTCTGAGAAAGACATCATCGACGGCAAGTACATCCTTGCCCAGAAAGGAAAGAAGAACTACTTCATTATCAATATAATCTAATGGACGCACCAGCAAGCACAAGACAGCTCAAGGTCGGACGCGAGATCCAGAAGGACATGGCCGAAATCATCCGCAGCAAGGGGATGGCCTTCTTCGGAGGAGCGATGGTCACTGTAAGCGAGGTCAGGGTAAGCCCTGATCTCTCGCTTGCCAAGATATACGTCAGCATATTCCCTTCAGCCAAAGCCGAAGCGACGATGATGATACTTCAGGAGAACGTCCGCGTATTCCGCGGCGAACTCGGCCGTCAGGTAGGAAAGCAGTTCAGGATCGTTCCTGAGCTCGCCTTCTATCTCGACTCATCCCTCGACTACGCCCAGCACATCGACGACCTGCTGAAACAATAACCGGCCATGCATCTGCCGTTGTTCATAGCCGGACGCTACCTGTTCGCGAAGAAATCACACAATGTGATCAACATAATCTCCGCGATCAGCGCCATCGGCATGGCAATAGGCACAGCAGCCCTTATCATAATCCTCTCTGTCTACAACGGATTCGACTCGATTGTAAAATCCAGCCAGAGCAACATCGAACCGGACATTCTCATAAAGCCGGCGGAAGGCAAAGTCTTCCTCCCCGAAGGGAAAACCTTCGACCGCCTCTGCGACAACCCGGCCGTAGCATCTGTAAGCCGCACG
>Ga0256407_10014665_pt1 | contig 10253 bp, 3 predicted proteins | sample RumenRJG_04DNA_FD_193489 | JGI IMG/M metagenome (GOLD analysis project Ga0256407, IMG submission 193489) | Bovine rumen microbial communities from Lethbridge, Alberta, Canada - RJG_04 | ecosystem: Host-associated > Mammals > Digestive system > Stomach > Rumen | place: Canada: Alberta | collected... | reverse complement strand
AGGCAAAAAACGAAGGGATACGGATTCGGATACAGAATCGTTAATGCCCCTGGTGTAGAAAAACCGATTGCCAGTACTCTTTTGGCAACAGGAGGATCAGGAAGGGAACGTAATCTGATCTACGATGAAGTTAACGGTCGAAAGCATGCGGGGAAAAATGTTAAAGGGAAGTATTCTCCCGTTAATTCCAAGAATATTAGAACCATGACACCGACGGAATGGGGAAGACTCCAAGGATTTATCGGTTATGCTTTTATGAAGGGCAAGATCGACACTTTCTCTTTCCCGGAGGGCATACCGAACGTGCAAAAATATAAACAGTTCGGCAATTCGGTGACTATTCCCGTAATCGAAACCATGGCCCGGTTTATCACGGAGCAAATGGATACGATGTTCGGGGAAATGGACGAGACCTCTCGCAGGTTGCAGCTGATGAGCGGGAACGAATATTTGGTTTGTAGAAAAATCTATTTAAACTACGGCTCAAGCATGAGAAAAGAAACATTAAACGGATTGTTTGATTTTGTTGAGCAATACTCTGGCAGAGAAGAAATACATACTTCAGATATCTCGAACTTCTTCGGAGTTACTTCCGCGCGGGGATCGCAGATTGTAAAACAGCTATGTTGTTGCGGCTGCCTGAAAAAAAGCACCGGCAGAGGATATGTTTTTCTTCCGTAAAGGAAGCCGCCGTGATGAACCGGGAGGAATGGATTCATGCATATCTCCGATATTTTTCTGGAAAAAGTAAATAAGCGATGCTGTTTCAAACTGGATGATGAGCTTTTTTCTCAGGAAATGCTTGCTCAAGCATTCATTAAGTTTGTATCAGATACTTCCTTTATGGACGCTCATAATGTATCTTTCGCGTTTCACACCGGTTCGCCGATATTTGATGCAATTGCGGTGATATTTGCGGCTATTTCCAATCTCGTCCTTAACACTTCGGATAGCGATGATATTGTGTTATCGCTTGAGAAAGGTGACTTCGTAATATATGGGGACAAGAAAAAAGCTCGCTATGTATTTACTGGATTGGAGAACCATCCTGATTATCCTGGCATAGATTATGCCGTCTTGAAACAGGGAAAAGATACTACATGGGTTCCCAGAAAAAAGTGGAGATACATTGAGCCTTACAACGGGGAATCCAGGTTTACCAGTTCGATAGGTATACGAAAAACGTCCGGTCTCAGATCCGAGTTCTTTAAAACAGTTCTCGATTATAAAGAAAGTGAAATACCTAGTGTGATTGACACGTCGACCGTTATCGTTATGCCCAGAGACCGCGCAGACAGAATCGTTCGAGGTTTGACGATTCAATTCGGCGATAAAGAGATTCCATTGCTTGATCTGGTCACCGCTTCATTTTTTACGGAAAACAATGAATTCAATTACGGAGGAAACATCGCCAAAGCGGATCCGGTTCTGAAGTTTACCGGGAGAATGTCGGTAGCTGGTCACTTAATTCGAGATAAAGACGGCAATAAGACTACCGGAATGATAGTCATGGGCAATGACATTATCAACCGAAGTTATACGGAGTTGCCCGAGTACTTTGACAGACGGTCGCTTAAGTATTTTATCATATGCGGTCAGATTGATTACGCGGACAGTGTCAGTTTAATAAACTCTTATGAAGACGGGCATCTGTTTGCATGCACAAAAGATTTTTTGCTTTCCAACTCTGCGAAGACTATCATCAGCAACAGTTTAACACGCGAGCTGTCGGGACAGGTCGATGCGATAATCGACCATCGGATCTCTCCAAAGATGATCGCTAGCGACTACTCGTGGAGTCAATATAGAGAATTCAAAAAAGCTCTTTTGATCATCAGAAACGCCGATCTGTCCGAAAACGAGAAAAATGAATTTATCATCGGAGCCTGTTCGTTGATGAAGCTGTTTCTCACCGCGATTTTTACTCTGAATCATTTGGAAAAAATGATTTCGGACGGAGAGCTTGACATAGTGTCCCCGAGTAGCAGACTTGAAACGGTTCGATCTTTGGCACAACGCTTTCCTCGTTATCTGAAGGAAAAAGCTGATTTGATTATTGACGTTCTTGATAACAGCTATTTAAATCTGTCTGATTCATCTAAAAAGGAAGAGGTTCTTAGAGGGCTGCTGGCTGAAAACGCAGATAAAAAAGTCGCGGTAATCGTTCCGAAAGCATACTATTCTTCTGTTCTTCACCATATCGGGTTGCTGAATTCAACGGATAGAGAGAGCAATGTTTCCGTCACAACAGCAAACAGATTTGACAACTCGATTCTGTACGACTTGATTATTTCCGTCGGGTATTTTCCGGGATCAAGATTTGACGTTTTCGGCACGAAATCGGCTAAAGAAGTAATAACTCTGCTCTATGATTTTGAGTCCAACTTGTTTAAGTATCGGCTGAAAAAAGCCGAAAAAACGGAGAAACAGCTCGATCACCGTTCTTCTTTCCGATATGTTATCGAGTCGGAATACGAAGACGTATTGTATGACGAGGGTGCAAAAGCAGAAGAGATTGACGAGGTTGAAAGGGCATCCAAAGACCTCGACCAGTTTGTTGACCAGATTAATGCCGTCATGTGGATGCAGTCCGTCGGTTACTACGGGGGCGGCTCAACCAGCATGGCTGAAGTAGTAGCTGCAGCAATTTTCGAAAGCGGCGAGACCGCACTTTTCACAAAAATGTATAAAGCATACGTTTTTGATGATGCGGCGGGCGAAGTCAAAGAAGTAGGAGTAGACGACCTTGTGGTAGGTGACTCGCTTGTTTTCAAGCGATATGACAGCGACACGAAAGATATCGTTGATGATCTCCTTTCGAGACTTCTCTCCGACGGTCGTCTTGATGATGATGTAAAATTCGCCTATCTTATGTCGAAAAGATGGAAAGAAGCGCTGATTGATTATTTGCATGACAACAATCTCTCACCCGGTCAAGTCTCAGCAAGAATGAAACAAAACGGAATAACGGTGTCCGAAATAACAATCCGGACATGGCTTGATGAAAATGCCCACATTGTCGGCCCGAGAGAGATCGAATCCATAAAACAAATCGGAATACTTGTCGGCGACTCGGATTTAGTAAAGAACGCGGAAGCATACCATACCGCATGTAAGACTATCAGGCGCGTAAGGCTAATGATTTTGAAAGAAATAGGCAAAGCAATTATTGCCAAACTGGAAGGAAAGCGCCCAGAGCAAGCAACAATTATGTCCGACATCTTCGAAAGAATTGACACCCTGGCAAGGATTCTCAGAATTGAGTCGATTGCCCCGATAAAGCAATCGGTTCCGTTTAATCTCACAAATAGACCGATAGAAGTTAAGGAGTAGAACGATGAGTGATTTGATCGGTATTCGCAAGGAATATATAGACAGCATCAAGCGCGAATTGCTCGGCCCCGGTTCGGAAATATCAATCCCGAGCAGGCAGAAAGAGTTGATCTCCACTTCTCCCGATGTGAGATACTCTATCGGGATTCTGTTCCCTCGCGAGACAAAAATGAACGCGGATAACGACGATACAAATCGCGTTGAAGAATCCGTCGATATTGAGGACCTCGATGATAGCGAGGAGATTGAAAACCAACCGGAATCTGCCGAAAGTGGGCATGATCCTGTGCTTCCCGGAGAAGAAGAAAACTTGGATGAAGAGATCGGAATGGCGGCGCAAAATCTGCCTTCATCTCTCGGCCTTACTTTTTTTGCCAGAGGCGATACCGATCTAATCAGGCTTTCCGTTGAATTCGGTACATACAGGCACGCGACGGCAAAGGATTGCAAACTGCCGTATACGATTCCCGCGGGGAAAGATCCTGATTCTTTGATTCCGGCTCCGCTCTCGAATTACATCGCCTATGACGAAGCAATCGGATGTGTTGTTCTTACAAGAGGCGGCCTGACAAGAAGAATTGTATCTCAATTCCGAGAGAAAGATATTCCCGGGATCGATGACAATTCGTTGTTTGATTCTATGTACAAGCTGGCCAGCCAGCTGAAAAACGGCTTCGTTCGCGTGCCTCACACCGCAGAAGTGCTGTTGGATTTCCGCGGGTCAGACTACATAGATAACAATAAAAAACTTGACGGTACGTCGGCGAAGATTACCGCTCTTAGAAGGAAACTCCGGGATAATCTCTATTCCGTCACCGTGATGTTGGTCAATGATTGCACGGAGCGGGCTACGGGAACCAATTGCCTGTTTCAGCCTCTAATCGTCATTGATACAACCGACAACGGATTCGTTTTCCAGGACTACTCCAAAATTGTCGATTTCCATACTCTTGACGATGAAGAGAAATCGTTGGAGCTGCAATATCGCAACAAGAAAGTATATGCCACGGGGCTGGGTACTGCGGTTAACTGGGAAATCGATGAATTCGGAAAAGGTATTCTCGTGAATGACTTTTTCCCGGAGGTAGAAGTACCGTCTATGGACTTCGGATTGCCGCCTGCCTACGGAGTAAGCGCCAATACCTTGTCCATGAAGTATCTTAGCGATCTCAACAAAGACGCGCGCGAGAAAAAAGCAGAATTCCTCTCTTCATTGGTAAGCGCATACCGAGAATGGATTTCGAAAATCGAAAAAGCCGCCGGTAAGCTTCCCGAACAGTATAAAGAGATCGCGGGAAAGAATATTGCCGGGTGTATGTCTGCGTATAAAAGAATGGCTGCAGGCTTGGAAACACTATGCTCCGACACGCTCGCGTGGGATGCCTTTCAATTGGCCAATCGTGCGATGTTTATGCAGCGCGCGCATTTAAAACTGCAGGAGAAGTTTTCAGATAAAGACCGATTCCCCAATGATGAAGAGCTGCAAGTGGTTTTATCGTCGATAGACTACCATACCATCGATTCGGCAATTAACGACAGATACTCCTGGCGTCCTTTTCAGCTCGCTTTTCTGCTGATGAGCATAAACTCAATATGCAAAGATGATTCGGAAGATCGTAAGTTGGTGGATCTGATTTGGTTTCCCACAGGTGGCGGCAAGACAGAAGCTTATCTCGGCTTAACGGCGTTTACTATCTTTTATCGTCGCTTGGCCCACCCCGGCGAATCTTCGGGTACTTCCGTCATAATGCGGTATACTCTCCGCTTGTTGGCCGCTCAACAGTTTACACGTGCGTCAACACTTATCTGTGCGTGCGAGTATATCAGAAGGGACTCCGTTTCAAAGCGCCCGAAGTATGGGAAATATAATCTCGGGAGCACTCCCGTTACTATCGGACTGTGGATCGGGCACGATCATACGCCGAACACGAATCTTAAGGCAAAGGAAGAATTAAAGCATCTTACGGACGCGAATATTTACAACCTGCGGGAAGAAAAGGATTATCACAATAAGTTTCAAGTGTTGAAATGCCCTTGGTGCGGTACAAAACTGGTCAAGGAACGCGTAGAAAACCGTTTGGTCGGTAAATTCGGATACCGGATGAAAAACAATTCTCATTTCGAGCTGTATTGCCCTCAGGAAAACTGCTTTTTTAATGATATCGGTGCATTACCCGTTCAAGTTGTAGACGAAGAACTGTACTTGAATCCCCCGACCCTCTTGTTCGGAACGGTAGACAAATTTGCAATGCTGCCGTGGAAAAAGGAAATTGCGTCCTTTTTTGCAATCGGGACGGGGAACCGGGCTCCCGAATTGATAATTCAGGATGAGCTGCACTTAATATCCGGTCCTTTAGGCACAATGGTCGGTTTATATGAAAGCGCCATTGATTTTCTGTGCGCGTCAAAAGGAGTTAAAACCAAAATCGTTGCTTCGACCGCAACGATTCGCAGAGCAAAAGAACAGTGCTCGGCATTGTATGATCGGGACGTTGCACAGTTCCCGCCTCCCGGGATTGACGCCGAAGATTCGTTTTTTGCCCGAGAATCTGTCATTGATCACGCCAAAGGAGTTTTCGGAAGAAAATACATTGGCCTTATGCCGTCGGGAAAAACAAAGGCAATGATGGAAGTGCGCTCAATTGCCGCATTGATGCAGTCAATCAATACGATGTCGATCGCAGACGATGATAAGGACAAGTTCTGGACGTTGACAGTTTATTTCAATAGTCTGAAAGACTTGGGAAAATGTGCGACTCTTGTTGATGATGACGTAAAGGACTTCATTAAACGAACGGCTTTTCGCACGGGAACAGCAAGGGATGCAAGAAGAATCGCAAGAGCAGACGAACTAACGAGCCGGGTTTCAACAACGGAACTGAATGAAACTCTGGACAAGCTGGAAAAGGTAACGTACTCAAAGCTAAATGAATCTCAGAAGAGGTATGCGTCCAATATTCTCTTGGCAACAAATATGATCTCTGTAGGCATTGATGTTGCCAGATTGAATGTAATGCTGCTTGTCGGCCAGCCCAAGCTGACCAGTGAGTATATTCAGGCATCGAGCCGTATAGGAAGGTCATACCCCGGTGTTGCGTTTGCAATGTATGACGGTTCAAAGAGCCGAGACAGATCTCATTATGAACAGTTCAAAGCATACCATGAATCGTTTTATAAGCATGTCGAGCCTACCGGCGTAACTCCGTTTTCCAAACCCGCAAGAGATCGCGCTTTGCATGCGGTGGTTGTTTCTCTTCTCAGATATCTGGATAGTGATTTAATGCCGGAAAAAGGTGCAGCACTGTTTTCTCGCAAAAGATATGAATCGGCGATTGCAAAGATAAAAAACTCACTTGCCGAGAGAAATACCAGTATTATTGCGAGAACTGGAATGCATATGGCGGATGACCGACAGGAAATCTGTGATGAAATTGACATGTTCCTCGATAACTGGGAAACTCTGGCGGAACTCTATGATGATGAGCACTTTTTCTATGGCAGTAAGTTTATGAGAAATCACCCCGGTGAGGATGAAGGAAGATTGCTGAAGGCGTTTAACACAGACCCCAGTGATGCTGCTGTTGATACCATGACGTCCATGAGAAATGTGGATTCCACAGTTGCGGGGAACGTGCTCGTTTGGGAGGGCTGAGAATGAGTCTCACTGTACAGAAGGATAAGATACGTTTAAATAAAATCACTCACGCGGTTCGTGCTTCTCAAGCTGTTCTTCAGTACGGAGTCGGAGCAATGGTTGACTTCCCGGATCAGACTCTGATGACCGCTGCTCCGGAATACTGGCAGGAAAGAGTAGAACAGATCCATGACGAGCGCCTGGAAAAGGCTCTGAAAGTCGATTATTTCGGCATGCCGGGAAACAAAGACGAGATCAAATATGCCGAGGGTATTTCATATGTGAGATTCCCGGAATGGTATTTCTGCCCGAAATGCAGAAGATTTCAGCCTCTTTCTTCCTGGATAGCCGACTACAAACGATCCGCCAAACAAAAAGAATTAGATAATGATCCCTTCATGGTAAAACACATGAAATGCCCGACCGATCATCAAAATCTGGTCGTTGCACGTATTATTACGGCTTGTGAGCACGGCCATATCAGTGACTTCCCGTGGGTGGAATGGGTCCATTGTCAAAACATCGGCGGAGCAAAGAAAGTCTGCGGCAATCCCAAACTGACATTTAAAACCGGCGCATCCTCTACCGAGGGCTTGGAAGGCCTGGAGGTTGCTTGTGAAACTTGTCATGCCAGAGCAACACTTAAAGGAGCATTCGATAAAGGAAAACTCGAAGCATTAGACAAAAAATATGCCGGGGAGTATCGTTTTCATTGCAAAGGATGCCATCCGTGGAAGCACACTCGGGAGAGTTGCAACCTTTATCCCAGAGTATTGCAGCGAGGAAGTTCGTCCGTTTACTTTCCGGTAATCGCAAGTTCTCTTGTCATCCCGCCTTACTCAAGTCTGTTAACGACAAAGATCCAGAACAGTACTGCTTTCGCCAAGTGCAAGGACTCGATTGCCGATATGCTTAAAGCTATTCCGGATGACATGCTCAAGGTTATGCCGAATGCCAGAGAGATGGTCATCGACTCCATGATCAACCAGTACGATAAGCAGATCGCACTGGAAATTGGAGCACCGGCAGAGCAGGTGAAAGCTGTTTTGATAAGACGGTGGAAGTCGAGCGAAGAGGAAGAATACAGCACCACAAGTTTTAAGTATCGCGCGGAAGAATATGAAGCGCTGAGCGGAGAGGTATCTATCAACGCGGGAGAATACGGTGATTTTCAGCGTGAGTCTACAGATATAAGCGATTACCATCTTCCGTTTTTAAAGAGCGTATCTCTCATTCATAAAATACGGGAAGTTCAAGCGTTGACGGGATTTACAAGAATAAAGCCGTCTGACAGAACCGAAAGTATTGAAAAGCAGCCCAATATCGTTCCGGTAAAAGAACCCGAAACGAATTGGTATCCGGCATATCAAGTTCGCGGCGAGGGAATCTTCCTCGAATTTGACGAAGACTCAATCAACAGCTGGAGGAGCAATAACGAAGAAGTTGGGCGCCGAGTCGAAGCACTAAACGAAAAATACAAAGAGTCGTTCTTCGGCGCGTCAAGCCCTCGAACCATTTCGGCCAAGTATCTTTTGCTCCATACAGTTTCGCATTTGCTGATCAAGCAACTGAGCTTTGAATGCGGATACAGCATAGCATCTCTGAAAGAAAGGATATACTGTGCCGAGCCGAGCGAAGGGAAGCTTATGTCGGGAATTCTCATTTATACAGCCAGCGGTGACTCGGAAGGTACAATGGGTGGCCTTGTTCGCCAAGGACGCCCCGACGTTTTTCCGCAATTGTTTATAAAAGCTATAGAGAGTGCAACTACATGTTCGAATGACCCTGTTTGCAGTTTGAGCGGAGGGCAAGGCAGAGAGTCATTGAATCTTGCGGCATGTTACTCCTGTACATTGATTCCCGAGACAAGCTGTGAAGAGTTCAATATTTTTCTTGATCGAGGTGTCATTGTCGGCACATATAATGATCGCGATATGGGCTTTTTCAGCAAACAGCTCTATTCCGATTTTGGGTGGGACAATTCCCAATCGACAAACACAGGTGTTCCGGAAGACTCGGCTCCGCGCGATAAGGAAATCATTCTCAGCGTCGGAACCGATATGAGCAGTGTTTCCTACGGCGAGATTTGGTCTGCGCTTCTGCAATGGACAGACAATCCGACCGAAAAAGCTCTTTTGACGGAATTGATAAGCCATGTTGCCGAATTTGATGGGAAAGAAAAGCCGATCCAAGATTGTGAATTCTATATAGCGGGCAACGCCGACTCGTACAAATGTGACTATGTTTGGAGAAAAGCAAAAGTAATGCTTTTTTCCGCCGTCAACGACGAAGAATATGAAGCGGTAAAGCAGACTGACTGGAAATGTTTTCTGGCAAGCGATGAAACAGTGAACTGGAGAACTATTCTGTCTGCGTTGGAGGGATGACCATGGCGACAATGATTCCCGTAAAGCCAAATAATTTCGAACCTGCAAGCCAAGAAGGATTAATGTTTGAGGCGCTGGATCTTCTTCCGCAAGAATACTATGTGTTTCATTCTTTCCGGTTATCTGTGGTCAGCGACAATACATTTCATGAAAGCGAGACAGACTTTCTGGTTTTCCACCCGCAAAAAGGTGTCATTTGCCTAGAAGCAAAGGCAGGACAAGTCCGATATCAAAACGGTTGTTGGTTATACGGAAACGGGACACCGATGCACAGCGGCGGCCCTTTTAATCAAGCAAGTTCAAATAAGTGGAAGCTGATAAAGTATATTGAACACTCCAGAATGCATAGCATACTGAATAAATGTAAGTTCCTTCATGCGGTTTGGTTTCCGGCAATTAACGACAATCAACTGCGCGCAATGATCCTCCCTTCGGAAGGCGACAAAAACATTGTTCTGACCAAAGAAGCTTTATCCGATCCTCTACCATATATTGAACGGATATTCGAGATTGAGTTGCCCAATCGTATCGAAACAAATTTGACAAAAAAAGAGGAGCAATTGTTTGTCCGTGAAATACTATGCCCGCAGTTTGATGTATTTCCGACGTCTTCTTTTGAGTCAGATCTGAAAAAGATGGTTTTCCACAGGCTGCTCAAAGAACAGTCTGGTATTCTGAATTTTCTTGATGATCAACGCGTGGCTGTGATTAACGGTGCTGCGGGAACCGGGAAAACCATGATTGCCGTTGAAAAGGCATTCCGTCATGCTAGCGACGGAGAGAAGGTCCTGTTCCTGTGCTATAACAACCAGCTAAAGATGTTCCTTGCGGAAACACATCCGAACGAATACATAGATTACTATACAATCAGCGGGTTTGCATGTAAGCTGTGCTCAACC
>Ga0256407_10014661_pt1 | contig 10256 bp, 11 predicted proteins | sample RumenRJG_04DNA_FD_193489 | JGI IMG/M metagenome (GOLD analysis project Ga0256407, IMG submission 193489) | Bovine rumen microbial communities from Lethbridge, Alberta, Canada - RJG_04 | ecosystem: Host-associated > Mammals > Digestive system > Stomach > Rumen | place: Canada: Alberta... | reverse complement strand
AACTGCATGACGCCATAGGTATAGCGATCGTCAAAGCTGAACACCGCCGTGGAAGACCCGGCCTTCATGCCGTACTCCTCCTCCAACTGTTTCACCACAGCCTTGGGCAACGGATTCTCCTTATCGAAGGGTGAGAGCAATTTCGACTTCATCAGCTTCCGCGTCTGTAGATAGTTCTCCGTCACCACGATGTCCATGTCCCTCCAGTCGGTCTTATTCAGTTGAGGATCGTTGGGATTGACAAAGGCATAGCGCAGACCCGGCGACGGGATGGAAGCACGGCTATGGAGCTCGCCGCCATACATATCCTCTCCGTCGGGGTTCTTCAGGAGTTCACCGATGTACTTGATGTCGATGGTCTTACCATCCTCTGCCAGCATCTTCGTGTAGAGGGCGGCATTGCGACGGAAACCTTCCTGCAACTCCCAAGTGCGGTGCATCTGGTCGAAATACTCGGCATTGTCCTTGTCTTTCTGGGGTTCCTTGACATCCGACCAATAGACCATCATCATATAGTCCTTACTCAGGCAGTAGAGGAACATCGGCAGAGGCGTGGTGTCCTGCGGTTCCTCAGCGACAGTCACACTGTCGGCGAGGGTGGAGTCGGCTTCAGAGTCCGTGCCCTGTGCCTTGTTGCCATTACAGCCTGCCATCAAGAGGACGCCACTGACGGCGAGGGCAATTAGTTGTTTCATAGCTCGTTTCGTTTATTGTTTGATTTTGATATAGACACCATCGAAGGTAGCACCTGCACCGAAGCAGTCGTACGACGGCGCATCGGTGATGGTCTTCAGGACCACGAAGCGCGGGAAGAACGTCGCACGGAAGCCGTAGTCGCAATCGCTGTCGTTGTATTCGAACACGTTGCCCTTGAGCACAGCGGGACGGTCATCGTCACTCCTGCCCTCGGCGATGTTATGACGTACGTTGCAACACTCGAAATGCACCTTGTTCTTACCAGCCGCACGGAACGTGATATGGCCGCCCATCATGTCCTGATAGTTCGGATTCCACTGCTGGAAAGAATATTCGCGGCCGATATTACCCGGATCCTCAGGGGTGAGCAGCGACTTCGTGAACCATGTGGGCATCTCCTGACTGTATTTCAGGTCGGTCATCTGCATCTCCTTCTGCGTCTTGGGATTGGTCCAGGAGCCTTCTATCTTCGAGAAATAATCGCACACGACCGGTGTCTCCAGAAGGATAACGCCCGTGATGATACCATCCGGCTGGTATTCGCGGAGGTGGTAGTAGAGCTTATCACCATATTGGGCGACGCTGCCCGCAATCATGATGGGCGCAGGGTTCTTGGTCTTGGGATAGTAGATGTAGCCGGCGAGGATATTATCGTCTGTGCGCTGGAACACGATGTTCACGGCAATACGGCCGTCGAGTTTGGCATCGAAGCGGTAGCAGGGGTAGTTGAGCAGACCTTCGAAACTGACATACTCGTCGTCCTCGATTGCCCAGGTGTTGCTGCAATAGGGCTGCAACCAGTCGTCCTGCCAACGGTAATAAGTGGTGACCCGATGCTCCGGACCCGCGCTGAGCACGGTCTGGATGTATTTCTTCTCAGGCACGAGCATGGGTTCTCCGATCTCACCGTAACCTTTCGCCTCGACGAAAGTGTGATGACGCTGATTCCAGAGCAGGCCCTCGTGCCTGGTATTGTTGGCGAAACCACCCTGATAGCCGAGATAAATATCCACATCGGGATAGCCGTCGAAGTTGATGTCGGACTCAGAGACGGTACCGATGTGCTCTGCCATCTCTACAGAGAGGGAAGGCACCATCTCGTAGGTCTTCTCCATGACGAGTTTCTTGCCCACATAGGCACCGACCTTCACATGCGACACCTCTCCTTCCGAGTTCAGAATCTTCTCACTCTTGAAGGTGAACGCTTCCCGCTGATACTGCCCCTGTGCCTGTACGCCCAGCATACAAATCCCAGACAGGATCAAACACCATAATTTCCTCATATCAATAACTCCTTCTCTTTACGTTTCTTACGACGATGTATCATGATCAGCACACAACCGACGACGAGAGGCACCAGTGCGATCAGTATGACGCCCCCTCCCAAGACCATGCCGAACAAGGCCGCAAAGCCACCCTGACGGATATAGGGACGTGGCAGCTCTGCTATCAGAGAGTCGCGCACAGCCTTGTCGGGGATGCTGTCGTAGGCTACCACCTGCTGATTATACTCCTTCCACTTGGCCTCATGCTTCTCGCCGGCATCGATGTCGGCCCAGATGGCAACACCCGCAATGAGCACTGCCACCAGTATCATCACCACACTGACAATGATCAGTAGCCAGCCGCAACCTTTACCCATAACACATATAACAAATAAGGTACACCATAACACACGGCATCCCGCCAGTCGGCAGTGCCGGGACAAAGGCCTACAGCCTGTAACAGTTCCGAGACGAGGCCGATCATGGGAATCAGTGCGCCCCATGCCAGTCGCGTCACCGCAGGCTGACCGGCCATCACGGCATCCACCAACAGTACATACGAGGCAGACCACAGCCCTCCTGGCAGGCTGAAAACAAGAAATTCGGGCATAGCGACTGCCGATGCCCGAATCTCTTCTACTTTATGAGTCATTCCCAGTATATCGACAAGACGGAACATCAGCAGACTGGTCGTGCGCTGCAGCAGATAGATACCGCCGCCCGCTATCAGAAGAGCCATGCTTAGTACCACCTTGCCCATATACCGGATTCTCATACCCGTTGATTAGTTATTCTCGGGGGTCTCTGCAGGAGCAGGTATAGGCTGAGCGCTCTTGTTCTTAGCCTTGGCTGCAAGATCCTTCAGCTTATCCTTACCCTTGAAGGCGAATACCCATACGAGGAAGCCTGCCAACACAAGGAGGCTGATGCCGAGCAACGGACGATAGAACAGCCATGCGAGGGCAATGACGATGAGTGACCATGCAATACCCACGACAGTGCAGATAAGACCGACACCCCATCCGAAGATACCAGCAATGAAGGGAACCACCTTGAGAATCGTCTCGAGGAAGCCGAAGATACCCTTCAGACCGCCAATCACGATCATGATACCGATGATACGCAGTGCCCATGTCCACATGTTGTTGGCCTCTTTCTCTGCATCGATGATCTCGTCGCCGCTCTTCTTACCCATCACAAGGGTCTGGAAGCGCTTGCCGTTCTTGGCCTTGTAAGGCTTGAAGGAGTCGCCATCGACAACGGCCATCACCGTACACTTGGCAGGAACGACCTTCTCGAAGGTCACACGGACATCACCCACCTCAGGAGAGCCGGGCACACGGCCGAAGTAAAGCACGTTGCTGGCCTGGTGGATATATTCCAGATCCTTCTTGTTCTCTGCATTCTCCATCGACTTGTTGATGGAGTCGTTGACAGCCTGCAGGGAGTCGAGTGCAGCCTTGACGGAATCGGGAAGCAGAGCCCTTACAGAGTCGGGGATAGCCGGCTGCTGGGTGGGTTGCTGAACGGGCTGCTGAGTCTTCTGCTGAATACCATAGAAACGCTCATAGGCGGCCTGGGTGCTCTTGTCGAACTGCTTCAGCAGATCTTCTGCAATCGCCAGATCCAGTCCCTCACGTGAAGAGATGCTATGAATCAGACTCTCTGTCAGTTTGTAGGCACCCCACGACACGTTCTCGGCATACTGCTCTTCGGGTTCGATGGTGGTCAGCACCATGTTCTTGTTCTGATAGGCGGGATCCTTGAACTGTCCAGACTCAATGGGACGGCTCACCCACTCCTTACTATAGGTATAGGTGGTGGTGGTTACCTGCTTACCGCCGAGCTTGTCTTCGCTCTTGCTCTGCTCATGCTCTACCCACTGGTAATACTCCACGGTGCGTCTGAGAGAAATCGCCTTGGCACCGATACCGAACTGAGCGTCGGTCAGTGAATCCTCTGTCGTAGCCAGAGCGGTACCACAGATCAGCTCACCCTCGAGAGAGGCATCCTTCTTGTCGGGATTCTCCATCTCCACATAGGCGCTGCCTGCCTCGTCAAGCATCTTCTCGGTCTTGACGGCACGACCTTCGTTCCACCACAAGAGTGCTGTACCTGCAATAAACATCAGGAAGCCTGTGCCTATTGCCTTAAAAGAGTTTCCTACTCGGGTTCCATAACCCGTTGTTGTTACTTCTTGATAAGCCATAATGATTAATATTGATGATTAATTGTATAATTGGTTTCTGGTTCCTATTGGTTTCCGGGTGCAAAGATACGACTTAATTCTGAAAATGACTTATCATTTTCTATCAAAAAGTTGTCATTTTCTTACAATTTCGGTTGCACTGTAATTGATTTTCAGTGCGTAGCATTTCTGCAGGGCCTGTTTCACGTCGCTGATGATGCCCATAGGCGTACGACGGTCGGCACGCAGACTCACCGTCAGATGCTCCGCATTTTCAGGTGACATGGCCGCCCGCAGCTGTTCGATACGGGCCGGTATCTCTTCCGCTTTCACGATGTCGCCGTTCAACTGTACCTGCCAGTCGTCACCCAGACGACCTATATAGATATTCACCACTGCCGACTTGTTGGCCAGTTTCCGTATCTCGGAGCCCTGAGGCACCTCGTAGCGCACCTTCACCTCGTCGCTGCGCATGTGGGTGACGATCATAAAGAAGAACAACACCGTAAAGATGAGGTCGGGCATCGAGGCCATATTCAGCGACGGCACGTTGTGGCGCTTCGTGCGGAACATGCTCTGCATGGGTTTCATCTGGCACCTCCTTCCTCGATGGGCATCTCACTGATGCGCTGGGGGTAATAGGCATTGATGTCGGCCCGCTGCTCAGCGTCGCATCGGACGTAGCTCTTACCATAATGTTCCTGGGCATAACGCTCACGGAAAGACTGATAGGTGTTCACAATCGTATTCTGCACCTGGAAATAGGCCTCGTAGCTTGTGGTACGGTCTGCCTGGATAGAAACCACATGACCGGTACGGCTGACAGTGATCTTGGAAGCAATGGCCTCCGACAGTTCCTGCAGGCTGACAACCTTTCCGTCACACGTCAAGTGATCCTGTCCGTCGAGTTCCACCTTCACCACCAGATCCTTGTTGATATCAGTGGGCTGTTGCTGTTCCACGGGGGGCGGTGCCATCTGGCGCAACAATCCCTTGTCCGTGTCCATGGAGGATGTCACGAGGAAGAAAATCAGCAGCATGAACGAGATGTCAGCCGTTGATGTGGTGTTCAGCTCCGGAATCTGCCGACGATAGCGCTTACGAAACATCCGATGATCAGTAGTACAGAGGTATAGATAAACATATCCGTGGCCTTCAGCCAGAACACGTCAGTGAAACGCACACCATTAGTGATGACGGGCGATGACGAGCCCACGAGGAACGTGACCACCAGACAGGCCACGAGTGCGATGGCCACGCACCATCCTATCCTGCCGGCAGGGACACCATTGATGATGTCGTCGCCCTTCCTGCGGTTCCGCATGCCGTGCCAGACACTATAGGCCGTCACTCCCAAGGCAGCAACAATCATCAGGTACATCAGACCCAACATCACATCGGCAATGGCTGGCGAAACGAAACTATTCATACTTACTTTCCGTTTCTCAATTTATAGGCAGTGATCAGGTCGAGGAGTGTAATCGCACTCTCTTCCATCTGTGCCGTCAGACGTTCGATCTTCGAGAGGATATAGCTATAGAAGAGTTGAAGGATCAACGCCACCACGATACCGAAGATCGTCGTAATCAGTGCCACCTTCATACCCCGTGCCACGATCGTAGGACCAATGTCGCCTGCCTGCTGAATCTGGTCGAAGGCCATCACCATACCGATCACCGTACCGAGGAATCCCAACGAGGGGGCCATGGCGATGAAGAGTTTGATCCACGAACAGCCTTTCTCCAGGTTGGCAGCCTGCAGACCACCATAGTTGGCGATGCTGCGCTCGATGGCATCCATTGGCTGCTTGATATGGAGCAGTCCCTGATAACACACGGAAGCGACGGGGCCACGCGTCTGACGACAGAGTTGCTTGGCGCCCTCCACATCATCCTGCTGCAGACGGGTCTCGATGTCATCCATCAGCTTATACGCCTTGATCTCCGAGAGCGTCAGATAGATGATACGCTCGATACAGAAAGCCAGTCCTAACACCAGTGCCAGTGCCACCAGCGACATAAAACCGACGTTACCGTCGATGAACTTGGTCTTCAGCTGCTTGTGAAGACCACCTTCCTCCACCTCGGCCTCATCGTCGACCAGCAGTTCTTCTGTGAGCACAGAATCAGCCGCTGCCACAGAGTCAGCGACAACCACACTATCCTTGACCAAGTTCGTTTGCGCTTCGACGGCTTGCGGAACCGCAAGCAAGCCTATCATCGAGAACAGAATAATAAGTCTTTTCATCATGAAAAAGGATTTCTGCGGAGAGAGGGGGATTCGAACCCCCGAATCGCTTTTGACGATTACACGCTTTCCAGGCGTGCCTCTTCAGCCACTCGAGCACCTCTCCTTGTGAATAAGCGGATGCAAAGGTAGTGCTTTTACCGCAGAATCCGCAGATTACACAGAGATATTTAATATTTTTTCGCAGTTTGCGTCCGTCTGTCTGGCCACTTCCTCCTCACTCACGCCATACGCAGCCGCCAGCACACGCATCACCTCAGCCACGAAGGCTGGTTCGTTTCGCTGTCCACGATGGGGCACCGGCGCCATATAGGGGGCATCGGTCTCCAGTACGATACGATCTAACGGCACGGCTGCGGGCAACACTTCTGGCAGATGGCTCTTCTTGAACGTCAGCACACCGCCTATACCCAGCACGAACCGGTCGAACTGCAACAGTTCCTGTGCCTCCAACGCGTTACCCGTAAAACAGTGGAACACGCCGCCAGGCAGATCGTCCTTGTATCGCTTCAGGATAGCCACCATCTCGTTCTGAGCCTTCCGACAGTGGATCATCAGCGGCAGACGCATCTCCACCGACCATTTCACCTGTTCCTCGAAGGCCAGTAGCTGCTCCTTTTCGAACTCACGACTCCAATAGAAGTCCAGACCCACCTCACCGATGGCGATGACACGGTCATCCATCTTCCGGTGCAGCTGCGCCAAAAGCTCCTGCCAGTCAGCACGAACCTCCTCGGGATGGAGGCCGAGCATGGGAAAGCAATAGCCGGGATAGCGTCCGCAGAGTGCCATGACGGTCTCACACGACTGCAGATCGATGCCCGGTACACCTATCGCAGTCACCCCTGCCTCACGGGCACGGGCCACGACAGCATCAAGATCCGCCTGGAACTCCTCTCCGTCCAGATGACAGTGGGTATCAATCATGACTGTCTCTTCATCATGGCGGCAGCGTAGGCTTTCAGTTCAGCCTTACGCTCCTCGCTGACACTGACCTTTGCCAGATAATCCTTTGCCAGAGCATAGCACGCCTCCATCTTCTCCTCACAGAGCTGACGGATACCGATCTCATCGTAGAGACGTGTCACGGCCTGCACCTTCTCCTCGCGGTTGAATGTCTTGGCATCTATCCATCTCATCAGTTCCTCACGCTGGGCAGGATTGGCACGATTCACGGCATTGATGAGCATATAGGTCTTCTTGTTCGAGGTGATATCACCACCGATGTTCTTGCCGAACACCTTGGGATCGCCATACACATCGAGCAGGTCGTCCTGTAACTGGAACGCCAGTCCGATCTGTTCACCGAACTTATACAGATTATCCTGATCCGCCTCCGAGGCGCCTGCAAGAATGGCGCCGATCTTCACGGCACATGCCAGCAGTACACTCGTCTTCAGACGGATCATCTCGATATATTCCTCCTCCGTCACATCCTGACGTGTCTCGAATTCCACATCGAGTTGCTGACCCTCATCGATCTCCAATGTTGTCTCCGTGAAGAGACCGATCACGGCCTGCAGTTTGTCGGCCTCGCACTGTCCCATCCGCTGGAATGCCTGCAGGAGCATGGTGTCGCCCGACAGGATGGCCTGATTCGGATTCCATTTCCTGTGCACCGTATCATGTCCGCGGCGCATATCGGCATTGTCCATCAGGTCGTCGTGAAGCAACGTGAAGTTATGATAGGTCTCCAATCCGATGGCCTGTGTCATGATCCTTTCGGGATCCTCCCGATAGAGGTTATAGGCCAGGAGCATCAGCACTGGTCTCACACGCTTGCCGCCAAGGGCCAGCACATACTGGATAGGAGCATACAATGTGGCGGGCTTCCGGTCGTACTTCAGACCGTCGAGTGCCTCGTTCACCTTCTTCAATAATTCGTCAGCTTTGTACATATCATTACATATTAAACACAATCGGAATACAGACTTTCGTACGACAGGGCTTTGCGTTCATCATCCCTGCCTGCCACTTTGGCATCATCTTGAGGACACGTAGCACTTCCTGATCACATGTCGTCTCCAGACGCTCCGTCAACTCCAGGTCGGAGATCGTGCCATCGGTATTGACGATAAACTGTGCCACCACCTTGCCCTTCACCTTTCTCTTCTGCGCCGAGGCGGGATATTTCAGGTTCTTCGTCAGCCATTTCATGAATTCCGCCGCACCACCGGGGAACTGCGGGAGATCCTCCACCACTCGGAAGTCCACGGGTTCGTTATACATATCCACCACCTCAGGTTTCTCTTCCTCCTCAGCCTTCTCAGGCTTCTCCAGTTCCTGCGGCTCCGGCTGTTCCTGCGGCAGCTCCACATCCTCGTCCACGAGATGCAGTTCCTCCGACTTCGGCAGTTCCTCGACCTTCTCCTGCGGCAGCATCATGGGGATCTCGTCCTTGTCGCGCTTCAGCGGCGAGAGTTCCATCTCCGCCTCCAAGTCTTCGTCCGTATCGAAGAACGCCCAGCCGCTGTCGGAGCTGTTCCACTCCAACGCCACGAACAGGGTAGCGAGCACCACGATCAGTCCCAACAGGAACCGCTGCACCCGTTTGCCTTCCAAATCCGCTTCGCGACTTTTCCTCGATTCCATGATATAATAAAAACGCGATTCTTCCGTTATTTTGAGTGCAAAGGTACAAAGAAAATCGTATCTTTGCAGCGTTTTTATAAAAATTAAGATGAAAAGAGCGCTATTTGCCTTTTTAATCTGCTGCGCCGCGATGCCTGTCTGCGGCCAGGAGAGTCAGACAGCCTACAACTTCCTGCGGCTGCCTGTCAGTGCTCATGTGGCAGCCCTCGGCGGTGAGAATATCTCCCTCATCGACGACGATGCGACACTCATCTTCCACAACCCCGCACTGATCAACGATGTCAGCGACCGCTCCATCAACCTCAACTTCATGACTTATATGGAAGGGGCGAAGACCGCAAGTGCTGCCTTCCTCAAAGCTGCCGGCGACAGAGGCACGTGGGGTGTCACCGCCCAGTATATGGACTACGGCTCGATGAAAGAGACCGCTGCCGACGGACAGGAACTCGGCACCTTCTCCGCACGCGACATCGCCCTCGGCGGTACCTTTGCCTATGCCCTCACCAACGACATCAGCGGCGGTGTTACTGCCAAGGTCATCTCCTCCCATATCGCAGGCTACAGCTCACTCGCCGTCGGTATCGATCTCGGTGCCAACTATTTCAACGAAGACCTCGACCTCAGCGTCTCTGCCGTCGCCCGAAACCTCGGAGGACAGGTGAAAGCCTACGACGACGACTTCGAGCGCATCCCCTTCGATCTGCAACTTGGTGCCACGAAACGTCTCGGGCACTCGCCCCTGCGTTTCTCCGTCACCATGAGCCGTCTCCACGACTGGAGCGAAGCCTTCGGCCGTCACCTCGCCGTGGGAGCCGATGTATTTCTGGGTCAGAGCATCTACGTGGCGGCAGGCTACAACTTCCGCCGTGCCAGTGAGATGAAGATCACCGAAGGCGACTCTTCCTCTGCCCACGGTGCGGGTCTCTCCATCGGTGCCGGCCTCAGCCTCGAGCGTTTCAAGCTCCACGTTGCCTACGCCAAGTACCACGTCAGCGCATCATCAATACTCATTAATATATCCTACGCATTATGAAAAAAATTACCATTGCCATCGACGGCCACAGCTCTTGCGGAAAGAGTACGATGGCCAAGGATCTCGCCCGTGAGGTGGGCTATGTCTATGTCGATACCGGTGCCATGTACCGTTCCGTCACGCTCTATGCACTGCGCCACGAACTCTTCAACGCCGACGGTACCGTGAAGACAGCCGAGCTCGAGGCCGAGATGCCGAATATCCAGATCAGCTTCAAGTTCAATGCCGAGATAGG
>Ga0256407_10014656_pt1 | contig 10258 bp, 8 predicted proteins | sample RumenRJG_04DNA_FD_193489 | JGI IMG/M metagenome (GOLD analysis project Ga0256407, IMG submission 193489) | Bovine rumen microbial communities from Lethbridge, Alberta, Canada - RJG_04 | ecosystem: Host-associated > Mammals > Digestive system > Stomach > Rumen | place: Canada: Alberta | collected... | reverse complement strand
TATGAGCGCAGGAGCATCCTGCGGGCATATCCTGAGTTTAATGTCGATCAGACGAACCTCCGCGAGGTGAAGCCTGAGCTGTACCAGAAGCTCCAGGAGCGTTTCAAGGCCCCGGAGATCAAGGATGCCGATGGCATGTACTCGAATGCTGCCATCGACCGTATGCTGCAGGAGCAGGCCTGGGTCTGCCCCATCAAGTATGACCAGCAGTCACGCTCTGCCTTCTACCGTCCGTTCACTGATGAGATCACTGTTCCCATGAAGAGCCAGGTCAATATCAGCGACACCCCGGAGGGTGTCTATCAGGACGGCATGGAGTGGTATTCCACCATGATCCATGAGATGGCCCACTCCACTGGCCATCCCGACCGCCTGAACCGTGAGAAGGGCGGGCGTTTCGGCGATGATAAATACGGCAAGGAGGAACTCGTCGCCGAGATGACGGCTGCCGTCGTCGGCAGCACCCTTGGCTTCAGCTACCGCATCGTGGACAACAACACGAACTATATCAAGGGCTGGGCCGACAATATCAGGAAGGAGCCGAAGTTCCTGCTGAGCGTCGTCACCGATGTCGGCAAGGCCTCGAACATGATCCTTGACAAGATCAACGAGCAGAAGGTTGCCCTGGGCGAGAAGCCCATTATCGACAGCACCCCTCTGCTGGCAGAGGAGGATTCCAAGACCATCCGTCTGGAAGCCCTGGAGCCCCGTGCCGTCGATATGATCGTCAAGCGTGCCTCCGACCCGAAGGCCAAGGCCTTTACCCAGGGCCAGCGTGAGGTCATCGGTGACTATCTCAAAGCCGCTGCCGACGTTCAGGGGCAGCAGAGCGATGATGACCGTCGCACCCTGCTGACAGGCATCTTTGCCAAGGCAGAGCTGAAGCTGAAGGAGATGAATATCTCCAAGGCGTGGATCGAGGATGCCCGTAAGGAGACGATGGACTTGGCCGAGGGTGTCACCAGAAATGAGGAAAGAGGTTTAAGGCGCTAATATGATGTGTTATGGAAGACAAAAGAGCAAATGACAGTGTGCTTGTCGGTCAGAACGTTGACTTGAAACGGTATGATCCCCTGCCCCAGTGGATGTTCCCCAGGAAGAGTGACGTCATCAACGGGGGCCTGAAGGTATGCCAGCTGTTCCGGGACCATCAGGAGGCAGGCTATGCCGCCTCCTATACCGTCAACGGCTTCACTTCCGTCAAGCATATCAGCGAGGAAGAGGGCGACCGTTGGTTCATGACATCCAAGCCGGATGATATCAGCAGTATGGTCTATGGCCTCGAAGGCAAGTATTTTGCCAAGACGCAGGAGGATCGTACCCTTCGCCATATCGCGTCCTGTTTCATTGAGTATCTGCGTAGTGACCGCAGACAGTTCAGCAGCGACATGATAGAGTCTATGAAACATGCTGCGGATTTCCTTGAAAAGGAGGACGGTGTTCTTTTCCCTGTCAGCCGTGTCGTTGACCTGGCCAGGGAAGACTATCGCGGTTTTGATGATGTTCCAGAGGAACGCCTTCGCAAGTGCTATAATGAGATGTCCGATTTTAGCAGTGGAAACATCCTCGGCTACAGTGACAGCGGCACTGGTTACTATATTCCCATGTCGGTTGTCAAGGCCTATCAGGATCAGCTTGAACATGGGTCGGTCACCGATTCCCAGCGTGAGGAAGTCAAGGAGTTTTTCAAGGATTTCGAGGAGATGCCCTTTGACTGGAATGATGACGTGACGTCAGCCGTAAGGCAGGCCTATTGGCATGACCGTGAGAATATCTCTCTGAGCCAGGAAAATATCGACCGTGCAGCAGCCTTTCTTGTGGAATGCCTGCCTGAAGTCTTACGTAAGGAAAGGGAAAATGGGTCATACAAGACTTTGGATGACCTTGTAAGGCTGCGCCAGTCCCTTGAAGGTATCGGTGCAAAGGACAGTGTGATGATGTTCGTCCAGCATCCCTTTGAGTTAAAGGAGGGCATAGCCTACTGCGGAGCCTGGGTGGACGGCGAGGGCAGCCGTTCTGTTCGTGGCATCCTTGCGCGTGATACGCAGTACGGCGGTCTCTACCGTGTCGATACGGATATATTGGATGCCTTCAATATCGACCAGATCGTGAAGAAGCTGGAGCACCAGCGTAAGGAAGGGAACCTTATTCCCGTTGTCGCGGAGAGATTCGACGGCGACAAGTACTCTCTTGACTTCAGGTTCTTTGACAAGAACGTCGGTGAGGGCGGCCAGTACCGCCATTACCCCATCGACTCGAACCAGTTGGAGGTTCTTGATCCCGTCAATTCCCAGATGCACGGCAAGGCATATTATGACAATGCCAAGAGGTCTTTTGTCTGTTCCACGCCCATCAATGCCCTGCTTGTGGCCTATGCCGTATCCGATGAGCTGCTTCATCGTAACCGTGTCCACCATGTAGGAAAGAACGACTACCGCGTTGTCGTGGACCTCCGTAACCTTTCCGGTCTTGACCAGAAGGTCCTGCAGTCGCTTGCTGCCAGTCTTGGCGGCAAGGGGAACGTCCATTATTCCCCGACGCGCATGAACGAGATAGGCATCACCTATTTCGAGGATTATGCCTCTGCAAAGGAGTTTGCCGACAGCTATCCGGTATGGAAGCAGAAGGCTGTTGATGCTGCCGTCTGCCGTGCTACCGACGGTAACAGGCGTTCGTCCTGGATCAATGACGAGGGTCTGTATGTCAGCCTGTATATCCAGCGGAACTACCATACCAATTCCTTCCGCGACAAGCCCTGTCAGGAGCTTGTCGATGCCATCGAGGCAAGGATGAAGGATATTGATCCGAGCCTCCATCCCCATGCGGCGTCTGTCATCAACGAGCTCCGTCTGGCAGGTGTCGCCAAGATGGTCAATGAGTATATCGGCCCTTCCGGAAGGGATTTCCTCCTTCAGGACGGTGTTGACACGAAAAGCGGCGATGTCCTCGTCGGCTTCCATACCATTGACGTGAAGGGTGGTGTCAGCCCCATGGTCTATGTCATCACCGACGGTACCGACGGGAAGCGCTTTACCAGCAAGTCCCTTGGTGACGTGGATGTGGACTCCCTGAAAGAGGGCTTCTACAGGATGTATGACAAGTGGACCAGGAACCCCGAGTACCGCAGTCCCCAGCTCCAGCAGGCGGTCACTGCGTTCCGCTCCCGTATCGTCGATCCGTCGGCCAGGTCGTTCACGACAGGGCAGCATGACATTCTCAGGAACCTCCTGGATGTTTTCAGGCCAGAGCATACCAAGGCAGTTGCCGACTATATCGCCGATGCCACCCACAGCTTCATGCTCCGCAGTGGCGACCGCGTTCCCCAGAAATGGGAGCAGGATGCCAGGAAGGAGCTGACAGATCTGACGAACGGGGTCATCCGTGATGCCGGTCAGACTATCAGACGCTAAATCCATTGCCTATGAACCGTAATAAAGACAACCTCATGATGATTCATTACAAGGAGGCAGAGCAGGCCGTTCTGGACCGCACTGCCGACCTTGGAAGCAAGTCGTTTACTTCGGAGCAACTGGCTTATGTCAGGGAATATCTGAGTGATATGGCCCGTTTCAAGCGTTATGATCCGCGTCCGTTCCATGACCTGCTGACGAAGGTACCGGGCTATGGCAGCATGACAAAGGACTATGACATGCAGATACATCTCTTTGAGGTAGAGAATGAACTGAACGTGCTGGCAGACATTGCCTATGTCAGCCGGATGATTGGCGATAATGACGTGCAGTTCCTGCGCGATCCGGGTGAGACGGATGATGGCCGTCTAATCATCGGCTTTTGCCGTGAGGGAAAGGACCATGATCCGGAAGCCATAGTTTATGAGAAGGAATGGAATCAGCCGGAAGGCGTCATCACCCGTGTCAGTATGTCAGACATGTCGCACCTTGAACTTGTTCATGGTGTCGGTCGCCTACTGGACTACCCGCATATCCCTGTGACCATCCCCTATGCTTCCCATCATGGAAACACCTCCATAGATGATCTCTATCCATCTCTTCGAGACAGGATTTCCAGCACCTCTGCCCGTAGTCTCTCGGACAATCAGAAGGATACCCTTAAAACCTTTCTCTCACGTTTCGATCCGGACATTGCCAAGCCTGTGGCAGGCTTCTGCATGGACTATACTGAAAAGCGTATGCGTCAGGAAGGCTTGAAGTTCCCTCAGAAGTGGGCCGATAATGCCAGAGAGGAGGTTTCCGCTCTGGCCGACGGCATCGAAAGGGAGGTCAACCCCTTCAAGAGGATAAGAATGTAAAAGTATTCTTTCCGGGACTATGGCTTTTCAGCCTATGACAGTATTGTCTCGAAGACCACCTTCCCTTTCCTGCGCAGCTGGAAGGCCAGCTGCTGCCCTTTGTTGTCGTCGGCTGTCTTCTGGAGTTTCTGCCGGTTCTCGCTGTTGTCAGCGATCATCGAAGCATAGATCAGGTTCCCCACGAAGAAGCCGTCAAGGTCGAAGGCCTTGAACGTGCGCATCCATTTTGACTTTGCATAGACATAGCAGAGGTCAGCCACGAAGGGAGTGCCGTCCTGGAGGTATATGTCACTCACGGTGATAGAATAGCGCTTGCGCAGTCTTCCGCTGCCGTCCAGCGTCAGGAAGAGCATCACCGTCTCTTTCAGTCTGAAGGGGTCGGCCATCACAGCCCCGATGTTACGGAGCTGTGCCGTGAGGCCGTTCAGTGCTGTCAATCTTTTCTTTGGCATAGTGATATAACTTACTGGTTCTTAAAGCGATAATAGTCATCCATATACATCCATCCAGCTGGTGGCCAGTCACATTTCAGTCGTGCTGACCTGAAAGGGATGTCGCATTTGTCGAAGGTCTTGCCGACCATCCTGGTCCTCGCGTCGTACCACACCTTCATCGAGTAGGTACGGTTGCCGTATGCCGAGAGGCTCACCCTGTTATGCAGGAGCCTGATCCACCCCGACTTTGCCGGGCGCTGGCTCATCAGGTGCATGGCATCCTGCCTCTCCTGCCGTCTCTGGGAAAAGTACTGCATTTCCGGACAGGCTCTCACAATCTCCGTGTAATCAGAATATACGTTCATACGATCATTTCTTTATCAGTTGCATTACAGTAGCATTTACAGTTGCGCATCAGTTGCACTTCTCATCAAAGATCTCTTTCATCTTCTCTTCGGCCTCCTTCTTCAGGCCATGGGAAGTGATATAGTCGTAGGCTATGCCTGCCGACTCCTCGAAAGCCCTGCACTCGCATCCGTCCAGACAGTAGCCGTCCTCGACGATCCGCTTTGCCTCCCCGGTCATCGGAAAGCTCTCACCAGAGAGACTTTCCGCTGCCAGGATCATCAGGGCATATTTGAGTGAAAGCGTGAATTTCCTTTTCATGTCCGTATATGCCTAAAGTGTCACCTCCCTTGTAGATATATTTTCTTCCATCCAGAGATACTGGCAGTAGTCCAGGTCGATGCCCAGTTTCTCGCCGATGCCCTCACTGGAGAGCCATTCATCGGTGGTCTCATACTGCTCTTCGATGGCAGTCTGTTCCTCTGACAGGCTGACGATGACCACCTCATTGGTGACGCTGCTGATAATTACAAGTTTCTCCATAAATGATTCGGCTGTTTTTATCGCGCCGCCTACGCATCTAAGTTTATTTTCCGTCAGATTTCACAGAAAGGGATCTGGTCGCTGCACTCCATGTACCCCTCCATCAGTTGGAAGAAGATCGTCTCATAGCGTTCATGTTCGCACCCTTCGGAGTTCTTCATACAGTCGTAGTATTCCTCCAGGGCCTCGCGCCTTGTCTTTGTCTCCTTCTGCCTGTAACACTCTATCGTCACAGTTTCATTGAGTTTGTTTACTGCCAGTCCGTTCATATATACCTTTTTTTTAATTTTGTTCCTGCCGCTGAATTTCGAGTTATCGGCTATGTTAGATTTTAGATCCTTTATTCTTTATTTTTGAATCTTTTTCTTATTGCGTGAGCCGTGTCCTTATATGTATTCAGTCGTTATCGACTTAGTTGAGTTTTGAGTCCTTTTTCTTGCTGGTATATAAGGAGAGCGGTCATAGGGGATGTAAGCCAAGGAATTTCGGGCAAAATTTTGCGGAATACCCAGATTAGCATAATCTGTGGAAGGCTGCCGCATGAAAATTTTCCTGAAATAGTGTTGACGGTCCTTGGTGTATTCCCGCCGCTCCCTACCTTTGCAAGGAAAAGGGGTCGTTTAAAACGAGACTGACCGGTATGGTGAATACAGGGCTTTGGTGTGGCGCAGATAAGGAATAAAAAAGATTCGGATTTATCATCATAAAATGCGTTTTACGCTTGTTTTTCCTGTGATTTTTGTCCTGTTTTGCCTGTTTCAGGCATTGAATCGTCTTTTTTATGTTAAAATAAGAGATTCCATTTTTCATCTGACGTGATTTCTTTGCGAATGATTTTCTTTGCATCAGAAATTTTAATATTGCTGCAATATGACAAAGATGAATAATTTGGAGAAAGCCGACATTGACAAGTGGGCTTTAGAGTTAAAGAAGTATTTGAGTGACGAGGGTGATCCTCGTGCCCTTGATGATGATTTCATCAATGCAAGAGCAGAATCTGCTGGAAAAGAGTTTGAATTTCAGCATAGTCATGGCCTGACAGTTGACCAGGCAGAGGAGTGTGCTCATCAAGTCCTTTTTAAGGATTTGCAATGAGCGCATTTGTAATGATGTAATACAGTAATACGGAAATACAAAAACAAAGCAATACTTTTTGATTATGGCATACAATAAGCGACAGAAGCTGGTAGATAACACAGAGGCCATCAGGGTGGCCCTCCAGTTAAGGAACGAGAACCGTCAGGCTACTGACGAGGAGAAGGAAATATTGAGGAAATACAGCGGCTTTGGTGGTCTGAAGTTCATCCTCAACGATGTTGATATCGAAGGAACTGATGTCAAGGTCGTCGAATCCTGGAACCGTTCCGACCGGACGTATTACCAGAAGACTCGTGAGCTGTATGCCGTGATCCGTGACGGAGCCAGGGATGAGAAGGAGTTCAAGCAGCTCGTTCAGAGCATGAAGAACTCCGTCCTCACTTCGTTCTACACCCCTAATGAGGTCATCAATGGTATCAGTGCAGCCCTGAAGGATACCGGTATCAAGGTCAGAAAGATGCTTGACCCCAGTGCGGGCCTTGGCCGTTTCGGCGAGACGTTCGCTAGGGATAATGAGGGTATGGAAGCCGTGTTCTTTGAGAAGGACCTGCTGACAGGCATGATCCTGAAAGGCCTGCATCCGGAGATGGATGTCACCATTGACGGCTTTGAGACCATCAAGGATGACCGTAAGGACTCCTTCGACCTTGTGACCAGTAATATCCCCTTCGGAGATATCAAGGTCTTTGATCCCGACTATACCAACAGCAATAACCCTGTCAGGCGCTCTGCGTCCGGCACTATCCATAACTATTTCTTTTTAAAGGCCATCGACATGGCCCGTGAGGGAGGCCTTGTTGCCTTCATCACCTCGCGTGGTGTCGCTGACAGCCCCTCCAACGAGGCTGTCCGTCGTGAGATGCTGTCCCGTGCGAACCTCGTGACGGCTGTCCGTCTTCCTGACGGCATGTTCCGAGACGAGGCAGGCACTGATGTCGGCAGTGACCTGATCATCCTCCAGAAGGACTCCATGAAGTCCAGCCTTTCGGCCTTTGAGGATGATTTCGTCACCAGTGTCGTCACGTCTGACGGCATCACCCATAACGGCTATATCGACCTGAAGAGGGATGAGAATATCCTTATGACCGACTGTCAGGTAGGTACTGACCCCTATGGCAAGAAGTCATACGTCTACCGTTATGACGGTGACATGGAGGTGCTTGGCAGGCAGCTGGCCAAGATGGTCGCTGCAGGTATCAGGGAGGCTAATGCCGACCTCAATTACAGCAGCCATGCCCCGCAGGTGCAGGTTCAGGCCGTCGTGCCGCAGCCCAAGACCTCGCGTCAGTCACAGCCCAAGCAGCAGGAGAGCGGTCCTGTGCAGCTCGACCTGTTCGCCATGTGGGACAATCAGGAAGAGGAGCGTCAGAGTATGCTTCCCCGTCCTTTCAATGGTGATATCCTGTCCCATTACCGTGACGGTGTTATCGTCGTCGATGACGGTCAGGTTGGTACGCTTACCAACGTGGGCCGTGGTACGCAGTTTCAGGCTCTGGAACTCAACCAGGGACAGATAGAACGCTTGAAGCAGTATATCCTGATCCGTGACACTTACGAGAAACTATATAAGACTGAGGCCGAGCTTCGATCGGCCCAGGATGACCTCCGTCAGCAGCTGAATTATTACTATGACCGTTTTGTGATGATGTTCGGCGCGATGGGACAGCGTGTCAATGCCCGTGTGCTCCTGCTTGATGTCCTTGGACGTGACACCATGACCATTGAGAACGGTCGTGACGGACAGTTCGAGAAGGCCGACATCTTCGACCGTCCCGTCAGCTTCAATGCCAATGAGGTGACGCATGTGGACAATGCCCAGGATGCGCTGAATGCCTCCCTGAACAGATATGGAAAGGTCAATATGGACTATATGTCCGAACTGACCGACTTTTCCCCTCTGGAGCTCCGTGAGCAACTTCGTGGCATGATCTATCTGAATCCTGCCGAGGGTTATGCCTGGGAGACCGCTTCGCGGTTCCTCTCTGGCAATGTCGTCAGGAAACTGGAGGATATCCAGAAGATGTACGACTATAACCAGGTGATTTATGAGGAGCACCGTGAGGACATCGAAGAGGCCGTTGAAGCCCTGAAGGGAGTCATCCCTACCCCGATCAAGTTCGAGGAGTTGGATTTTAACTTCGGAGAGCGCTGGATGCCGACCGAGTATTTTTCCGATTTCGCCTCTGAGTTCTTCGGAACGAATATCAGCGTGGACTATACGCCGATGCTTGATGAGTTCATCGTTGAGCAGACAGGTTCCTACAGTGAGAAGATCCGTTCGGAGTTCGTTGTAACGCCTGAGAGCGGCAAGGAACTTGACGGTCTGGACTTGTTGCGTCATGCCCTCTATAATACTGTTCCCGTCATCAAGCGTGTGGGCGGCTACCGTCCCAGCGGCGATCCCATCATGGTTCCCGACCATGAGAAGATACAGCTTGCAGCCAGCAAGATCGACCAGATCCGCGACGGTTTCCAGGAGTGGATCATGAAGCATGACGGTGAGTGGAAGGATAGCCTTGCCGAGATGTATAACAAGAAATACAACTGCTTCGTTCGTGCGAAGTTTGACGGCAGCCATCAGACCTTCCCCGGTCTTGACCTGAAGGCTCTTGCCTCCAGCAAGTACAAGATACAGGATATCTATAAGTCCCAGAAGGATGCTGTCTGGATGATCCTCCAGAACGGCGGCGGTATCTGCGACCATGAGGTCGGAACCGGTAAGACGCTCATCATGTGTATCGCAGCACATGAGATGCGTCGTCTCGGCCTGGTGCATAAGCCTATCATCATCGGTATGAAGGCGAATATATCTGCCATTGCCGAGACGTATCAGACTGCCTTCCCCGATGACCGCATTCTCTATGCGTCCAAGAAGGATTTCAGCGACAGGAAGAATTTCCTGAACAGGATGAAGAATAATGACTACGACTGTATCATTATGTCTCATGACCAGTTCAAGCTGATTCCGCAGTCTGCAAGGGTGCAGGCAGAGGTCATGCAGGAGGAGATCGATGCCCTTGATGAAGCACTCGATGTCTACGAGCGCATGGGAAACCGTGTGAGCGGCAGGATGAAGCAGGGCCTTGAGACCCGAAAGAACAATCTGGAGGCTGCCCTCCTGAGTCTGAATCACACCCTCGCCTCCCGTGCTGACGATATTGTGGATTTCGAGACCATGGGCATCGACCATGTTTTTGTCGATGAGAGCCAGGTCTTCAAGAACCTTGCCTTCACGACGCGTGACAGCCGTGTTGCCGGTCTCGGCGACCCGAAGGGCTCACAGATAGCCCGTCAGTTGCAGTATGCCATCCGCACTATCCAGGAGCGTAACGGTCGTGACCTCGGCGCAACCTTCTTCAGCGGTACAACAATCAGTAACTCCCTTGTGGAGCTGTATCTGCTGTTCAAGTACCTCCGTCCGGATGCGATGGCAGAGCAGAACATCCATAGTTTCGATGCTTGGGCGGCTGTCTTCGCCCGTAAGAGCCGTGACTACGAGATCAATGTCGCAGGTCAGATTGTCATGAAGGAACGTTTCAGGAATTTTATCAAGGTTCCTGAGTTAGCA
>Ga0256407_10014655_pt1 | contig 10259 bp, 7 predicted proteins | sample RumenRJG_04DNA_FD_193489 | JGI IMG/M metagenome (GOLD analysis project Ga0256407, IMG submission 193489) | Bovine rumen microbial communities from Lethbridge, Alberta, Canada - RJG_04 | ecosystem: Host-associated > Mammals > Digestive system > Stomach > Rumen | place: Canada: Alberta | collected... | reverse complement strand
GGATGGTAGTCGCAGGTATACTTTCGTCGTCTTCCATCACTTGTCAGCAGATATATTCCTCCGTGGTACATCTTGGACAAGAATTCAAAACTGGGTTGATAATGCAACCTAACCCAAGACGAGTCAGGAAACTCCATTTGATACGTGACAAGGTCTCCTTGTGCTAGGCGTTTGAACACTGGCTCGTCCCCGTGGAAGATCACCTGAAAATAAAACAGAGGAAAGGGAATTATGGTATTGACAACAATTGTGTAGACCGCAATGATGAATATGCCAATGACAATAAGTCTCTTTGCCCAGTTGGCAACACAACGTCGCAGCAAGCTAGTTGTCTGTTTCAACAATCGGTTCTCCATACGGATTGACCTTCTTTTCAAACAAGATTATAGCACAGCCAGTATTCTTCTGAAGACGTTCCTTTAAAATATCATTTGGGCCTGTTCTCGCCGTTGTACTGGACGGACCAGATGCCCGTGGAGGTCTGGATCAGCGTCTGGTTGCCGTCGTCGTCGAACTGGGGGACGAATTCCTCGCGCAGAGACGCAGAGTCGCAGAGGTTGGAGATTAGGGTGTACTGGTTGAGGCTGTTGGCGGTGTAGGTGCGGTTGGTGCCGAGGTCTGTCGAGGTGATGCGGTTTCCGATGTCGTCGTACTGGTAGGCGTATTCGTTGGTGGCCGGCACAGAGGCCGGCCCTCCCAGCGGCGTGACGGTGGCGGCGCGCCCTGCCGAGTTTCGCATCGCTGGAATGCGTGCGCCAGGGAGGCTTCTATGGAATTGCTGTTTCACTGGGGAACATTGTAGCAAATTCACCTGGGGAACGCCAGCGCGGAGCCGTCGGCCCAGATCCTAATTGGCGCGATCCTGAATGCAGTAATGGTTTTTTCAAACGAGAACGACTCCTGCAACGATCGATTATCTGGATACATCTTTTCTAGTTTCGAATCGATTCGTTTCATACACATGCGTAATTCTTTCTTATCCGTTAGCCATATATGCTGTGCAAGCTCTGAATCGCGCCACGCATAGTACGGTGGCTTTGACCGAAACATCTTATGATACTGCACATCCTCCTCCGTCACAAGTTTCATGACGGTGAAGATGAAATACACGCCGTCGGGCGTGATGGCGGCCATGCCCGCCAATGACGATCCGTCATTCCCGAACCAGGCAAGACCAACCGTATTGACAATTCGATTGCTGATTGATTCAAAGGAGACCGCGTCACCCAGCGTACACTTCCGAAGTGAATCCAGGATTTCCTTGCCAAGGCGGCGATCATCGGACGGATCCACCCCCGGCTTCACCACTCCGAATCTTGTGTAGAAATCATCAGTCCCCAACTCCCGCCGAGGCGGAACAGGCACTCGGCAATAGAAGTCGCAGTCTTTGGCAAGCTTTCCAATTTGATCCTTGATGGTTTTAAACACCATTCCCTTTAAAGCCGCAAGATCACTCTCAATCGGTTCTGCTATGCGAATGCAGCCCTCATGAAATTTCTCCGGGGTAATGTCCATTCGAAACGCCGGAACAAGGCTTTCTCCCCGTTGCGAACCTAAATCCAGCTCGTACAGCTTATCCGATTCGAAATCAGTCCTTTTCTCGCATGCCCCAAGTCTTTTCTGATAACCCAACCTCAAGAACAGCGCCCACCACGGATGTCGCCACAAGTAGTAAGGCGGTTCTTCAAGTACATCCAACACTGCAAAAGGTTGGCCCGGGCCTTTAAAAAGGGCCATTTCCGTATAAATGAAATACACGTCGTCAGACGTGATGGCGGCCATGCCCGCCAATGACGATCCGTCCTTCCCGAACCAGGCAAGACCAACCGTGTTGACAATTCTGTTGCTGATTGATTCAAAGGGAACCGCGTCACCCGTCGTACACTTGCGAAGCGAATCAACGAGTTCATTCCCAAACAGGCCGTCATCGGGTGGATCCTCATCAACCTTCACCACATCAAATCTCTCAAGATCTCCCACTTCCCAATCCAGACTATGCGCCTTCCAAGACCAATGCCCCTTCCGACAATAAAAGACTCGATCATCCGCGAGTTTGTCAATTCGATCTCGCATGGCATCGAAAGCCATTTCCCTTAAAGCCGCCAAATCACGCTCAGACGGCTCATTGTCACTTAGACAAACACAGCCTGAACATAGTATCGTAGATAGTAATACAACAAATGGCAATGCTTTCACGCCGCTTGCTGGCTGTCTGATTGACTGGTGCAGCTTCATTTGGTTTCACTCCGTCTCCGTCTGTACGCATAAAAAGTCTTTTCCAGAAGGTCTTGACTACGCCACTTGTTGTATAAGATGGGACAATGCTCATTGATGCAAACGCGAATTTTCCAATAACACAATTGTGAGACTCCTCGAAGTGTCCAGATAACGGGCCTGTTCTCGCCGTTGTAGGTGACGAACCAGACGCCAGTGGAGGTCTGGATCAGCGTCTGATTGCCATCGTCATCGAACTGCGGCTCAAAACTGGAAGTCTGAAGTCCGAAGTCCGAAGTCGTTATCGCCGAATACTGATTGAGATTGTTGGCAGTATAGGTACGATTGGTGGTGATGTCAGTCGAGGTGATTCTGTTGCCGATGTCGTCGTACTGGTAGGCGTATTCGGTGGTGGCCGGCACGGCGGCCGGCCCTCCCAGTTTGGCTGCCGAAGTGAGCTCGTTGCGGGTATTGTAGCCGTAGGCGTCGGTGCGAGTCTCGCTCATCGCCGCGTCGTACGCATACGCCACGCCGCCGTCCGAGACGAGACGGTCGAGATCGTCGTTAGGCATGCATATCAGACTTTTCATTGAAGAGGGACATTATATCATATTTCGGCTCCACGTGCGCGCAGAGAGAGCCAAAGGGAAGGGACGAGAAGGAGCAGGTCGCGGAGGATGGCGGGGAGCGGGCCGGAGGAGGACGCGCCGCCGAAGCAGCCGCAGGAGACGTCGAGGCCGCGCAGGGCGGCCTGGGAGAGGGCTATGACGAACACGACTAGCATTGCGGAAACCGCGGCGGCGGAGAGACGCACCCAACGGGAGAAGACCAGAAGCGAACCGACGACGCACTCCGTAAGCGGAATGGCGGCGGCAAAGAACGTGATCGAGAACGCTGGGAGAATCTCGTAGCGCGAAAGAAGACCGGCGAAGGCGGAGACGTCGCAGAGCTTCATCGCCCCTGCGTAGGCGAAGAGTCCGCCAAGGCCAACACGGCAGACGCCTTCAAGGCAGCGTCTGACGGAGAAACGTCTGCGCCCCTGCCAGACGAGAAATACCGCGCCGGCGCAGATGAACGCCACGAGAGCAGTCCGGACAATGTTCTCGCATGGCGGTGTCCTGCGCCCCTCTGCGGCAGGCGGCGCAACGACGACGCCTGAGACAGGCACGGACAGGATCGGACGCTCTGGATCGTCGCATGCGATCTGGATCGACTTCGAGAACGCGCCGAGCTCCTGCGGCGTAAGCGAGACGGAAAGCGTCGCCGAGCCGTTCAGCGGAATCTTCATAGCCGACAGCTCGGCCTTCGCCCCGCAGCACGCCTTGACGCGGGAAACCGACACCGTGGCGTTTCCCGCATTGCGCAGCTCAATCCGTCCGACGGCATTCGAGCCGACGAACACTTCCCCGAACGCGATTCCCTCAGGCGGCACAGCCAATCTCGGCGCGGCAATCGCAGCCCATGCCACGAACAGGCCACCGGAAATCACGACGAACGGCTTCACAGCGTCTGAACTGCTGGCCGCGCGGAACTCAAGTAACGAGACTTTACGAAGAAGGTTCATTTGCATTGCGACTCACCTCTTTGTCCGGCAGGACTCCCGCACCCGGGTCGCGCACCCGCTTGCACGCCCTTCGGGTCACCTTCGGCGAGGTTCCCTCCGAAAGGAATTCGCCTTTCTGCGGTGCATCCTCGCACGGCCTGCCGTCCTAATCACATCTCGGTTTGTTTGTGATTCATGTTCCTTTCATCATGATAGTTCAGCCAAGCTTTTCTTGGCGTACCTGACCCTTTTTAGCCATTCAATTAAGAAATTTTAATACCATATCCCTCCAGACTCATAACCTATAACTATATTGTCGGTTACATGTCTAACCGTGCTGTCATCATAACTAATATGGTCAACAGGATTCACTATGACTAGCCAAGCATAATTGTAATGACACCCAAAGCGGAGAATAAGTGCATCACGACCACCAAATATCGCACGAGTCCAAATGTCCGAAGATTGAAGTTCCATACGAACCTTGTCCAGACAAGAACCTTTAGGTGCAATGTAGTACTGAGATTTTATCCGTTCTTCCCAACAGCCATCGGCAAACACCTTTTTCGCCTCTTCATTAATCTTATCAACACCTATCGTTTCAACGACACATTTTTTCGCTGCTGAATAAAGTCCTTTGTTTGAAAATCCAGCACAGTAACACCAGACAATGGAGCAAAGACGCAAGGCCGCTATTAACCCTACGCCGACAACAACGCACATTACCGTCGCTTTCACAAAAGATGAAAGCAACTTAAGAAAGAACATTAATACCCGTATCATCGGCTTCGCCTTCTCCAACGATTATAGTTATCAACATCAACATCCTTACCATCTTTAAACTCACAAGTACAGGGGTCTAGTTTTTCGTAGTATGTTTCAAACATAGTGTGACCATATGCCAACCAATAACATGTGCCGTCCGAAGGGCTATCAAGATATCTCAACTTCCATAATGCAGTAATTGTTACCGCGCTGTCAAGGCTATGTCCTAACCATGCCTCATACATGCCGATTCCAATATAATTAACTTCGTTGTCAGCCCATATACCTTCATGCCCTTCGATATGATAATATTGATGCTGCTCATATTCTCCCTCAAAAAATTTTGTGTCAAACGTCATTTCATGTATAAGCGATCTCTTTCCATCTTCCTTGGCATACAGGCAAAGCCTTTTTGCCGTCACGCGCATCTGCACATCTAAATCTTCTGCCGTTTCCCGACGAAGCCTAACTATCCCGTCTTGGTCATCATCAATTGAGCGAAAATGATATGTAACATCAGGTAATAGTTCAACTGGGCAAGAGCCAGGAAACGGCTTCGTGTCCCATACAAGCGTTAAGCCTAACGCATCCACGAAAAACACTGGCTGATTATGGACAAGCGAATACGAATTTTGGCCCAAACAAAACCAAACATGCGCTCCAACTAAGTCCAGAAACTCTCTCACCGGATCTCGGCTCATCCATCTTCCCATTGCCGGCTCGTAATGGCGGTAGTTGTAGTACACCATCGCCGTTTCATCATCGGCATACTCGCAGGAAAAGCGCCAAGGATTTAAAGGAGCAAAAACTCCACACTGCGCCACAACCGAGCCAAAGGGTGCATATTCATAGTGAGCAGCAATGTCGCCATCCATTTTAATCACTTCGCTCACATTTTTGTTCCCATCATAGACATAGTAAAAGCTTGACGAGTTAACTAACTGAGTAGTTGATATGCTCCATGTAAGCGGACGTGTTGCAACTGGCTCCATTGGATTCCAAATGAACACTTGAGACTCGACAATTGAAGCCGAATGTCCAAAGTTGGCTATCTGAAGATAACCATTGTATACGAAGCTCAGGCCGTTCTTTGTGTTGCGGCGGCCCATGCGGTCGTAACTCATCGTGATAACCGTATCACCATTCGTCCAATAGATCGGACGGTTCTCGCCATTGTAAGTGACAGACCAAATACCGGTTGCAGTTTTTACGAGAGTCTGGTTGCCGTCGTCGTCGAACTGAGGCGAAAAATCATCGACCGCAGTGTATTGATTTAGATTGTTGGCCGTGTAGACGGAATTTGTGCCACGCTCGACTGATGTCTCGCGGTTTCCAATTTCGTCGAAGTCATATGCATAACGATATGCAGAATCAACTGCGGCGACGGCGTTGGTCAGCTCGCTACGATTATTGGAGCCGTACGATAGAGTGTCGTTAAACGTGAATGCACTGCCGGACTTCCCACAAGAGATGCGACGACCCGCCGCGTCGTACGTGTAGTCGTACTGGGAGATGACGTCCGTGGGCGTTGCGTTGCGCACCTGGAGCAATTGGCCGTTTGCGTCGTATGTCCATGAGGCCGTGAGGCCGTTGGGATAGGCAAGAGAGGACTTCAAGTCGCTGCCGGGAAGATAGGACCAGGCGAAGGGAACATTTGAGCCATTGGCAAGCATGGTGGCGATCCGGCCAGTGGCGGAGTCGTAGCCGAGGGTGGTCTGCCTCTGCGGCGCGCTGGGGGCAGCGTTCCCTGCCGTGCGCATGGTTGAAATGCGCTCGACGAGGCGGCTTTTATGGAGGTTCGGTTTCACTGCGCGATATTGTACCAAATTCACCTGAGAAACGCCAGCGCGCGAAAAATGCCTTTGGGAATGTTGCCATTGTTGCCAGTATCCAGTTCTAGTTGCCAATGGCCGATTGGGAACTGGCAACAGTGTGTATTGACAACATTTTCTATGGCACAATGCCACAATCTCACACTCATTGCTTTCGCTGCTTGGAGTTTCGGAGTCTTGGAGTCGTTAAGACTTTCTAAATCTCCCAAACTCCTAAACTCCCAATTGCGAAAGCAAGAAAGGTTTTGCAACTGGTTCATCTGTGAGAATGAGCCATTATGAAATTGACCGCGGACAATTCCATAATGACATAATGCCACAATGCCATACTTCCACAATGCCATAATAAAACCCACTTCTCCAAATGCAATTCCCCCAGATGGCTCCTGGTTGCGCAGAAGATTCATCACATCGTTCTTGACGGGGCGCGGGGACAGTCCCCCTGCAAGTCCTATTCCCTCGTTTTACTAATTCTTGGGGCTGTTGCTCAACAAACCAGAAAAACCGTATAGCCAGAAGTTCCTTTCCCAATCTTTAGCAAAACACTTCAATGAACATTCCGCGTGAAGCCTTCCGCTTCCGTCCTCGCCCATAACAACAATCGGACTAATCGTTCCGTCATCCAAGGATATCCTCATAACCAAGGCATCTCCAGTCCGGACATCCTCTCCGTAGTCGATAAACCACAATGTTTTACGGTACAAACTCCGCTCCACCCATAGATTGTTGTCAGTATCGACAAACTTCATGTTGTAAATCGGCTTGTCCAAAGGTACAGGCTGCCGTTCTGATTTTTTTTGCACATAGAACGGCAACATGACAACATTGTTCGTCAAACTCGTTACCGCGCATGTGCACGCCACAAAATCATTGTGAAAAGAGATTGTTTTCTCCTTTTCAAGATCACACCTAATCGAGTTACGAAACACAACATCACGATCATACTCCACCTCGGAATTGTATGGGAACTCAAGCATGACTGTTGGCAGCCTTAAGAGGAACTCGCCAAAAAATGGCATAAAGCCCCTTTTCGGCCACGAGAAATAATCGATGTAGAAGAAATCCGGGATATAAAACGCCGACCGTTTCTCTATCTTGGCGATAGTAAACCCTGTGATTTCGTCACGACAGCCACAACACCAAACACAATTTCTCGTTCTGTTCCACAAACAGCCAGGGGAAAAAATGAAACACACCGACATCAAGACAACAAGCATCCCGCATGTCATTTTACTTAACAGGCACTTGGCATTACAGCGTTCATTCTTTCGCTTCATGAGCATCCTTTCTTCTTGTTATCGTTAATCCGTTCAGCCTAATTCTTCCAAATGGCACTAAATTTCTTAGCCTTCTCAAAACACATCTCTAATTTTTTTCTAACATCTTCGATTTTCTTAACATCTGGATTCGCGTCGCCATATCCCCAATTGTAAGTTGGTTCAGGAATAGTCAACACACCGCCTGGAAGTTTATTAGACAATTCTACAAGTATTTCTTCGAATGAATATGTATAACCCACTCTATTATAAGTTATTTGAAGCAAATATAAATCTATCGTTTTTCTTGTTAAGGTTTCATGTTTCAGCATAGTTTCTATTTCTTGGACAAGTGACTCATAAATTTCCATGTTATCTCCAAACAAGCGCGACAGGTCTGATGCGTACTGCTTAAATTTTCCCAATTGCTTACGCACATTGTCAGGAGTAGTTCCTTTCAAGGAATGGCCAATAATTCTAGGATACGCAGAACCATCTTCCTTTGTATGGGCATATGTATCCCCCAACACGTGAAGAAGCAACCCTTTTGAGAATTCATCGTTAATCTCTTTTGTAGGATTACTTATAAGACAATAAACGCAGTCCCTATAACATTTAACCCCACAGGAATCTAATCCATTTAGATTGTGAAACAATGCTTGCGAATCAATCCATCCTATATAAGCACTCGTTCTTGAATACTCATCTGGAGCTTGTGCGCCTCTAGCAATCTCAGCCAGATTACCGACGGATATCCCAGCCCTTCGCAACATCTCTAAATATAGGTAAGTATAGTAATAATGTACATCCTTGTCAAACAACCCAAGCACATCAATATCTGTTGCTTTATTCCAAAGAAATGAGTATTGACTTACATCTTCCACCGGATCCCTGCTCATCCACCTGCCGTCCAACGGGTTGTTGTGCCTGTAGTTGTAGTACACAAGGCCAAGCGTGTCGTCGGCGTACTCGGAGGAGAAGCGAAAGGGATTGTACGTGCGGAAGTCGTAGTCTGTGACCGAAGTGTCCCTCGTGGACACGGTCACCGCGCCGAAGGGGGCGTACTCGTAGTGCGCCGCCACGCCACTGCCGCCAGAGAGGAACACGAGTTCCGAGACGTTCTTGTTCCCGTCGTGCGTCACGTGCATCTTGTAGCTGCCCGGCTTATCTACCATCAGAGGCCTCGTGGCGACCTTCTCGAGCGCGTCCCAGGCGAAGACCAGATCGACCGCGTTGCCGGCCGACGCGTCGAGCCTCTGGACGCAAAGATAGCCGTCGTACACGAACCGGTGGTGCCTGTTCGTGGAAACAGCAGCGCCGCCATCGACCGTCTCAAGGTATTCCACGCGCCTGCCCATGCGGTCGTACTTCATCACGATGTTCGTCGTGCCGCCTGTCCAGAGTACGGGTCTGTTCTCGCCGTTGTACGCGACGGACCACACGCCAGTCGTGGTCTTCACGAGCGTCTGGTTGCCGTCGTCGTCGAACTGGGGAGTGAAATCATCAACGGCAGTGTACTGATTGAGCTGATTGGCCATGTACACGGCATTCGTACCGCGCTCATTTGCCGCTTCGCGGTTGCCGATGTCGTCGAAGTCGTAAACGTAGTGGTAGCCCGAGTTTACAGCGGCAACCGCGTTCGTCAGCTCGCTCTTTTCGTTGTAGCCGTACGATAGAGCGTCGTTCTGTGTGAATGAACTTCCGGACTTCGTACAGGAGACGCGGCGGCCAGCGTTATCATAGACATAGTCGTACTGCGAAATGACTTCCGTCTCCGACGGCGAGGGCGCCGTCGCAACAACGGCGTTGCGCACCTGCAGGAGCTGGCTGTTGGCGTCGTATGTCCACGAGGCAGTGAGGCCGTTGGGGTAGGCAAGGGAGGATTTGAGGTCGCTGCCGGGGAGATAGGACCAGGTGAAGGGAACGTTGGAGCCGTTGGCGAGCATCGTGGCGATCCGGCCGGTGGCGGAGTCGTAGCCGATGGTGGTCTGCCTCTGCGGCGCGATGGGGTCATCGCGCCCTACCAGCGAATAGCCGGTCGTGCGGCCGTAGGCGTCCCAGTGGCGGATGATTGTGTTCTCGCCTGCGGCGCCGACTACCGTCTCGTTGGTCAACGAGCCGTAGTCGTCGTAGCGGAAGGTCGTGACGCCCGCCGCGTCCACCGCGTTCGTCTGCCTGCCCATCGCGTCGTAGAAGAGCGTGACCGTTGGCGTTCCGTCGGAATACACCGTGTTCGTCAGGCTGCCCCAGTTGTCATAGGAGTAGTCGGTGACTATGCCGCGCGCCCAGATGCGCTGCGACAGCCTGCCGTCGGGCGTGTAGTCGTACTTTGGCCCCTTGCCGTCCGCATACACCTTGTTCGTCATGCAGTTCGACGCCTCGTCGTAGCGCCATGTGGTGACGTCGCCGGAAGACGGGCCAAGCGACTCGTTGCGGTACGTCGTCATCGTGGTCTTGTTTCCGAACACGTCGTATGTGTAGCGCACGGGGTACGTCGCTCCGCCCTCGTACGTCCTGCGTCCGCGAAGGTCGTATTCATAGACCACGGCGTTGCCGAGCGGATTCGTGACCGCCGAAAGATTCCCATATTGGTCGTACGCGTAGGATGTGCGGTTGCCAAGCGCGTCGATGGACGCCGAGCGAAGGCCA
>Ga0256407_10014654_pt1 | contig 10259 bp, 6 predicted proteins | sample RumenRJG_04DNA_FD_193489 | JGI IMG/M metagenome (GOLD analysis project Ga0256407, IMG submission 193489) | Bovine rumen microbial communities from Lethbridge, Alberta, Canada - RJG_04 | ecosystem: Host-associated > Mammals > Digestive system > Stomach > Rumen | place: Canada: Alberta | collected... | reverse complement strand
GAATAATAATTCAACTGAAAATACTAATACTAATAATTCAAATGATAATACTAATAATCCAACTGAAAATACTAATACTAATAATACAAATGATAATAAGATAATTGTTAATATAAATAATAATAATTCAACTGAAAATACAAATAATAATAATATAAATGATAATACTAATGCTAATAATTCAAATGATAATACTAATAATATAAATGATGATGCTAATACTAATAATATAAAAGATAATAAGATAATTGATGATATAAATAATAATAATTTAACAGAAAATACTAATACTAATAATATAAATGATAATACTAATGCTAATAATTCAAATGATAATACTAATAATATAAATGATGATGCTAATACTAATAATATAAAAGATAATAAGATAATTGATGATACAAATAATAATAATTCAACTGAAAATACAAATAATAATAATTCAACTGAAAATACTAATACTAATAATATAAATGTTAATACTAATAATACAATTGATAAAATAAATGACAATAATATAAATGATAATACTAATAATAATAATACAACTGATAAAACAAATGAGAATACTATAAACTGTGATAATAATATAAATAGTAATGATGAAAAAAATAAATCATTAGAGCAATTGAGAAATAAAAATGATACAATATTTTCATATGATAAATTCAATAAATCTATTCATATAAATGACAATGATAAGCAATTTTTACAAATGGGATTAAAATTTTATATTAATGAATTAAGACTAAAAAAAAAAATAAAAAGAAGAGATAAAGATATAAATGATGTATATATAATTGAAAAATCATGGTATAGAAGATGGAAAAATTTTGTAAATTATAGTGATATAAAAAAAGTAGCTTCAAATAGCGAAGAATATTTAAAAAATCCATTTCTATATCAAGTTAATCAAAATAGTAATCCAGGCCATATTACTAATTCTAATCTTGTTATTGAAGAAAAACCAGAAAATTTATTTTCAGAAAATGATATTCCTTTAAAAATCAAAACTAAAAAAGAAGCATATAAAATTATTCCTGAAGTTAACTTTAAAAAACTATATGAAGTTTTTGGTTGTGATAAAATAATAAAAAAAACAATAAGAATTAATAAAAAAAAAGATTTTAATAGAGAAATTGATTTAATTACAAAAGAATTTAATGTCATTTTTTTACCTACTGAAAATGTAAAATGTAATGAATTAAAAGAATATAAATTATATCTTACTACCCTTTTAAATATTGAAGAAACTATAAAAACTATATCAGAGATATTAAATAAAAATATTGAAATAAAACAAAATTTAGGTATTGAAAATTATGATTCATTAGAAAAGCATATGAAAATATATTTAAGTAAAGATGAAAAAACAATTCCTGAATTTAAACAAACATTTGTAGATTTTTTTGAAGAATTCAAGGAAAATAAAAATTATCAAATAAATAAATTTTTAATAAAAACATCAAAAAAATCCCAATTAAATGAAATCAACTCAAAATATTTCATAATAGAATTTATATTAAATAAAGACAGTTATTTTATTTTTGCTCCAGAAAATAACATTCAATCAATAAACAATCAAAATAACAATGATCCAGCAAATATTAACAATACAACAAATAATAATGAAAATAATAATTCTCCAGCAAATAATAACAATCAACAAATTAATAATGAAAATAATAATAATAATAATGAAACAAATTTAAATAACCAATTTACTGATAATGACATAGAAGAAAATCAAATTGATATAAAAGATGCCAAACCAGAATTTATGTCAATTTTTGGAGAAGCAAAATATGGATTAGAAATAAATAAATTAGACAAAAAAAAAAATTTAAAAGGATTAGTTGGAATAGGTAATATTGGAAATACATGTTATATGAATACATCACTTCAATGTTTATCAAATTGTAAAATATTAACTGATTATTTTTTATATGGTTATTATATTCCTTTTATAAATAGAACAAATTCAATTGGTTCTAAAGGAAAAATTGTTGAATCATATGCTGAAGTAATTAAACATTTATGGTATGGTCAAAAAAAATTTATTGAACCTTATAGATTAAAAAATGAATGTGGTATGGTTAGAAATATGTTTGCTGGATATAATCAACAAGATGCTCAGGAATTTATTACTTTTATTTTAGATGAATTACATGAAGATTTAAATAAAGTTTTAAGTAAACCTTATATTCAAATTGATGATACTTTAAAATTTAATTCTGATATTGATGAGTATTTATATAATAAAAATAATTTTTTAGCAAGAAATCAAAGTATTATTGTTGATTTTTTCTATGGTATGTTTAAATCTACTGTTGTTTGTCCTAATCCAGAATGTAAAAATATTTCTAAGTCTTATGATCCTTATTCAATTATTAGTATTTCTATGAATATAATGCCTATTAATGTTGAATTAGATGTATTTTTTATTTTTGAAAAATTTGAATATAAAATAATAAAATTTAAAATGACTCTTCAAAGAGATATTGGAGTATATACTTTTAAAAAAAAAATTGAATATATATTTAATATTGATTATAATACTTTTGAAATTTATAAAAAAAAAGGAGAAGAAATGATTGCAATTAGAGAAGAATATATGGGATTATTTGATTTTTTGGAATATAATAAAGAAATTTATTTATATCAAATTCCAAGTATTGTTTTTGGAAAAAATGAGGAAAAAACAAAAAAAATATATCAAGAATTATTAAAAACTCCTGATTTATTAGAAAAAAGAGAAAAAGAATTAAATAATAATAAGGTAAAATCTAATATTCAAAATAAAGAAACTAATATAATTGATAGAAATAAATGGATAAAATTTTTTTGTTATATATATTCTTATAATAAAAATGAAGAACCTTTTCAAGAAATTTCCTATCCAAAAATATTATATATTAATGTAGATTGGAAAAATGAAGATATTTATAATTATATTATTGAAAAATTTAAAAATTTAATAACAGAAAATAAAAACCAAGAAAATTATAAAAAAGAATATTTTCCAAAATTAAATGAAATGACAAATAAATTATTAAAAGACAAAAAAAAATTAAATTTAAAAACTCATAAAGAAATTAAATATCCTTTTATATTATTTTATGAAAAATTTGCTGCTATACAAGAAAATGTCATGATAAAATATGACAATTTTAAAGATTTAATTTTCCCAGCAACAGAAAGTTGTATAATAAAAAAAATAATAGAAAAAGCAATTTCAGAAAAAAAAAATATAAGTGAATATCAATTTATATTTAAATTAGTATGTTTACCAGAATTAAAAGAAAAAATAATAAAACTAAATGAACCAAAAATAATGAATAAAAAAGAAAAAACTAATAATCCAAAAAAAGATACTTCAAAAATAGAATTAACATATTTATTATCTCAATTTGGTTTAATGGAAGATTTAACAGAAGGAAATGAATGGTATTGTCCAAAATGTCAAATTTTTCAATTAGCAAAAAAACAAATAGAAATTTTTACTTGTCCTGAAATATTAATTTTACATTTAAAAAGATTTAGAGAAGGAAAAAAATTAGATAATATAATAAATTTTCCAATTGAAGGTTTAGATATGAATAAATATATTAAATATGATGAAACTGGAAAAAATGATAATATTTATGATTTATTTGCAGTTGCTAATCATCAAGGTAATTTTACTGGAGGACATTATAATGCTTATGCTAAAAATTTTATTACAAATAAATGGTATGAATTTGATGATGAATATATTAAAGAAATTAATAAAAATGAAATTGTTAGTGAAAGTTCTTATGTTTTATTTTATGCTAAAAGAAATTCAAAATATGAAAATATTGAAAAAATTTATAAAAAACCTTTGGAAAATATTGTTTTTAAAAAATAAATATTAATTTAAAGTAGATTATAGAAAAATTAGAAAAAAAATATTTTAATGAAATTTGTTTTATTTTATTAAATTTTTCATTTATTTTATTTTAATAAAATATAATTAAATAATGAAATAATATAGATGGAAAATAATGAAGATATTAAAATTGAAAAATCAATTAATGATGAAGACAAAAAAAGAAAATCAAAACTTAAAAATGATAAAAATAAATCAAATAATCAATTTTTACTCATAAAATCAAAAATTGAATTAGGTAAATTAATGGATTCTATAAATAAAAATTTAAATTCTTCAAAATCAGCAATAAAATTAAAGCCATTAAATTTAAAATATAAAATAAATTATTTTCCAGATTCTTTCAAGGAAAAAATAAAAGAAATTGATTATTATAAAAAATGGAAATTTCCTTTTCAAGAAAAAGAAATAAAAATTCAACAAATTAATCAAACAAAAAAAAAAACAAACATTAGTGAAAAAAAATATAAAGAATTTATGAATTATATAAAAAAACAATCAATAATGGGAAAAAAAGTTTTAAGAAAAGACTTTAAAATTGAATTTTTAAAATCATTTAAAAATTTTTGTCCTCCTCATAAATCAATTTCTGCAGAAGATATAACAAAAAAAAGTATAATAGAAAATTGTGGAAAAAATAAATTATTAAGATATGAAATATTACTTAATGATAAAATAGGAAATTATATTCAATCATCTGAAAAATTTCCAAGTTTTTATGATTTTGATAAATTTATTCAAAAAGAAATTTATGATGAAAAAATTGGATTATCTATTCCAGGAAATTTTATGAATTTTAATAAAAATAATCAAAATTTAATTTCTATAAAAGTTTTTCATCCAACTTTTATTAAAGAAAAAATTAGTAAATTCATTTCTGTTCCTGAACAAACTTTATTACCTAAACCAAATGGTAATTTAAAAAATTATACAAAAATAACAATGAAACAACTTTATCCAGATTATAATTTATAAATATATTTATAATTTTATTTAATAGTATTATTTTTTATTTGACAAAATAATTTTTTGTATAAATTTAATATTATTCATAAAATTTATTAATATTTTATATTATATAAATTATTCCCAAGGGTTTTTTTCTATTCCATATTTTAAAAAAAATAAATTTCTATTTATTGATCTAATTATTACTATCATTTCATTTAAAGAAAGTATATTTTTTTTAAAAGCATTTCTGCATATAATAAATAATTCATCTAATATATTAATTTTAATAATTCTCTTCAAAGTTTTATTATTTTTAATTTCTATTATATTATCAATTTTATCTATAATATTTGAATTATTTATATTTAATAATAAATTAATTTTGTTATAATCAATTTCATTATTTATTTCATCAAAATTATTTTGTAGAGAATTAACAGTTTCATTAATATTACTTTCTTTATTAATAATTTTATCCATTTCATTAATTTGTTTATTATATAATTCAATATAAGTTTTTAATTGATCTTTTATAGATTCATTTTTTTCATATTCTTTTTTAATTTTCTTAATTAAAATATCTTGTAATTTATCTATTAAATTCTTTCTAAATTTTTCTTCATTAATACTATTTTTTTTTGGAAAGTTATTAGTATTTAAATCATCATTTTCTCCTGGAGTAGAATATTGCTCTAATTTTTCTTCTTTATAATATTGAGAATTATTTGCATTAAAATCACAAGTTTGATTCACTAAAGAGTCATTTTGTTTATTTATTTTATTGACATAAATAATATTATTTTTATCAATTATACAATAACCTTTAAAATTATTTACTTCTTTACTACTAAATAAAGGGAAAAATTTACTAAATAAATCTTTTAAATAATCTAATACTTTAATTATATTATCTGCTTCTTTTTCCCATTTTATATATAATTGATAATTAATTTTTAAATCATCTCTAGATATAAAATAATCAGGTATAGATTTATTTATTTTAATATAATTTGTTCTTTTTTCTAAATATATATTTGGGGCACTTAATGGGAAAGAATCAGGGAAATAAATTAATAATGGAATATCATAATAATGACCTTTTAAATTTACTTTTATTTTATGTTGAATCATAATTATTAATTTTGTTGGTTCTGTTTTTGATAGTTGTCTATAAAGAAATATTCTATTTTTATCACTAAAAAAATTTTCAATTAATAAAGATGCTAAAATATCTTTTACATTTTTGGCGTAATCTGTTTTATTTATTGCTTCAAAAAATGATATATTATTTAATTGATTATTTGAGTCCATTAAATTAAACAATTAATAAAATATTGAATTAAAAAATTGAAAAAATAATATGAAAATTGAAATAGAAAAAAATAAATTTGAATTTATAAATAGGAAAATAAAAAAAAAAATAAACAAATTATACTTAAAATTAAATTTAATTTTTTAATTAATTATTATTTTTATTTTAAAAATGTAAAAATAATAACTTTTATTTTATATTTTTAAATTCATAATTAACAATATTAATTATAAATTCAAATATTAAATTTAATTTTATTAATTCTTCATTATCATCTTTAATATTATAATTTATTAAAGAATCAATATTAAAAGCATTTAAAGCACCTTTTAAAATCCCACAACTAAATTTTAAAATTGCATTTAATTTTTCATCTAATTTAAAACTTCTATCAACAATAAGATAATTATATAATTTAAAATTACTACAAGTGAATTTATAAATTCCAGTTTGTTCTTTATTTAAAAAATTATTTTTATTTTTAAAAATAAAATACCATACTTCATTAAAAATAAAGTTTAAAATGTTATCTGAACCAATGAATTTTTCACTATCATTTTTTGGATCATTCATTAAAAAATGTGTTACTTTTTCTCCTAAATTTATTCCTAATTGTTCTATTTGTTCATTTTTTTCTTTTTTTTCAATTTTTTTTGATAAAATATAATTTATTGATTCATAAACTAATAATATAAAAGATGAATCTTGAATTTCATTATTATTATTATCCATATTTTAATTTTTTAATAAATAATATTTTAAAAGAAAATTATTAAATTAAATATTTTTTTATATATTATAACAGAAAAAAATTATGAACTAAAATAATTACAATTTAATTAATTATTTAACTATATATTTTGAATTTACTTCATTTATAAATTTTTCAATATAATTAAATAATTTTATAGATTCATGTTTAGTACTTTTTTTTTTTTTCATATTTAAATTATCTTCTTTATTTTCACTCTCTTTTTTTAAAATAATATTTTTCATATACATTAAATTATATGAAATTTTATAAGATAAATACTTAATTTCTTTTTCTATATTAATTCCTTTCCAAAAATTATTTTCATAATTATTATCTTTACCATGAAAATTTATATATTTAATATATTGAATTATAATTGATAAATCACTTAAACATTTAATTTCTAAATCTTTTGGAAATAAATTTTTATTTTCAGACAAAGAATTAATCTCAAATAATATTCTTTTTGTTCCATATTCTAAATTTATTTTAGTTTCTTTTATTATTTTATTTTCAATTGAATGTTGAATTTGAATCCATTTAATTGAATTATCAATTAAAATTAATATATCACCATTCGTTAATTTATTAACTAATTTATCAATTATACATTGAGGAGAAGAAATTTTAAAAAGAAAAAGATAAAATTGACCAGAAATTATAAAATCAAAACAATTTGATATATCATTTATAGGTTGAATTTCTTTTAATAATATAAATCCAGTTATTTGATTTCCATTTGAATCTTCTGGAACAATTACTTCATTATGTAAATTATTATTAATTCTACAACAACAATTTGTATTAATTATTCCCATTTTTATGTGAATTATAAATTATTATAATGTTTTTATAAACTTAAAAGTAAAATTAAAAAAAAGAAGAGATTAAACAAACAAATCATAGAAAAAATTTAAATGAGTAAATCAATAATATAAATGGTTATCAGTAAAATTATAAAAAATAAAAAATTTAAAAAAGAAAAAATTTCAAGAAATTAAAAGAAAATATGACATAGAATGATGTATAAACAATGATAAAAAATAAATGAAAATTTATTATAATATTTTCATTTTAAATATTATTCATAATATTTTTAATTTCTTAATTTTATTTATTTTGAAAAAATATAATATACAAATTAAATATAATTAATAATTTATTTTTTTTGAATATCTTCAATAATATTCAATTTTGCATTAATTGAATCAAAATATAATCCACATATTTCATTTCCTAAATCAGGATTATTTTTAATACCTCCATTATATTTTAACAATTGTTCTTTTTGTTTTGCCTTTTCTTCTAAAGAATCTAATTTACTATTTACTGCATCTAATTTTTTATGAAAATCTCCTTTACTATTTAATATTTCAAGATATGAATTTTTTGTCATTGAATTATTCATACTATTAAATTTTGGAACATGTTTTCTCAAAAGTCTCATTTCAGTTAAATAATCAATTTTTTTATTTTCAAAAAATTCATCACTTTCTTTATTCTTTTTAGACTTTAAATCATTATTTTTTATTAAATTTTTATTTTTAATAAATCTTTTTTTCATTTTTAAAAAAATTTCTTTTGAATAATCTTTAGATTTATTATAAAGACCATTATCAAATGATTTTTCTATTTTTGGTGTTTTAATTATTTTTTTTACTTTTGGAATTCTATTTTTTGAATATTCAATTTGATTATTTTTCAATTGAAACATACTTTCATATTTTTCTTTATCATGACTAATAATATTTTCACATTCTTCTTTATATTTTTCATGAAAAGGAGAAATGTAAGAAGGTTTTAATTTACTTCTTTCAATCCATAATTCTTTTAATAATTTTGATTTATTTATTTCTTCTTCTTTAACTCTATTTTTATTTAATTCAAATTCTTTTCTAAAATCAGAAAATTCTTTTAAATCAATATGTTTCATTATATTTTTTCTTTTTATATTTTCATTTTTTATTAATTTTTCCTCATTTTCTAAATATTTTTTCTTATTTTCTCTATATGAATAAATCACATTTTGTATTTTTTCATTAAGATGTTCTTTTAATTTTAATATTTTTTCATTATTTATTTTTGCCCTTTGAGTAATATAATTTTTTTCATCATTTCTTAATTGTTGTAATAATCTTTTTTTCCTTTTTTCTTCTTCTTTTTCTTTATTTTCTATTTCTTTTTGTTTAACTGATCTTTTTCTTTCTAAATCTCTTTCCATTTTTCCTCTTCTTATTTTTGATTCTTCTTGTAATTGAAATATTTTTTTATTAAAAAATGTTTGATTAGTTTCAAAATTTTCTAAAAAATTTTTTAAATTAATTTGAGTTTCTTTTTGAATTAATCCTTCATTTTTATTCTCTAAAAATATTTCATTGTTTATTTGTTTTTCTATTTCAATTAATCTATTAGATAAGTTCTCTTTTGCTTCATTTATTTTATTTAATCTTAGATTATAATTAATGATTTCTAAATGATTATTAATATTAATAAAATTAAATAATGATTCATTTTTAATAGCATTTTCATTATTTATTAATTTACTTAACTCATTTTTAATTTCTTTTTCTTGTTTAATTAAATTATAAATTATTTTTAAACTTAAAGGATTTTTTATTATTTTTTCATCTTCTTTTTTATTATTATTTTCAATAATATTATCAACACTTTTTGATGGGTTAATTTTTAATTTTTTTTTTAAAACATCATCTTTAATATCATGAATTGAATATTGTAAATTTAAATTTACTTTATTTAAAATATTTTTTTGATTCATTTTTTCCATTTTGTCTCTTAGATATTTTTCTATTGGTTTTAATTCAATTAAAACTTCATCTTTAATATCATTAGAATTAAATGTTAAATTTGGATTTGAATTTTTATTTTTTATTTTTTCAAAAGATTCTTCTTCATTTTCATTTTCATTTTTATCTTTTTCTTCTTTATTTTCTTCTTTTTTTTTTTCTTTTAATATCATATTATTATTTTCTAATTTAGTTTCATTTTTTAATTCACTATTATGTTCTGATTTATGATCTTGTATTATATTATCATCTATTTCATTTTCTTTATCAGTTTCTTTAAATTCATCTGGTATATTTTGTATTATATTTGAATTTTTTTCTATATTTTCATTATTATTTTCTTTTGTTATTTCATTATCTTTTTTTTCTTTTTTCATATCATTTTTATTTTTATTATTATTATTATTTTCTATATCTTTATTTTCATTTTCATTTGTGTTTTTATTAAGATTTTGAGGAATTTTTTTATCATCTAAATTTTCTTTGCTATTTTTCATTTTTTATTTAATTAATTAAAAAAAATTATAT
>Ga0256407_10014651_pt1 | contig 10260 bp, 7 predicted proteins | sample RumenRJG_04DNA_FD_193489 | JGI IMG/M metagenome (GOLD analysis project Ga0256407, IMG submission 193489) | Bovine rumen microbial communities from Lethbridge, Alberta, Canada - RJG_04 | ecosystem: Host-associated > Mammals > Digestive system > Stomach > Rumen | place: Canada: Alberta | collected... | reverse complement strand
TCCGTTCCGCAGTCTTATTACAGTGAATACAGTGGATGGTTTCCAAGGGCAGGAACGCGATGTCATCATAATCAGCCTTGTACGTTCAAATGCAGAAGGCAATATCGGGTTTCTGTGCGACTTGCGTCGAATGAATGTCGCTATTACACGCGCACGGATGAAGCTCATCCTGCTGGGCGACCGTTCTACATTGTGCCGTGTTCCCTTCTATAGGCGTTTGGCAGACTATATAGATAATATATTATAGCCGACACAGCCTCTTTATACTGTATGATAAGCTTTATCTGATAAAGTTCATACCCTGCCAAGGCTCGCGATTTGGGTAGTCTGGATTGCCGTCAGCGTGGATCTTCTTTAGCAGCCAGGATATATTGTTGGCTAATGTACGCATAGTCTGCAGACCTTCTGTATCCTGAACCGCTTCACCGGGAGTTTGTCCATAGACGATGTTCCAGTACTGGGAAGTCACCACAGGCATATTGGACATTTCGAATATCATGTTCATTGTCTGGAATGTGGCCGTAGCACCGCCACGACGACAGATGGCCACAGCTGCAGCAGGCTTGTTCTGAACATTTGCACCACAGAAGAAAGCTCGTTGAAGAATGGCTAACACTGCACCATTGGGCTGTCCGTAATAGACAGGAGATCCGACAATAAGTGCATCTGCCTCATTAAGCTTCTCAACAAAACGGTTACAAATGTCATCATCAAAGGCACAGCATCCCAGTTGTTTCACCTTACACTGTCCACAGGCTATGCAGCCTCTGACGGGCTTGTTGCCCAACTGCATGATTTCCGAGTCTATACCATTCTTTTCTAGTTGCCGTGCGACCTCTGAGAGAGCTGTGAACGTGTTGCCGTTTTTATTTGCGCTGCCGTTTAATAGTAATACTTTCATCGTAATTAAATAAATATCATTTCCTGTTATTTTACTATTGTCGAAACTCCTTCCTTGCGATAACCGTTTGCTGTGAAGATACCCAGAAGATTACCAGCCTCGTCTGTAACACGTACTTCGCAGAAAGGTAAATGGTGATGGTTTACAAGTTCATGAGCCTCGGCTGTGATATAGCCGGAAGAGGCACCACGAACAAATGTGATGTTTGCTGATGATGTGACGGTAAGGATACCGTGGCTGTTGGTAGCTGCAGCAAAAGCGAGGTCTGCTAATGTAAAGAGCACACCACCCTGTACATTGCCACCTGCATTCAGATGACGGGGCTCTATATGTACTTGTGTTCGTGCATAACCCTCTGCTATATCCACAATCTCTATGCCGTTCTGTCTTGCAAACTCGTCATGCAGGAAGAATTCTTTCAGTGCTTGTATTTCTGTCTTTTCCATCTTCGATTATTGTATTGAGAAGGTGATTCGTTTGACTATTTCTCTTAACTGATATTCCGATTCTATTTAGACTTGTTGCTGGGGCGATAGTAGTTTGTGGGTACCTGATACAAACGGAGATAGCTGAATATAAATAGATTAATGGTCATACGGAGTGAAACGGATGAGACCTCCGCCATTTGTTTGCATAATGAGGGTGTTTTCGTATGGCTCGCAGTCCTCAAACTCATGGGGAACTTGCTGTTGGAAGTCTAGAATGTTATCAAGACGTTTTTTCTTCATATTCCAGACATAAATGATGCTGGGATGCTGTTCCGTTCCCAAACCAACAGGGATAAACATCTGGTCGTTGATTATGCAAGCTCCTTGTCCGATATGGTTTGAGGGGAAACGTGGGTCCAGGTCTTGAATACAGTAGTTGTCTATTGCATCTTTTGGGTTGAGATGCACAACGGGCCCTTGGCTGAGTTTGGGCATTTTGAAAATCATAGTGCGCCAACGGTTACCCTTTCCCATATTCTCAATGGTATTACCGTAACCAATCAGCAGATTGTGTTTTCTGTCAATCATCCATTGAAGAGCGTAACCAAAGAGACCCTCTTTGTCGTCTAGGACTATGGTCTGCACCAGTTGTGGCTGTCCTGTTAGGGATATGCGCTCTACAAAGCAGACATCCTTCATGCCCTTGTAGCGTTGCTTAGAACATTGAGAAACATATAGCAACGGGAACTCGTCTTCCTTATCAAAACGCTCTGTACCGAAGAATGCCACATTAGCATGGTTTTCTTTGGTGTTGCTGGCTAATGGGAACTGACGGATAAACTGAAGACTGTCTTTGTGAAGTCGGTAGATGGTGGCAAGACCTGTGTTCTGTAGGCTGACAAGGTACTTGTCCCAAATAGCCATTCCCTGATATCCCTGCTTGGGAACGCCTTGTAAATCGGCTATTTTATCTACCATAGCATGAGTAAGGTCGAAGGACTTAGGTCTTTGCGCTGACCATTTGAAGTGGTAACGGAAACGACGATTGGGAGCAGTGTCTCCTGTGGTGGAAATAGAGATAATGTCTAAGGGGGCTGTCGGATTATCTGCCCACTTGAAATCTAATGTGATGGTATTACCTTTCAGACGTAGATTCTTTCTGGGAATTGTAATGGCAAGTCGGTTCCCCTCTGCACTCTGGGAGACGGGGACTATGGCATGCCAGTGTTGAGTGGCTGCGTCATAGCGTTGAAGCTGTCCTTCACTTACCATATAGTCAAAGCCTTCCCAACCAGGGGTAAGGGTATCTGCATCTAGGTACAGCAACATCCAGTTCTTGCCTGTGGAGGGGCTGAGTGTTTCGGCTGTAATAGCCTCGAAGATAATATCTTTCTTGGTTACTCTGACGTGTGTTTCTATGATATCATTCCGTCCGGTAGTGTCTGTATAATGCAGACCGCCGTAGCCGTTGTGGTCTCGGTGGATAATATCTCCTCGGGTATCATAATAGGTTGCAGTGGTATTGTAACCAAAGGTTGTTGGCTGTGGCCTGACTCCTTTATAACGTCGAATGTTCTGTACCATCTGCATATAATAGTTGTCTGTATAGCCGCCTTTCATGGGTTGGATGCTGCGGTTAAACTCGGCATTGTACTGGTCAACGAAATAGAAGGGATTCTCTCTGCCCAAGAAGGTTGTAGGACCTGGTACTGTTTCGCTGCCGGGAGCAAGGCCCGAACGGTATTTGCCTGCAGTCCATTCGTTCCAGTCGTTGATGTAGATAAAGTCTGGATCTACGCTGAGTGCTTCGTCCCAACGGTCTTGGAAATATATTCCATAGCCTTCCGGGTGATTGACTGTTTTACCCAACCATGGTACGTATGCGGAATCGGGTAGATCGTACTGGTTGAGTGTTGGCTCCTGCGTTTCGCGCCGCCAACTTTTTCCTGTAATACTGATGGGATGCTGAGCTGGTGTTACGGCCATTTCCTCGAGGCGTCCCTGATGACGGGAGGCAAGGTCTATAGGTTTCATGTCTGCAACACGTTTATCGTTCATCTCATAACCAAAGCTCCAACTGTCTTCTGTACCCACATAGCGATGACCGCCCCATTCGTAATACCCCCACCACATGTTACGTAGGGTGAAGAAGTCGTATATCTCCTGTGGGTAAGAGCCGCTGTCGTAACCTCCGCCGTTAGCATCATGGTCGGGCTCTGCATTGTAAAGCAGCAATGGCTTGCCCTGCCACTGGAACCAGAAGTCCTGCGCTATACCTTTCTTATATATACGCTCAAATAGTTGGGTTACTACGCTGACAACATTTCCGTTGAAAGCCCAAAAGCAGAACTGGGGAACAGGGTTGCCCAAAGAGCGCATCTTCTGCATTTCATCAAACAGGACATTCCATTCGTCCCAATACAGGACAGCATTGGTGACATCCAGGATAAGAACATCAACGCCGGCATCTGCCAACATGGAGAGGTCGCGACGTATGAGCCAACGGTCCTGACTGAGGAAATATCCTGCCTCTGGCTCTCCCCAGTGAAGGCTCCATTCTTTCCAGGCTGGATGGTAAGCATCTAATCGGGCTTCAGGAGCCTCCTTAAGGGTGCGTGTAACATCGCCGCCATAAGGTGAGCGGAGCCCGAACTTCCCTTCGTCGTGCCATGTGATATAGAAAATGCCAACTGTCCGGGTTTTGTCGGTACGTAATGGATTATTTGTGGCTGTGGGCATAATACGCCCTAATGCATCAGATGCTACCCATGTGTCTGCTTTCAGGTCTATGCCTTGTGCATAAGACGACAGACACAAGGAAAGAAGAAATAGGAGCGTGCAGTGTTTTCTCATTTTTCATTAATGATAAAACGGGCGGAACCATTGGCCTGACCATAGTTAGCACCGGAACTGGAATGTATATAGCCTGATGCACTGGTTGAACTATCGTAGTTACTTCCGTCTTCCACTTGAATACCGCTACCGCTAAATGCATACGTAGCACTGAATTTAACAGTGGCTGTTCCTAAAGCATTTGCAGGAATGGTAAATGTTATAGACGGGTCGTTGCTGTCTATTCCATCATAATTGGTATGATTGGACTTCGCATAAAACACGGAATCCTTATATGTGTAGCCATCTTCTAAAAGGATTGGGGCAGAAACTTCCCAGTTATACGTGGTTGCATTTATTAGATGGCCTTTCTGGTCTTGCTGAGCCGTAATCGTAATCTTGTCTTTTGCAAAGATGCCTGTTCTGGCATTTACCTCTTGACCGTTACATGTGAATTGGAAACCTTTCCATGTGGGGGGGTAGGAAGAATAGTCTTTCTTTTCGCATGATGTTAAAGATACCAGTATGCATGTTGCAGCAATGAATAAAGAATAATAATGTTTCATATCTTTACGTTTAATTTTTTCAGTTCAGAGTACAAACGTTGAACAGGCAGACCCATCACATTGAAATAAGAACCTTCGAGACGGGTTACACCTATATAGCCTATCCACTCCTGAATGCCGTAAGCACCTGCTTTGTCAAATGGGTGGTAGTTATTTACGTAATGATTAATCTCTTCTTCTGTTAGTTGCGCAAAGGTGACGTCACTTGTACAGGAGAACGAGTGTACCCATTCTGTGGTTTTAATGGTAACACCTGTTATAACATGGTGAGTGTGTCCGGAAAGCATTGCCAGCATTTGGCAGGCTTCTGCTTTGTCTTTGGGTTTGCCCAGCACATGATTGCCTAAGCAGACTATGGTATCTGCCGTGATAAGGAGTTCGGAATCTGCAAGTGAATAGGCATTTGCTTTCTTTTGGCTGATGAACAAAGGAATCTCTGTAACAGGAAGATTGCTGGGGTATGATTCGTCTATGCCATCAATAACGCGTACCTCGTACGACAGCCCTAAACCAGCAAGCAACTCGCGCCTTCTGGGCGAGTTGCTTGCCAATATGATATTATAATCTTTCGTAAAAGTTCTGATTTAGTTGTTTACTGCAACCTTCAGGCCCTTGATAACATAGATGCCACTGGGAAGAGTCTTCATTGCCTTGTTGATGTTAGCCTTGGACTGTACCATAGCACCCTGAGCATTGTAAATGTCAACTTCGGCGTTCTGTGACTGCAAATCCTTGATACAGGTTTCCTCGCCTGCAACATCTGTAATGTGCTTAATCTCTAGAGTCTGGGCTGTTACACTCTTTGCGTCCCATGTAAAACCGCAACGGGTGGGGAGGAATGTCTTGTCACCATTTGTGCAGATGAGGATGCTTTGCAGTTCATCGGTTTCCTGCATTGCAGGAATGCCATAACGGCCTTCTACCTGAACACTTTCCCAACTGCTGCCAAAGGTAATCTGGTTGCCTTCAGCGTCTGTTTTTGTAATACACTTAAGATCTGTGCTGACAGACTCTGCATTTGTGCTGTTGGCACGCAAGGTTTGCATGGTGGGAGAGTAGATGAGGTATGGAACACCAGCCTCGATACCTTCATTGGTGCAATCTAAGAAGTACATGTTAAGAGTACTTCCTTCCTGACCGATAGAGATAAGGCGCTCTACCTGAACATCCTTAGCTGCTGCTTGCAACTGCTCTGCAGAAAGGCTCATAGGAAGGCAAATACTGTTATAACCGGCAAACAGGGTACGGTTAATCTGTACGGGCTGTTCGTTGTTATTAAGAAGACTTACATTCAGGGTTGAACCTGATGCATATAAATTCTTAACCTTGTTCTGTGCAAATGATTGAGAACAGAAGGCGGCAACGGCCACCAATGCAAGAGTAAAATGCTTCATATTTCTTTAATTTTATGGTTTATTTCTTTTTTTTTGTTGTTTACGACTGCAATATTACAAATTCTCTTTTGAATAACAAAATGTTATTCTCTATTTTTGACCGATTTTTAACATCTTTAATAAAATACCCTATTTTTTGAGTGCTTGATTGCTCGAAACATGGTGGATTATGTACGAACGCATGATGTGAATGGCATTCTTATTGGTTGCGCCCAAAGGAATGATGAGGTCGGCGTGCCGTTTGGTTGGCTCTATGAACTCTTCGTGCATAGGCTTTAGCACTTCGCGGTAACGGTCTATTACCATTTGTGCTGTACGGCCACGTTCTATGATGTCGCGTTTAATAACGCGGATAAGGCGCTCGTCTGGGTCTGCATCGACAAAGATTTTCAGATCCATAAGTTCGCGCAGCTCCTTCTTCCATAGTGCCAGGATACCTTCGATAATAATCACTTCGCAAGGCTCTATATGGATGGTTTCCGGCAGTCTGTTACTGATAAGATAGCTGTATGTGGGCTGCTCTATGCTTTTATGTTGGCGTAACTCCTGAATCTGCTGGGTTAGCAGTTTCCAATCGAATGCATTGGGGTGGTCGAAGTTAATTTTTTTTCGTTCCTCCATGCTCAGGTGGGAGGTGTCGTTGTAGTACGAATCCAATGGAATAACTGCAACCTTATCTGTGGGTAATGCTTCAATGATTTTCTTCACTACCGTAGTTTTTCCTGAGCCGGTTCCACCGGCAATTCCAATTATGTACATTTATGAAAAAGTTTATAGTTAATAGTTTATAGATTAAAGTCAGTTTAAAGTTGAGAGTTTATTTATTCTTGTTTCTTTTTTTTGTTTTTGTTCTTCTTTTTCTTATTTTGGCGTTGGAAGGCCTCTTTCCAGTTGTTGAAATCTCTTTTGAATTGAATACCCAAGCCTTGTGTTGTAAGAGAAGACTGGACAAAATACCTGTCGTTTGTCTGATTGTAGGCTTTTAACGAGAAGTCTCCATTGCGAGTGAGTATATATCGGAGGTCAAAATCACCAATAAAGTTGTTGGTGTTATAGTAACTCTCTCGATATCCGAAGTTTCCGTTAATCAGGAGTCTGTTATTCAGCATCTTTCCGCTGAGCATTCCCTCGACGTCCAACTGGTCCCAACCGTTTTCACCTGTGCGCAAGTTGGTGCCAAAGGTCCAGTTGTTGGAACCGACAGCGTTGGAAAGAATCTGGTTGAACTGGCTGGTTAAGGTGCTGCTCAGGAAGGAATTAATGGCCATACTGCTTTGTCCGCCACTGCCTTTCTCTTGATATTGGACACCATAGCTGTAGAAGCGTCCTATTCCCAAAAGATAGATAACCTGCATATTACGTTCTTCTTCTGTATTGACCATAGAACGGACCATCTTCTTTTCATCTTCGTTGGCATTGGGCAGGTCGAAGTCGAAGGTTACTTCCGGCTGTCCTGCAATGCCGCCGATGTTCATGATACAGTCAACGCGTGTTTTGGCCAATCCAAGGCCTGTTGCAGAAAGATCGTCCAGCGAAACATTGGGCACAGTATAGTTGGCTTTCAGGTTCAAGGTAGCCTGCATGGGGTTACCTCCGAAAATGATACTTCCATCACGTTGGAATGTAAAATCCTTTCGGATGACATCCTGCAAGGACATCTTATAAATACCGTTATCTACTCTGTAAGTGCCGTACATCTGGAATTTTCCCTTGTTGTAAAAGTTTGCCAATATGTGACCGCTTCCTGCTATGTTGATGTAGTCGCCGGAACGTGGGTCCATTATCAGTTTTAATGTGGCCTTAGGGTTGATATTGAGGTCGAAATTAATGTGCAGGTCTGTCTTAGGTTTCTCTGTTTGGCTGGCTTCCTGTAATTGGATGGATGTGGAATCCTTATGTGATACATACGTTATAAAACTTGCTTCTGTAAGCGTCTCTGGAGACGCAACCTTATATACCAGCGTAGTTTTTTCACGAGGTGTGACATTTACATCGACATTTAAAATACCGGGCTGACCTGTGAGTTTCAGTTTTCCGTCGGCAAATAATGTGCCATAAAAATTGGCATCGCCGAAATCGTGTGAGTCGTAGCCTAAGATGTTGTTTGCTGTTGCATTGAATTCATATCTCATATTGGTAAAACGGTCATAAAGCAAATGACCGTCTAAAATCGCAGTATGCTCAGCATCTGCATTGTTGCTATACGAGTCGTGGATAGTGATGTCCTTCAGCCAGATGTTGCCTGGACGCATGATAACGCTGTCTCCTGCCGCGTGATAATCAACACCTAAGGAGTTGACATGCATCGAAGCCTCGTTCAGCAAAAGATCTCCCTCCATTGCAAATACCTTAAAGGGACCATGCAGGCGTGTCCATCCTGTGACACTTCCTTTCAGGTTGCTGAATATGTCTTTTGTCCATTTGTCCAGGAATGCTATGTTGGTCCGATTGGCCCTAATATATAAATCAAGGCCGCTTCCTTCTTCCTTCCCGGGTACTATGGTACCGCTAACACTTGTCTGCTGATTGTTAGAAAAGTCTCTCAAATGAGCATCGATGGTGATGGTTTTTCCTTTGCTTCCCCAATTGCAGTAGGCATCACAGTCACCCATAGGAGCGCCGTTCAGCAGAAAATCATAGACATGCATGTATCCGTCAATGTTTGGCTTCTTCAAAACAGATGTGGCATATACGAGTCCCGTGGCTTTACCTTCGAAGTCAACTGAATGGAAGTTTACCATATCGAAGATGTAGGCAAGGTCAATCTGGTTGAGGTCGGCAGTTATGGTGTCGGTACTTTCCTTAGACATTCTTCCGTTTACCGAAACATGCCTGTTCTCGCATTCCAGTTTAATGTTTTCTACATCGATGACGTTATCATGGAAGTTCACATGGGCAGGTAAGAGCGTCCATGTGGTATCATTAATAATAATGTTGGATTTGTTGATGACACCTTCTATGGCCTGACGGTTTGACAGGTCGCGATGAAAATAACCAATCAGGTTAATACTGCCGTTCATTGCCGGGCTTTTATGGTTGTCCCAGTCAAGGCGGGTAATAAGTTTATCTTGATTTGCGTATGCATTAAGGTTTAACTCTGTGGACCTCCCTTTCATTACACGGTCGGTCTTTAAACTGGTTTGGATAATGTTTTTGTAGCTTTCGAGATGAAATTCTGTATGTCTTAAGTCATTGCCAGCGTAATAAAACTGTGGTATATTGGCATTGAGCATAATTCTTTGAGTCGTGTTGTTCATCTCTCCTTGAATGACGGCTGTTTCTGGAATTTTTATTTCCTTCCCCGTCAGGGAACCCAGCAGCAGGGTGTCTTTTATGGAGAGGGCAAAAGTGATGTCGTTTTCGGGAATAGTCTTATGTTGGGGCTTCTGGAAGATACTGGGCAAAGCCTGATGGGTAATATTCAGGAATGTCGGTCCCAGATCTTTCCATTTGAAGTGTCCTGTGGCTTTGGCATTAACGAAAGGACTGAGAATGGAGATAATCTTTTGGTTGTCCTCGTTGTACTGACTGCGAATGCTGATGCTGTCTATCCGTGTGGAACCGTTTTGCTCAGAAAGAATGGTTGCATCTGTAATGTCAATGTTTCCTGTTATATGGTCTGCATCAACAATGTCAAGGTCAGCATTTAAATTCGCACTATAGCTAATACCTTCAAGTGATTTTGTCAGGTTCAGGAGATTGGGGGACAGATTGGAGATGGTTCCTGTACACTGAATTCCCTTTCTGCTTTGCTGTAAATCTGCTAAAGCCGTTAGTCGAACAGCCCCGTTAAGGTCTGCCATTTCAATATCTGCACTATAAGTGCTCCCTTTTGTGGTTCCGTTTAGGACAATACCTTTGTATTCGTGGTTGCGGAAAGTCAGACTGTTTATCAGGCTTCCGAAAGAAAACTCTGGCTTGTTGTCCTGACCTTTCAAATGCCCGTTTGCTTCAGCTGAAAAAGCAATGTTGCCAAGGTTGTTAGGTTCACCCTTGGAGAATAATTGTCCTAAATTGAATTTTGGTGATGAAATCTTAGCTTGAATTTTATCCTTCTCTGTAAGTTTGCCTTCCAGTAAAACCGCACCTAAAGGAGTCGTTGTGGTTAAGTGTGCATCTGCCACGTTATTATGGTAGCT
>Ga0256407_10014648_pt1 | contig 10261 bp, 4 predicted proteins | sample RumenRJG_04DNA_FD_193489 | JGI IMG/M metagenome (GOLD analysis project Ga0256407, IMG submission 193489) | Bovine rumen microbial communities from Lethbridge, Alberta, Canada - RJG_04 | ecosystem: Host-associated > Mammals > Digestive system > Stomach > Rumen | place: Canada: Alberta | collected... | reverse complement strand
TCAAAACCAAACGGTTATTGCGACAGTCTCGGCGTTGTGGCTCTTTGTTGGAATCCGCATCCCGACAAAGATGTAAAAGGTTACAGACTTTTTCGCTCGAATTCACCTGACAAAAATTTCATGATGTGCGCCCCGAAAATGATTTCGGACACTTTTTATATCGATACAATCAATCTGAACACGCTGTCAAAATCGGTTTACTACAAACTAAACGCCGTAGATAGCCGCGACAACCAGTCAGAACTGTCGGAAGTTGCTGAAATTAAGAGATTTGATATAGTTCCGCCGGTTGCGCCGCAGTTTGAAAGTATCCAAAGTCAGAAAAACAAAATTTTGTTAACCTTGATACCCTCGCCGTCAAAAGACGTTGAAAAATATTTGATATTCAGGAAATTAGCATCTGACAAAGATTTTGATACGACGGCAGTTTTGTCGGTTGGTCAGCTGACATTTTTGGATGCAAATGCCGATGATGGAGAAACGTATTATTATGGTATTCAGGCGGTTGACAACAGCGGCAACAAATCCGAAATTGTAAAAAAATCGTTTTCAACGTCGCAGACCAAAACCGCGGAAATCCGTTTGAAAAAGAAAGTTTACGAAAATAATATCACGCTCAACTGGACAACAGAAAGTCGCAAACAGCCGGATTATGTGATTGTGTATAAGAAAGTTAACGACAAACCGCTGAAAACCTATTCACAAATTTCAGGCGGTAACACGTTCACTGACAAAGGCTTGCAAATCGGTGATTTTTACACGTATTGTGTAAGAATGGTTTACGCCGACGGCAGCGAATCCGCCTTGAGCAACGAAATAAAAGTAGAATTGTAAACGACTAAAAAACAAGAAATTATGATTTAACTACGAAAAATACTATGGTTTAACCACGGAAAACACAGAAAACACGGAATCTTTTTTTTTATCAACGAATTTAACAAATAAAACGAAACTATTTTATTTAACTAATTAATTAAAAAACAACAAGTTATTTTTTAATTATACGAATTTAACGAATAAGCTTCAGCAGATTTTTGTATTCGTTTCATTTGTAGCCGCTTGCGGCATTTGTTGAATATAATTTTAAGTAAGTCGAATTTGTTTTATTCGGTTAATTCGGTGATGAAATAGATATTTCCGTGATTTTCGTGATTTCCGTGGTTGAAAAAAAGATTTCGTAGTAACAAAAACTGTAAAAACTATTTGTAAACAACTAAGCAAAATAATGAAAAGACTTGTAATCTTAATCGCTTTGCTATCAATGCTTTCTGCGTCATACGGTCAGGAAGCTTTTGACATCGACAACCGTCTTGATACTTCGGATAGCCGCCGTCTTGCCGCCGCATTGGACCTCGCTGACAAAGTTCAGAAGATGTCAAATTATATCAAAAATCTCAACGAATTACGACAAAATCATCAATTGCCGCTGCCCGTTGGTATTCAGAGTACAGCGGGATATTTGCTCGTGGTTTCCAATATCGAAAGAGAAAACGATGAAATTTCAAAACTTCATTTGTCGTGCGTTATTCCGTTGAGAGACAAGAAGATAGGATTCGACGGCGAAATTGTTGTAAACGGAAACAGCGGACTATGTTCGCCTGGAAAAATCGAACTTATAGAGTCCGTTTCTGTTGGCAAAAATTTTAAAATCACATTCAAAAGTGGAACTTTCGCCGAATTTGATTGCGAAGGAATTCAAAAATTTCATGCCGAAACCGATATTGAAATTGATTCTACCAATTTAGTTTTTTACGATGATAACAACAAGATTTCCAAACAGATACCAAAATTTTCAACCAGTTTGGATTTTGAGGAAATAGATAATTTTACATTTTCGCTCGATAAAAAAATCAAATTTGGATTCCAAAAACTGAAAGATTGGATTTTTACATTAGACGGTCTGGATTTCGACAACAGCGAAGAAATTACAAGTGCCAAAATCAAATTTCCCAGCGGATATTTTTCGTCAAACAATTCAGCAGAAAAAAATCTTTGGCGCGGCGTTTTTGTCGGAAAATCACAGCTTCAACTACCGAAAAATCTCGGTAAAGATACCTCGCAAGCGATCACAATAAATTGCGATTATTTTATAGCCGACAACAACGGTTTTACAATTTCTGCTAATACGCAAAATCTTGGTCATCAGCTTGATACAACTAAAAATTTTGATATTGACGTCGACAATTTAGAGTTTAAATTGTTAAAAAATCAAATTCAAAACGTATCGTTTGAAGGCGATTTCAATTGGAAAGCTCTCGGCAGATTTTCAAAACATCATTACGATGCGTTGTACAATGATGCGGAAAACGAATTTGACATTACTACAAATCTTGGCGACTCTTTGACATTGGATTTTATTTGCGCAGAATTGCAGTTGGACAAAAGTTCAAAATTGAATTTAAAACTTCGCGACGGAAAATTTGTGCCGGAAATCGTTGCAAATGGTAATGTTACAATCAATGCCGGTAGTGAAAAATCGACGCTGCACGTGCCACAATTGGATTTTCAGGATATGTATTTGAGCGCAGAAAAACCGTATTTTAGGCCGGGCATTTGGTCGTCGGAAGGCGTTACGTCGGCAAAATTTGGCAATTTGGAAATTCAAATTAACGATATTTCGATGCGAAACGACAGTTTGAATTTCGGTGCAAACATCGCATTTGCCGACAAAATTACAGCCGGAGGAAGATTTCATATACTTGGTGATTATGAGCGATTTAAATTGAAAAAGTTCTCAGTATCAAGATTTTCAGTTGATTACAAATCCTCAACATTCAGCGTTTACGGCGATGTGATGTTCGAGAAAAACGACCCTATTTACGGCAACTATTTTAGAGGCGACGTAAAATTACAACTCGTTGATATGTTGGATATTGAAGCTACTGCTCTGTTTGGAAGAGTGGGAAACAACAAATATTTTTTCGCAGACTTGTTTGCAGAAAACGGCGGCAAAACCTTGTTTAAAATTCCTCCGTATTTCGATGTTTATGGCATCGGCGGTGGCGCGTATAATCGTATGAATCAAACAGATAACGGTTCTGCGGTCGGCAAAGCTCCTTCAGGATTGTATTACAAACCAGATTTTAACGTCGGTTTCGGCTTTTTGGCATCCATGAAATTTGGTATTGTTAACAAAAATTTATGTGATGCGAAAACCACATTTGAAGTACAGTTTAATAGAAATTGGGGCTTGAATTATGTACAATTTAAAGGCGATGCTGTATTCTTAAGCGGTAGTAAAAAATACCAAGATTTTGCAAAAGAGTTGAATAAACTTCCAAACGAAGACGAAAAAGAAGAGAATCAACCTAAAGAAAACTCATCAATGAAGGGACAATATCCGCTTACAGCTTCCACGCTTATGAAAATGGATTTCGTTAACAAATCATTTTTCACATATTTGAGAGCGTTTATGGATATGGGCGTGATGTACGGCAAGGGTGCGAACAAAAAATTGGTGGATGCCACTGCGTATTTCAGTCCGAAAGATTGGTATATCCATTTGGGAACGCCTGACGACAGATGCGGAATTGTTGTTGATGCACCGGCTTTGAAACTTGATATCAGCAGTTATTTCATGGCGGGAAACAATATTCCGGGATTGCCCGACCCGCCGGAAAAAGTAACTTCATTATTTTCAAGTTCAGAATGGTCAAAATATCAGAGTCAAGAGATATGTTAACAGTTTCCAACGGCGAAGGAGTTGCATTCGGAACAGGCTTTGAGACAGGTTTTTCCGTAGAGCCGTGGCCATTTTTCGCCAAGTTGGAATTAGGTGCGGGCGGCGAATTTTTGTTGGCAAATTACGGGAAAAATTCTCACTGCGAGGGCAAATCTGAGCCGCTCGGCATTGGCGGCTGGTACGCAAACGCGCAACTTTGGGCGTATTTGGACGCGAGCATCGGAATCCAAGTAAAATTCATGGGCAAACGACGCAAATTTAATATCATGGACGCCGCAGCCGCTGCAGTTTTGCAGGGCGCAGGTCCTAATCCGTTCTATTTCAGCGGTTTAGTCGGTTGTAAATACAGCGTTTTGGGCGGATTGTTCAAAGGTAAATGTTCGTTGAATTTTGAAATCGGCGAACCGTGCAAAGTCGTTGAAGGAAAGGAACTTTTGGATCAAAGCATAATTGCGTCGATGACACCGGAAGACGGCAGCGACACCGTAAACGTCTTTGTTTCGCCGCAAGTGCTGCTAAATATTGATTGCAAAAATCAAATGCCGATAGAAATCGACGGAGTTAAAAACACTTATAAAGTTTTTGTAGATTCATTAAAACTTGTTAATTTTGCCACCAAACAAGAGGTGAAAGGCACGATGGATATCAGCAGCGACGGATTGATAATTTCGTTTAATCCCGACGAGGCGTTGGAGAGCACAACAAAATTTGTACTCATGGCGCAAGTGTCATTCCGTCAGAAAGTTGGTAACGATTGGGTAGTGGCAAAAGATTCAGAAGGAACGGAATACGTGGAGCGGATGGAAACGAAATTCACTTCCGGAAAACGTCCCGACCATATTTTGCCTCAACACTTGATTTGTTCGTATCCGCTCGACAAGATGTACAATTTTTATCCCAAAGAAACAAATACAGGTTACATCTGTTTGAGCGAAAATTATAGTTATCTTTTCGACAACGTGCTGGAGGGTTACGAGCAAAAATTAAGAATTTCAACCCTTGATGGTAAGTCGCAAACCTCAGATTTTGAGCACTTTAAGAGTGAGGAAGTTACAAACGAAAAATACGAACTTTCGTTTGACCTATCAAAATTTGCATTTGACAATCAAAACATCTATAAACTCGAAATTGTAAATATTCCAAAAAGAATTGCGGTTTTGAACGAGAATGTAACAACAGATTACGAAATTTCCAATGGCGATTCAATCCGAAAAATTGCGGCAGAAGGCGATTTCAACCAGTTGGAAACCAAACAGATATGCGAAATCAATTTCCGCACCAGCAAGTACAATACATTGAAAGAAAAACTTGCGGTTGTCAAATTGTCGGGCACGGCTGTGGTTTACGGCGAAAGTGCGTTTTTAAAAAACATGAACATCAATCTTATTACAGACGACTATTTTGACGGATTTGAATGTCAGTCTATTCACAACGATACGTGCCTTGTAACAATGACTGCCGACCTTGCGAATACTGCTTGGTATCAAAAGTCAATCTACAAGCGTATGTATGACAATTATGGAAAAAATGACATACAAAACAACCGCCCACATTCGACACCGCCGGCTGATGCAATGTCGATATTTAACCCAGATTTTTGCAATCACTGGAATTTGAAAGATTCTGAAATTCAGGCGAATTACGCTTCTGGGTTGAATCAGACAGGCAATTACGGTTATTATGTTGTGTTTTATTGCCATGACGACATTTTGGCACTGAAAAACAAAATAGCGGAAAAAGCTGATAACCAACAGATTTTGAATACTTTAGAGACTGATATATTAAATTATTATCAGCCGCCACAATATCAGAAAGGCAAATATCCGTACATTTTGAGCTACCGCTTACCGGGAAAAGGAACTGTAACAACCCAAATTATAGAAAATTTTATTGTTAAATAATTTAAAAACGTTTTAAAAAATGAAAAAGTCAATTAAATTCTTATTTGCTGCTTTTGCGGCAACAGCAATGCTGTTTTCGTCATGTTCAAAAGACGAAAAAAACGATGAAAAACCGGATGAAAAACCGCAGTACAATAACACAGAAAAAATAGTAGTTTCTGCTCCGGAAGTTGTTTATCCTAAACAATATCAATATGTTGGACTTGCCACAACAATCGATTTCAAATGGGAAAAACCGTCAGTTAAAAAAGTTTCACATATTTACGATGAAAATACAAAATCTTACATTGATACAGAAACAGAATTAACAGATTGCAGTTTCAAATATGAACTTTGTTATTTTAAAGACGACAGTTCTTGGGAAACTTCTGAAAAAATTTCAGAAACAGAATTTTCAAAAAATGTGACTCTTGAAGAAGGGAAAAAATATTATTACAAAATTAATACATATATTTCTTACGGCAATACAAAAGATTCATTGATAGAGAGATATGAATGTAAATTCAGTGATGACGTTGAAATCCCTTTTTATTCAACATACCAACAAAAACATCATATAGGGGTTATAAAATCAGTTGATAAAGTTATTTCTTTGGCGTGGGATAAAGGTTGTGATTGTAAACTGACTTATTGTGAAGTTCAAATTTCTGATAAAGGGAAATATACATATAAGGAATATCTAACTGAAACTTGGTCTCCTACAGATGAGCATTCAATAGAAATGGGCTTAATACGAATTAGCGGCGAAAATGTAATTGTGAGCTCATTTATTGGTGAAGACAAAATAGCTGTAAAGTATGAATTAAGTGGAAAATATAATGAAACAGGTACGTTGCATTTATATGCTGTCGACGGAACAAAATATATTTCTGACGGAGATTTTAACGTTTACGATAAAATCAATCTCATGAATACTGACCAACAATGCGCAGTATTTCCCAAGGGAGCAAAAAATATATATCTTGAACCTATGTTTGAATATTCAGAATCTGGCAGATTAAAGCGTTACAATCCAAATACTTATCAAGGCAGAATAGTAACGTACGAAGATTGGAGTAAATGTGCAGAAAAAATATCAGAACCAGAATTTAATATGTATATAGAGATTTATTTAGGTGTAACATATAAAGACAATCAAACATATCCGTTTATCAAAAATGGTGAATATATGTGTTTTGACAACCAAATGATTTCATGGAAAAACTATGAATCAAAAAATTTTAACGGAAATTGTTGTTTGATTGAATTGATGGATAAACAAGAATAGAATGAAAAAGATATTGCTGATATTATTGCTTTGCACATTATATATAGTGTCATTTGGACAAGCATATTATGTTTGTTTTGATCATGCTAATCGAGCGGAAAAAAACGCAGAATATTTTTCTTTTGTTATAAATTGGTCTGATAATACAACAACATCTTGTGCAAACATAGAAGCGTTGCACAATGCTTCCGGACTTTACGGAAAGTATGTTAAAAGTGTTACTATTGGTTCTTCCGGAGGTAACAGTTATATAACAGAAATACCAACCGAGTTAGGTGATTTGTCTGAAATCAGCTATAAAACATCTAATGTTGAATTTAATCAACATTTTCAGCAGTATAAATTACAACCATATCTTGATTTGCAAAAAATTGCAGGTTCTTATTGTGAAACAGAAATTTTGACATTTAATTGTAATTATTGTCATGCATGCGATGGAATTTCAAATTTTGAATTTCCTATTGCTGTTTCTTTTTCCCAAGGAAGCAAGAATTATGATTATGGTGAATTTAACCAAACGAAAATTCAAATTGAATATAAAACACTTAGTTCTGTTATTGATTTGACGATACCATTTGATATAATTTACCATATAAAAATCAAATCAAAAGGAAAAGAAAGCATAATATCAGCAAAAAGTAGTATTGAGCCAATATATCCTTACGTTAAGGTTGAAGAATCTGATTTTTTAGTTTCGGATAATAAGTTTTATTATCCGAAACTAATTGGTTCTCAAAAAATTACATTTTACAATATCAATACAGCATTAAGGGATCAATTAAACGAAGATTCAAAAGAACCATACGATTTAGGTATTTATTACGGCTTGTATAATATTACAATTACAGAAAATAAAAGATGTTCTGTTACAAAATCTTTTGTTTATCCCGAACTAACTTACAATTATGTTAATAATACAAAAGAGAAAGAAAAGCAATATAATTTTTGGTATGAAGGAGATAGAGCAAATGCTGTTGAACTAACGTTATATGAGTATAAAAAATCCACGAAATTAGTAAATATTGGATTACCCCAAATTAAAATTAGTCCAAATATGGGACTTGTGTCTGATACAACAGGTTTTATACTTTGTCAAGACGGTGAAAATTCAGAAAAAGTTACGAAAGTTGAAATTACGAAAAAATTTTACACGATTTCTACTACCGACACCTTATCCAAAATTACAATTACCGGCAACAAAGATTTTATACCTGTTACAAAAAGTGTCGAATTAAAATCTTATCCGAAAATTACTGACGTAAAGACAGAAACCGAAGATGCCGTTTGTTATTATGACACGGCAATTGTAAAAGTTTCGGGCATGAAAGGCGGTTTGTCAAACGGCTATAAATTCATGTTGAAAAAAGGAGAAAAAGAGTTTTGGAGTGAGGATAGTATCATAAAAATTCCTGCCACAGCTTTTGGCGGCAACGAACAAGAAGTAAAACTTTATGTTTATGATAAAGAAGATATTTCAGAAGATACCGGTCGTGAAAAACGTGCTTTTTCAACAAATATAAATTTCAATTACGGCGAGACACTTGATATTAAAAATTGGCAAGTCGCTGATTTAAAATGTTTTGAAGATAATACAGGCGAAATTTCAATCTCGGATTGGACTCCTAAAAATGAAGATATAAAATTTGAAGTCTGGAAGTCAGAAAATAAAATTTCGGATTCTCAAATTACAGAAAATCTCGCTGCGGGAGATTACAATTTGAAAATCGTTGATGGAAATGATTGTGTTAATGATAGTTTTCAAGTAACTGTAAATCAACCAGATAAATTGCAAACTTCAGTAAAAAGTTTTGAAACCCCACTTTGTTATGGATATGCAGACGGAAAAATTTCAACCACAACTATCGGTGGCACAGGTGATTATACCTTTTTATGGAACAATGGAGCTACAACTTCAGATATAGAAAACCTAAACGCCGGCATATATCAGTTGACCGTAACCGATGAAAATAAATGTCAAACTTCAGTAAGTCAAGTACTTACCGAACCGAAAGAATTGAAAAACTCGTTGCAATCAAGTTATACAATTTGTAAAAATGGCGAGTTGAAAATAGACGAAGGCGATTTGAAATCCGAAGAATTTCATTATTTTTGGCATTTGCCTAACGGAAATATTCATGAAGATAGAGTTTTGGTTGTAACATCGGATATGCCTGAGGGGGATTATATAATGTATACAAGTGATTCGAAAGGGTGTTTCACTAAAGATACAACGAATATAAAATTTGCGGACAACGAATTGAATATTAAGTTTTTAGCACCGACATATTCATATTTGGGCGACACTGTAGTTTTGGCAGAAGATTCCGAAATTTTCACGGATTATACATGGAGTTATCAGTTCAATAACGATATGTTTGAAGACATTACGTCAAGCATATACGACACTCCTAAAAATCAAACATTTCTAAAAACTTGGGCATATGGAACCGATACAATTACGATGTATGCCAACGACGGTCATTGCAACGCAAGTTTTTCAAAAGAGGTAAATATTCTCAACGAGCAACAATCAGATTATTCAAATTATGAAGCTCCGAGTGCAGGAATTTTCACGCGATTAGCAATAGGACCGAGTCCAAACGATGGAAATTTCACACTTTATGCCAACCTTACCGAAGAGGCGGCTTTAGATGTATTCATTTTGGATTTGCAAACAGCACTAAAAATTCCATTGAAATACGATTCAAAATTTGAGAGTGATCATTATGCGATACCGGTTCATGGTCTCAATCTTTTGAAAGGAATTTATGCACTTTTTGTCACAGCCAACAGTGATACAAAATATATAAAATTTACAATAAAATAGAAAAATGTTATTCACATAGCAATTTTTCTATTTCATCTTTTGTAAGTTGCAAAACAGCTGAAATCATTTCAACTGACAATCCTTGTTTCTTCATTTCAGTAGCGACTTGTTTGTTACGTTTCTCTATACCAATCTTTTCACCTTTCTCTACGCCGATTTGTTCACCTTCTTTCCTACCTTCTTCTCTTCCTTCTTTCCTACCTTCTTCTCTGCCCTCTATCTTTCCTCTAATTTCGGCAGTGAGAATCGCTTCCTTTTCGTTGGCTACGGCATCAAGATGACGAATGTATGTGTCTTGTTCCTCTTTTGTCATGCGGTCAAACTTCATAACTTCCTTTGCTTCAATAAGTCCCGGAACTTTTGTATCAGATTTTATTTCTGAATTTTTCAAAAATTCCATCCATTCATCCATCGCGGTTTTAACATTATCATCGAAAGAGTTAACACGAATCATATAATATGTCGGCATGATAGCTCCGGCATTATGACGGTTGTACTTAAACTTGCGCTCTTTACCTTCCGACTTATCTTGTTCTTTTTCAAAAAGCGTAAGTTCTTCTTTTTCAGAAATTAACAGTTCATCT
>Ga0256407_10014647_pt1 | contig 10263 bp, 9 predicted proteins | sample RumenRJG_04DNA_FD_193489 | JGI IMG/M metagenome (GOLD analysis project Ga0256407, IMG submission 193489) | Bovine rumen microbial communities from Lethbridge, Alberta, Canada - RJG_04 | ecosystem: Host-associated > Mammals > Digestive system > Stomach > Rumen | place: Canada: Alberta | collected... | reverse complement strand
GATTATCTGCGCCCGAAGCGTGGATTTTCCGCCGCCGGCCGCCGCGAATATGCCCATTCGCTGCCCCTCGCCGCAGGTGAGCATCGCGTCTATCGCCCGCACGCCAAGCGATATCGGCGTGGAAATCACTCTGCGTTCGAGCGGCGAAGGCGGATCGGCGTAGACCGGATAGTACCCGTCGGGACGCAGCGGGCCTTTCACGTCGGCGTCCATCGGGCGGCCCAGCCCGTCGAGCACGCGGCCCAGGAGATGGTCGCCCACGGGCACCATCTGCACGCGGCGCGTGGGGATCACCTCGGTCTCGGCCGAAATGCCGATCATCTGCCCCAGCGAAGTCAGCAGAACCGCTTCGCGCGTGAAGCCGACGACTTCGGCCTGCACTTCGAAATCCTCCCACGGATTGCGCAGCAGGCATATCTCCCCCACTTTCACTCCTGGCACGGATGCTTTGATTATAGTGCCGACGACCTGGATAACCTTCCCCTTCACGTCTATGGACTGCGCGTCCTCGACGGCGCGGTTGAGGACTTCCGGGATATAGTCGAATGGAGTTTTCATTGCTGTTCCTCGACAGTAATCATGCTTTCATCGCCGCAGATGTTGCGGAAGCGTTCTCCAGCCGGGTTTTGAGGATCTGGCGCAGCCCGCCGCGGCGCCGCATCCAGTCCAGCTGCGCGCGCAGGGGGCAGTCTCCGCCGCCTGCCCAGGCGCGCGCCGCATTCCGTATGACAGAGTGAACCATGAAACGCCTGCCGCCGGAGGAAAGGGCTATTTCGATTTGATGTGGCGTTCGATGGAACGCTCGATTGCCGCGAGCTGCGTGTCTATCGAGGCGTCCGCGACGCCCGCTTCGGTTTCAAGCAGGCACGACGTGCCGGACAGTCTGGGATCTTCCGCCACGTCCGCCTCCACGACCGAAGGATACGGGGCGACAAGTTCCGAAAGCCGCGCCTTCACCGTTTCGGCCATGTCGGGAGAAACCCTGAGCGTGACATGCTTCTGCGTGCGGATCACGGCCTTCATCAGTTTTTTCACGATCTGCACGACGAGTTCTTCGTCGCCTATTTCCGCAAGGCATTTGCGGAGCGCCTTCTTGACCACGTCCGCCATCTTGTCTTCCACGGACTCCATGAACGACACCGACGCGTTCACAAGATCCATTTTGCGCTCGATCGCCTCCATGTCGCTCTGTCTGCGTCCGTCGGCGTATCCGCGCTTGCGCTCTTCTTCGTAGGCGTCCTTTGCCGAGGCGCGTATCGCGGCGGCCTCGGCTTCCGCCGCCGCGAGGATCTCTCCGGCGGAGCGTACGGTCGCGAGATCCGCGGCCCGGACGAGCCTCGACCCCGATTCGATGGCGAAACCGTTCTTTTTCAGGAGAAGCATAGCGCGTGTACCTCCGGGAACTTCAGTTTGAGCAGCAGTGCGACGGCTTCGCGCACTTCTTCCGTGCAATCCTGCGGATCCGGCTTCCGTGCGGACGACGGATCGAATCCGTCCGGCGGGAATTCAAGCGCGAACCGCTTCAATACGCATTCCGGTGCGCCGGACATCGCGGCGGCGAGCAGCGCGCCGCCCAGTTCTGCCGGACGCCGCTCCATCGGCATGTCTTCCAGCCCCGGGATGGAGAAGCCCTTCGCCGCGAATTTGCGGAAATACGGCTTGTACGCGATGAACGCCGGATATGCGCCCGGCACGGCGGCCTTCAGCGCGCGCACCTCGGCGCCGGCGGTTATGCGGGAAAGACGCTCCTGCATGGCGAGGCATCCGGTCCATGCGGCGATTTTCAGGAACTTGTCCGCTCCCGCCAGGACGAGACGGCTGAAGTCTTCTTTGCCGAAGGGGTGGAAGAACTCCTCCGCGCCGAGTTTAGACAGAACGAGTTTCTTCATTCTTGGGGACTCGAGCAGCGCGGACCGGTCCAGATTCTGCGGGACGCCCGCCGCATCCATCGCGGCGGCGACGCGGGAAGGATGCGCCAGCGCGGTGAAGTCCCACAGGAAAGTGCGCACTGCAGGCCACAGCGCTTCGTTCGAGACGAGCGCGCGCGCGGATTCCAGATCAGGCGCTGCAGTCCGGTTCATTTGGCGGCGGCTCCTTCATCCACCCATCTGCGCGACGCGCCCTTCGCGGATTCGATCCAGCGCCGCCAGCGCGCTGCGGCTTCGTCCTTCCGCCCGAGCGCGCGCAGCGCGCGCGTCTCCAGCACGGCCTGCGCGTGCGCGAGATCCGGAGGATAGTCCGCGGCGCGGAGCGTTTCCAGCGCCCTGGCGGGTTCGCCGTCGGCAAGGAGCATCCCGGCAAAAGCGGCGGCGGCGCGTCCGTCGCGCGGGTCGTCCTCCACGGCGGCTTCAAGCACGTTTCGCGCGCGCACGGAGCATCCGTGCCTTGCGAACATCCACGCTACCGTGAAAAGAAATTGTTTTTCGTCGGGGGTCATCGCGGTGAAGTATAGCAAAGAAACCCGCGCACGCGCTCTACAAGTTCGTCCTGCGACGCGGCGGAATGCACTGGGGCCGGCAGCGCTTTCATGAACGATTTGCCGTAGTTTTTCGTGCCGATGCGCGGATCGGCCACGACCACGACGCCCCGGTCGGAGCGCGAGCGTATCAGGCGGCCGAACCCCTGGCGGAATTTCAGGACGGCCTCGGGAAGCGTGTATTCGCGAAACGCGCTGCCGCCGCGCTCTTCGATCTGTTCGCACCGCGCCGCCACGATCGGCTCGCCGGCCTGGGGGAACGGAAGCCGGGCTATCACGACGCATGAAAGCGCGGGCCCGGGAATGTCCACGCCTTCCCAGAACGACTGCGCGCCGAAAAGCACGGTGGGCGTCTTCGCGTTCCGCAGGGCTTCGGCCATGCTTTCGCGGCTTGTTGCGGCGTTCTGCGCCAGAAGCGTCTTTCCATGCGCGGCGAGGGCGTCCGCGGCGGCTTCCTCCGTGGCGCACAGCATTTCGTAGGATGTGAAAAGCACGAGCATCCGGCCTTCCGTCGCGTCCGCGAGGCGCACTATGAACGGTGCGAGTTCCGCCGCGTAGGAGCGCACGGACGCGGCTGGATTCGCGAAATCCGGCAGTGTCAGCACGAGCGACTGCGAAAGATAGTCGAACGGCGATGACGCCACGAGCGCCGCCGCGCGTTCCGGCGCGGCGAGGTCGAATCCCAGCCGCGCCGACGAATACGAGAACGATGATCCGGTGCGGAGCGTGGCGGAACACAGCACTACGGTGTCTTTCTGGTCGTAGAAGATTTTGTGGAGCTGCGGCGCCACGCTGAGGGGCGCGGCGGTCACGCGCACAGGCGACGGGAGTTTCGGGTTGCGGCGGCGCGGCGGGAACGCCTCCCCCTGCGGATCGGAGCGCACCGCCCAGTAGACGTAGTCCGGGTCGGAGGCGGAGAGCGTGAATTTCAATTCCACCACGAGCGAGCGTATGGCCTCGACCGCGCCCGCGGCCTGCACCGCGATTTCGCCCGTCTGTTCGTCCTGGCTTTCCTTGTACGCGGTGTTCAGCGCCTCGGACAGCGCGGAGAGCGCATTGACCGCTTTCGCGAGCGCGTTTTCGAGCGCGGCCTCCGCCGCGGATATGCCGGCTTCGTCCACGCTGCCTTCGGGATAGTCGGCGAACAGTCCGTTGACGTTGTACTGGCGGCGGACGCGGTTCGGGGCCGTGCGGCGGAATTTTTCCGTGCCGCCCGCCACGCGGTAGCGCACCCTCGTGTCCGCCGGCGGGATCCCCGGCGCGTCGAAAAGGCGCGACAGCCGCGCGCAAAGTTCGTCGCCGGCCGCCTCCGCCGCGAGCAGCGCGGCCCGCGCGGCGGCGATGGCCTGTTCGGCGTCGCGCATGCTGCCGGCGCTTCCGGCGAGCGCGCCGCGCGCGATCAGCCGCGCTGCGGAATCGAGAATGCCGGTTTCCCGCCGGCGCGCTCCGCGCCCGCGCATTCTTGAAATGCGGCCTAGTTCGCGGGCGAGCGTTCCGCGCGAGAATAGAAACGACAGAAAGTCCGTTGCGGCGTCTTCAAGGTCGTGTGCTTCGTCGAAAACAATCCTGCCGTAGGCCGGCAGGATTGTGCCGGCGCCGCCGCCTGTCGCCTCCGCGAGGACGAGCGCGTGGTTCGCGACTACGAGATGCGCGCGCGCGGCGGCGGCGCGCGCCTTCATCACAAAGCACCGGCGGTGGTATCTGCAGCGCCGGCCAGCGCATTCCTCCCCCGGGCAGGAAAGCGCGGCGGACATCGCGGGCGTCGCGCCGGAAACGCGCATGAGCGCGTCGAGATCCCCGTCCGGCGTGGTTTTGAGCCATGCGACGAATCCTGCGAACGTCTCGCGTTCGTCCGCGTCGAGCGCGAACGCGCCGTCGCGCATGAATTCGCCCGCCATGCGGAGGCATAGGTAGTTGCGGCGGCCTTTGAGAAGCGCGGTGCGCGCCTCCGTCCCCTGCGGGAGGGTGGCGAGCGCGCGCGGAAGATCCTGTTCCACGAGCTGCGCCTGCAGGTTGCGCGTGGCCGTGGCCACGATCACCGGGGTGTCGTTGAGCGCGGCCCAGTGCAGCGCGGGCACGAGATACGCAAGCGACTTTCCCACGCCCGTCCCGGCTTCTATCATCAGGTGCGAGGCGCCGTTCAGCGCGCGCGTCACGGCGCGCGCCATGTCGATCTGTCCGGGGCGCGGCTCGTAGCCTGGAATCGAATCGCGCAGCGGACCGTCCGGCGACAGCGCATGCGCGACGGTTTCCGGGTCGACGGGAGAGCAGTCTTCCGCAGACGGAATCGCGCGGCGGGGGCGCGACACGTCGCCCTCCGGAACGGCTTTGTACCAGTCGGGGTCGTCGGCGAAGCGCGCGGCCTCTTCAAAGGAAGTGGCTCCGCGCTGCATCCTATTTTCCCATCCCGAAAAGGCGCAGCGCGCGGCGGAAGTCCGCGGGAAGCGGCGAATGCGCCTTTATTTCGGATTTCGGATCGAGAGGGTCCGCAAGTTCTATCGCCGACGCGTGCAGCATCTGGCGCGGAACGGAAAGGAGTTTCGGGTCGCGCGCGGTCTTCAGGCCGAACACGCGGTCGCCCGCCACCGGGCATCTTATCGAAGCGAGGTGGCGGCGTATCTGGTTCGTGCGTCCCGTTTCGATGCGTATGCGCAGGAACGACGCGTCGGCGGAGGAGTCTTCGCCCGAAATGCGCGATGACGCCGGTTTGCCGTCAAGCGGCGCGTCCACCGTCATGGGCAGGTGCGGCGGGTGGCCGATCGCTATGGCGCGGTAGATTTTCGTGGTGCGGTGTGTTTTGAACACTTCCACCGCGGCGGCGCGCGCTTCCGCGGATTTTGCGAAGAGCAGGCAGCCGGAAGTGTCGCGGTCGAGGCGGTGCACGGCGGACAGCGCAGGATTGCCCGTCTGCGCGCGCAATGCCGCCTCCGCGGAACCTTCGCCGTCGCAGGAAACCATCCCTGCGGGCTTGTCGGCCACTATGTAATGCTCCGTTTCGCAGAGAATCGGGATTTTGCGCGCGGAAACGCCTGCGGGGCTTCGCGCGCTGCCGGGCTGTTCGCGGGCGGCCTTCGCCACGACGCGCGGGTATTCGACGGTGTCGCCGGTGTGCAGGATGTGGTTGGCCATCCACACGCAGCGGCGGTTGACCCACACGCTGCGCCCGTCGAGCATCGCTTTCGCGGCGCGCCGCGAAAGCCCTACGCGCTCGGAAAGAAACTGCTGCAGCGTCTTTCCGGAATCCGTCTTGGGGACGGGCTGGGACATTATGGACGCATGGGACGGGAATCTGCGTTCTGGCATGGAAGGCCTCCGTTCCGCCTTAAACGCGCAGGAGCGAGCCGACCACGCCTGTTATTTTCTTGCCTTGGAGGTCGGGCGCAAGGCGGATTTCGATTTCTTCCGCGCCTTCGTCGGCTTCCGCCTTGATCCGCACTGCGGCCTTTTCGCCTTCAAGCGCGCGCTCGAAAAGCGCGGGCAGCGGATCGTCGGGCATCAGGTCGCTGAAATTCGCCTTGCACGCTTCCTCTTCGTCGTCGAATCCGAACATTTCGGCGAACGCCGGATTCGCGCAGCGGAACCTGCCGTCGGGCGCGCACGCGAAGAGCGCGGACTGCGACGCCGCGAAAGCGTTTTCCTGCGATTTGAACCGGGCGGTCTGGCGCTTGCGCCGTTCGACGTTGCGCACTGTGAACACCAGGTCGCCGGGATCTATGAGGTCTACGACCGACACCGTGACTTCCGCGGGGAAAGACGTTCCGTCCTTGCGTATGCATGTCGCGTCCAGCATTACGTGCCTGTCTTCGCCAAGGCCGCGGCGTATGCGCTGGACCACGGCCGGAGTGACGCCGGGAATCAGGAAACCGATGGGTTTGTCCGCGGTTTCGTAGTCGGAATGCAGGAAATACTCGACGGCGCGCGGGTTGACTTCGATGATGTGGCCGTTCGGATCGGTTATGAGAACGGCGTCGTAGCAGCCGGCGAGCAGCTGGCGGAAAAGGGATTTGTGGTCGAGAAGTGTGTTGGTCGAGGCGGGGATGGCCATGGAGAACTTCCTCTTGCGTGTCCGCACAGTATCTCAAAAAACGGCGGAAAAGGCAAACCGCCCGCAACGGCTGGGGCACCCCCCCCCATGCGCCGGATTCGGCGGACGTCTGCTGAACCGGCGGGAAAAAGTGTATAATACGTCTCCTGCACCCCCTGACAATGGAGAATGCCATGTTGAAAGAAAAAGGTTGGAAGTCTGCCGCGTCCGCCGTCGCATGTGCGGCGCCTGTTTCATTGTCTGCATTTGGCATATTGTAAGGAGAATCGGGGATGAAAGAAGTTTTCGCATACGTGATCGGGCTTGGCGCGGCGGTGATGATGCCTGCCATCTTCACCGTTCTCGGCGTTCTCATCGGAATCAAGTTTTCCAAGGCGCTCAAATCCGGGCTGCTCGTCGGCGTCGGGTTCGTGGGGCTTGGCGTCGTCACCGCGCTTTTGACGTCGAGCCTCGGACCGGCCTTGAAAGGCATGACGGAGCTTTACCATCTCAACCTCCCGTATTTCGACCTCGGCTGGCCGGCCGCGGCCGCCGTCGCCTATTCGTGCGCGGTGGGGGCGTTCATCATCCCCGTGTGCCTTGGCGTAAATGTCTTGATGCTCGTCGCCGGATGCACGCGCACCGTCAATATAGACCTTTGGAACTACTGGCATTTTGCGTTTCTCGGCGCGATGGTGTTTTTCGCCACGGGCTCTCTCGCATGGGCGTTCTACGCGGCTATCGTCCTTTACGTGATAACCCTTTGCATGGCCGACTTCACCGCCAGGGGCTTCCAGTCCTACTACAAGGACATGGAAGGCATTTCCATACCGCAGCCGTTCTGCCAGAGCTTCACGCCGTTCGCCGTCGCGGTCTGCTGGATTCTCGACCGCATCCCGGGCTTCTCCAAGCTCGACATCGACGCGGAAGGAATGAAAAAGAAATTCGGGATTCTCGGCGAGCCGCTTTTCCTCGGCCTAGTGATCGGCTGCGGCATCGGGGCGCTCAAGTGCGATTCCTGGGGAGCCGTCGTCGATTCGATTCCTTCGATCCTGAAGCTTGGCGTCACTGTCGGCGCGGTGATGGAGCTTATCCCGCGCATAACCGGGCTTTTCATCGAAGGCCTCAAGCCGATCTGCGACAGCATCCGCTCCATTCTCGAAAAAAGAGGAGCTCAAACACCCGAACACTCAAACACCCAAGCTCTCAACATCGGCATGAGCCCCGCGCTCGTGATAGGCCACCCCACGACGCTTGTCGTGTCGATTCTGCTCATCCCGGTGATCCTTTTCCTTTCGGTGTTCCTTCCGGGGAACAAATTCCTGCCTCTTGCTTCGCTTGCGGGGATGTTCTATCTTTTCCCGTGCGTCCTGCCGATAACGAAGGGCAATGTGGTGAAAACATTTGCGGTAGGGCTTGTCGCGCTCGTGTGCGGGCTTTTCTTCGTGACGAATCTCACGCCGGCCTTCACGAAGGCGATAGAGGCGGCGAAGTGCGACGGCATTGCCGTGCCGGAAGGCTTCGAGGGCGGCGCGGCGCTCGATTTCGCGAGCGCGCTCTGGTGCTGGCTTGTCTACCATCTTGCGGTCACGCTCAAGTGGGCGGGGGCCGTCTGCGCCGGGGCGCTTGCGCTTGGGATGTGCGCGGTGAATTGGCTGAGGATCAGAAAGGCCGGCAAATGACAACAAGCGTACAACAACAAGAAACGGCCGGGCCGGGAACAACAAGCGTACAACAACAAGTTGGCGGCAAGCGGCAAGACCCCACCTCTTGTTGTAGTACGCTTGTTGTTTCGAACGACCGCCACCCCACTTGTTGTAGTACGCTTGTTGTCACCCCCATGCACCATAAGGGCCTCCTTGGCTGGAAATACGATTCGCGCTGCAACTACATGATCACCCTTGTCACGGAACCGCGCTCTTCGGTTTTCGGTGCGTTGCGCGAATGGGGCGTGGAGCGTTCCGATGCCGGCCGGGCCGTCTATGAAGCGTGGCAGGCTATAGAAGCGAAATTTTCTGATGTTCGCGCCACCTACAATGCAATCATGCCCGATCATTTCCACGGGATCGTCTATGTAATGGAAGAAGGGCGCGTTTCGCTTGAAGAGGTTGTTTCGTTCTTTGCCGCCGAAGCGGAGCGCCGCATCGGGCGGCGGGTGTGGTGCGGCCTTTGGCGTGATTCCGTGTGCATTGCGAGGGGCCAGCTCGACAGGCAGATAAGATATGTTCTTGCCAATGCGAAACGCCGGTGGATAAAGGAAAACAATCCGGGCCTTTTCAGAAAAGTCATGGGTTTCCGCCACTGGCGGCTTGATTGCGCAAGCGCGGCGCTGGCAGAGGCCGGCGATGCCGATTCATGGAATTTCAGGCCATTCGCGCGCGACGGCGGCGGTCGCGAGCTTTGGGATTTGGAGACTGGCGAGGAAATCGCCAAGCCGCGGAAGGGCAATAGGCCGCAAAGGGCGTTTGAAGAACAACAAGCGTACGACAACAAGGGGCAACGACAACAAGCGTACGACAACAAGAGTGGGGCGCAACCTGCCGCTCCTTGTTGTAGTACGCTTGTTGTTCCGAAAGGCACCCACCCCACCTCTTGTTGTAGTACGCTTGTTGTCCCCCCGCGCCGCATTGAATGGACAGCCGTCGGCAATCCATTCCTTCTGGATGCGCCGCTTGTCGTGAGCGTGAGAATCTCGACCGCGACCCCGCCCGATGTGCTTGCGGGCCTCGTTGCAAAGCTTGGCGCGAAGGCCGAGCGCGGGGTGGTTCTTGCAAGCCCGTGGATATCGCCTGGGGAAAAGGCCGTGAAGGCCGAGGCTCTTGCACGCGGCGGCCGGATCGTGCAGCTGCTCGCGGAAGGCATGGGGAGATACTACAAGCCGCATGGTGGCGACTTCGACGCCTGCTCGGAGGGCAGGATGCTTCAGCTTTCGCCGTTTGCGCCGCAGCCAGGAGGCGGTGAGCGAAGGAGCCATGGAAAAGCGCGCTTCGAATGGCTCAATCTCGCATCCCGTTCGCTGGGCGATTTTGCGACCGGTTTTTCGATGGAGCAACTTGTGGAAATGGAAAACCAACCAAAGAAAGGAAAGTAGGAAATGACAACACTGATTCTTGCCGCCGCGATGAACGTGACGGTGCAGACCGCATGCCATCCCGAGGATGTCAAGCATTACGACACGGCGACGCTGCGCGAGCGCTTCGTGATGGAAAAGGTGATGGCACCAGATGAAATAAACCTCACCTACACGATGTACGACCGCCTCGTCTACGGCGGCGCGATGCCTGTCGCGAAAGAGCTTTCGCTCGAACCGTTCGCGGAGCTGAAGGCCGAGCATTTCCTCGACCGCCGCGAACTCGGCGTGATCAACGTGGGCGGGCCGGGCGTTGTGACGGTCGACGGCGAAAAGTACGAGCTCGATTTCAAGGAAGCCCTCTACGTGGGGTGCGGCAAAAAGGAAGTGAAGTTCGCCTCGAAGGACAAGGCGAATCCCGCGAAGTTCTACATCAATTCCGCGCCCGCATACAAGGAGTTCGTGACGCAGCGCATCACGAGCGACCAGAACTGCAAAAAGCCGGGCTACACGATAGGGAACTACATCAAGGCAGGCAAAATGGAGGAGTCGAACGACCGCGTCATCAACCAGCTGATAGTGAACCCCGTCCTTTCGAAGACGCCCGGCGGCGGCGTGAACCAGCTTCAGATGGGGCTTACGGAGCTGAAGCCGGGGAGCGTATGGAACACTATGCCGCAGCACGTCCACAGC
>Ga0256407_10014646_pt1 | contig 10263 bp, 11 predicted proteins | sample RumenRJG_04DNA_FD_193489 | JGI IMG/M metagenome (GOLD analysis project Ga0256407, IMG submission 193489) | Bovine rumen microbial communities from Lethbridge, Alberta, Canada - RJG_04 | ecosystem: Host-associated > Mammals > Digestive system > Stomach > Rumen | place: Canada: Alberta... | reverse complement strand
AAGAAATATACTCACCTGATAAACTCTTTTTCTCCCGATGTGAACGTGCAGGAATTTATTATGAATACCGATATTGACACGGCAACTTTGAAAGATACGCTCATGCCTGTTACAACGGACTATCCCGAAATTGCAGACGATTACAGAAATATCATGGAAAATGCCATTTCCGAAAGCAGTGCAACGGGTGCAGGAAAAATTATGCTGATGGCTCTTTCCTATAAGCCTACGGGCAATATCGACAATGCAAGAATACTTTTCAATTACTATCAGGAATTGAGTACACTTTTTGCAAGTCTTGGCTCCGAAACAAAACAGCTTAATCCAAAAGATGTTTTTGAAGTGCTGTATAAATTCTATCATCAGCTTTCAGACGTGCCGTTTATCATGCCCGATAATGTATCGGGAAACAGAATAAAAAATTACATTTCGCCTGCCTACTTCAAATTCAAAAAGCATGAAATTGAGATAGGCGAACAGTTGACAAGAGTGCTTTTTGTCAAAGAATATGCGACTTATGTTGATGATGAAATTGTCAAAGACTTTATCGACAACAGCCATAAAATCACCGTAAGCAAGCATATCAGGAGGGTTGCAAAATCAAAGGCTATGGAAATTCTCCGTAAAAAGATTTTCAACGTGGAACTGCAAATTCAAAAGCGTATGGAACAAAATCATAAAACAGGCGGTGACTTCATACCATTCACGCTTTCAAACAAAATGTATAATTTTAAAAATCAAATTCAAATATAGCAGAAATCATATTCATGCCATCTTCTTCATCAACATATTTTCCTGTTAAAAACTCTCCCTGTGCACCTATTTTAGTAACAACATCACTGTCTTGCATATTAGGAAAAATACTTGATATTTCTAATTTGTAGTGTCCAACTAATTTATTACCTTTATCAGAAAAGCCAGAACTTGTAAATGCTCCACCGTTTACTTTTACTTTGTTTTGTGCATAGTAATTATCATTTGTTAAAGAAAGCATTAAAATCATTTTATCGGGAAGATTGGTATTAACATCAAAAATAATTTTACCATTTTCTTCTCTGTGTGAAATATCAAATGCGACATCTATTATACCATTACTCTCAACATTATTTGAATAGTTTTTTTGTCTTTCTGGAACATCATTTTTGATAAACGTAATAATATCATTCAAGGAATTTACTTTTTTACTTTTTTCTGATGCGGTTGCATCATATATTTGGTACCATTTTTCTTTTTTTATACGATTGTACATAACGCTTCCTTCAAATTTGCCATTGGAATAAACAACATCGTAAAAAGCATTACCATTATCTTGAGATTCAAACAACATTGTAATGTGAAAATCGCTATCATCTGTTATTGTAATTTCTCCGGGTTCTTCATTCGATGGCGTATTTGCTTTATATTCAAATTCGGTAGATTTGACGTAATCAAGACACTCATCAAACGATGTAATTCCTACATCATCAGTCAACTTTATAAAAACATCATCAAACAGTTCGGAAAAATGCTGTTCTTCAATACTATTTTGGGAAGTGTCAACATTATCACTATTTGAACTAATAGTATTGCTATCACTTTTATTACTTACATTGCAAGATGACATGGCTAAAAGACAAATCATTATTAATATCCCTATCTTTTTCAAGAAAATCTCTCCTTAATCAATTATAATTTCATTATATATAAACAATCATAAAATGTCAATATTATTATAATATTTTATGGTAAATATACAATTTCAAAAAATAACAGGCGGTATCAATTTGAATGAAATAATACTTGAAAAGTATCTGTCGATTGCAAAGCCGACTGTTTTCAGACGGGCGGCAGGCTTGACGGAAACAACCGAATACAGAAGCCGTTTAATCGTTCTTTGCGGTTTTGACAATAAAGATTATATTTTCATGTGGTCATCAATTCTCTATGAGGCATTCGATGAAGAATTGATAAAACGACTTCAAACTCTCCTTACGGAAATGAGGGAATAAAAAGTGAACTTGGTTATTTTGTGCGACAGGAATACGCAAAAATATCTTGCAAGAAACATTGATTTTACGGAAAACAATTATGCCGTTTTAAGCTATGAGAACGAATTAAAGACGGATTTTGCAAAAAAGATAATTACACTTATGCCGCATATTGTGGTTGTTTTTCGTGGCTATCGTGAACGTGGTGCAGACTTGATAGAGGAAATTCTGAAAGTCAAAGCAGATTTGCCTGATGTAAGATTTATTTATATCTACGGCAAAATCACGGACGAACAGGAATTTTTAGCTGAAACAACAAGATTTCTTGATAACGGTATCTATGATATTTCCTTGTCCGAACTGTATGAACAGGGATTTAAAAAGGATTTTTTCGATTTGCTGAAAATGCCTATGGATATAGAGGATTTTGAATTTCTCCTGAAAAAAAGAGCCGAAAATAACAGATATTTTGAAGTAAGCGACACTCTCCAAACGGAATTGGCAAAGGTCGTTGATACAACAAAGGTAAAATTCAGCGAATCTGAAATCACGGCTGAATATTCCGAAAATGAAACGGCAAATTTTGATGAATTGCAGGAATGGCAAAATTCAGAGCGTTATGTTATCGGTGTATCGTCCGTGCATAATTCAAGCGGTGTTATTCAGACAGCTTTTGAAATGGCGATTATTCTTTCACAGGCAAAGCAGAGCATTTCCCTTTTTCTTCCTGACGGTGTTTATAACAGATTTCTGAACTTTCACGAAATAGATACCAATGCTGCCCGAAACGGCTGTACTGTAAACGGTCTGCCGATTTATCCGCTTTCCGTTTACGGCAGCGAAAATATAACAGCCAAATACACCATTACAGCCGTTTTGGATATAAGGGATACGCTTTTTGAAAAGTCTGACATAAAAATCGTGATGTGCAGAGGTACAGAATGGGATATTTCCTATTTGGAAGAATATCTGAATTTGCCGTTGCCGTACATCAAGGAGATAAACTACTGTTTTTATCCTATCTCACAGCCCGATTTTCTGAAATTCAACAAGGCTATGATACAAGGTCACTGCAAGGCATACCGTTTGAGGACAAGTCCGAATTATACCAATCCATGTGAGTGGAACAGGAATGTATATGCGGAAATCCTGCACTTATACACCGATGTCAACACTACAAAGAAAATGAAGCTGTTCGGGAGGTAAAAATATGATTTGGTTTTTAATACTGTTTATTATTGTCGATATTATTCAGGTGCTTTACATAAAGCATTTGAAAAAAGAGATTGCTTTCAGGGACGGCGAAGAAGCCAAAGACGATGAGCCTGTTATCAGAAAAAAACGCAAAGAGAACAGAGTGATAAAGCTGATAAAGGAAGTGTTTTGGATTTGAGTAAAAAGGACTGCCGAAGCAGTCCGAAAAGATGTGGTTATTAAGTTAAATCAGAATTTATGTGTCTATTCTAATTATTTCTGTAAGAGCTTTATTTCGATATATTAAATCGTTGCGGATAGTAAAACCCATTTTTTCCCAAAAGTCGTTTCCGATTTCATTTCTATCAAAAACAACTAATGCCACTTTGTTTATTCCATTTTTCTGTAAAGCGGTCATTGCTGTTTTTACAAGATTTTTTGCGATGCCTTGCTTTCTGTATTGCGGATTAACAGCAGTGTGATAAATATAACCTCTTCTACCATCATTTCCAACTATGATTACCCCAACAATATTATTATTTGTTTCGGCAACAAAACAGGTATCAGGATTTCTTTGGAGAAACTTTCCTATCCCCTCCTTTGAATCATCAAGATTATTTAATCCCATACCCACACAGGACCTCCATAGTTCATATACTTTTTCATAATCATCAATCGTCATTAAACGAATATTCATATTTACCTCCACAAATTTCGATTTATTGCACTAACGATAATTTGATTATAGCACAGAGGAACACAAAAAACCATATATTTTCAAAAAATAGTGGGACTTCAAGTCCCGGATAGGAGGTCATTTATTTGATAGTCATATACGCTGAAAAAGCAAGTTTAGCAAAAGCGATTGCTGTTGCACTTAAAGCAGGAAACAGAATTGCACACCCGAAAGAGCCGACAATCGGACGCTATGAATTTACATTCAACGGTGAAAAGGCGGTTTTATGTCACGGTATTTGGCATTTATGCGAACTTGCCAACGCTAAAACATACAATGAACAGTATGCAAAGTGGAATACAGACATTTATCCATGTATTCCTGACCGTTATGAAATCGTTATAAAAGAACAGACAAAAACTTGTTTTGAATACGTCAAAAGATTTTTTGACAATGCAGATTGGATAATCAATGCTACTGATCCTGACCGTGAGGGTGAGCTGATTTTCGCTTACATTTATGAAGCTATGCACTGCACAAAGAAGTGGCAAAGAGTTTGGATAGAGGACTTGACACCTCAGAAGATACAATACGCTTTTGCTCACCTGAAAGACAGCAGTGAGGTTATCAGCATACAGCAGGCAGGACGGGCAAGAAGCATAGCCGATTGGCTGTGCGGTATCAACCTGACGATTGCGGCAACAGGAAAATACTGTGCTAATCCGAAAGATATGTTTCATATCGGCAGAGTACAGACACCTGTTTTGGCTATGGTGGTTGAACGTGAAAAGAAGATAAACGAACATATCAAAACACCGTTTTGGCGATTACTTGCAGAATTTCAGACAAATAACGGAAGTTTCACGGCAGAATACGAAAAAGGAATATTCGATAACGAACAGCAGGCAAAATCGTTATTGTCAAAATGTATCGGTAACGGTACCGTAACGGCAAAAACAGTTAAAAAACGTACAGTTGGGCAACCGTTGTTATATAACGCAACACAGTTACAGGCAACGGCAGGTAAAAAATTAGGTTGGGACTTGAAAAAGACGGTTGACATTATGCAGCAGCTTTATGAACATAAATTCATGTCATATCCACGAACATCATCGGAATATCTGACCGTTGCCATGCAGCCTGAAATAACGGCGGCATTGGAAAAAATCTTTCTTTTGCCCGAATACCGTCAATATTCCCTGCCAAATGAAAAATGGCAGCCATACACGAACAGGCATTTTGACAACAGCAAAGTGGACAGTCACCCTGCCATTGTGCCGACTATGAATGTGCCGAAAAGTCTTTCCGAACTTTCGGAAGATGAAAGGCAGCTTTATGACTTGCTTGTCAAGTCGATTATCCGTATCATTTATCCAAAGGCTGAAATTGAAGATACAACTGTTATGCTTGATGTTAACGGCAATAACTTTAAAGCAACGGGAAGCGTTATAACAGTAAACGGTTGGTATGACGTGGACGCACTCCCCGATAAAAAAGCGGTTTTGCCGTCTGTTTCAGAGGGTGAAACTTATCAGGGCAAGTATGAATTGAAAAAGAGCTTTACGGAGCCGCCAAAGAGATATACAGAATCTGACCTGATTACAGCTATGGAAACAGCAGGCAAAAATATTGAAGATGAACAGGTACGGGAATTGATGAAGTCTGAAAATAAAGGTCTTGGAACTGCGGCAACAAGGGCAAATATTATAAACTCCCTCTTTTCAAGAGGATATTTGAGCAAACACAATAAATCAATCATACCAACGGAAAAGGGTATTTTCCTGATAGAAAAATTGCCTGTCGAGGAATTGAAAAATCCCGAAATGACAGGTCAATGGGAAAAACGTCTGCATGACATAGCAGTAGGTAATGAAAACTATAGCAAATTTATAACAGAAATAGAAAACATCGTTCGTGAATGGTATGCGGCTATTGTATCATCAAGCGGTGAATTTGCTGAAAAACAGCTTTATTGTCCATTCTGTAATTCAAAAATCATCAAGGGACAGTATGGTTATTTTTGTTCCTCAAGGAAAGAAACAGGCTGTAATTTTTCGGTGAATTTTGAAATTTGCGGTAAAAAAATCAATGACGGTCAAATATTAAAACTTATCGAACAAGGCAAAACGTCGCTTATCAAAGGTTTCAAAAAGAAAGACGGCAGCAAAGAATTTGACGCTTATCTTGCGGTTGATAAAAATCAAAAGAAAATCAAATTTGAATTTCCGTAAAAGAAACTATGGTAATATTGACAGAAATTCTGTTTAGTGGTATAAATTAAGATATAGATTATAAATATTTGGAGATATGGCTTATGATCATTCATATTCGTAACTTTGGTAAAATTGAATCTGCTGATATTGATCTCGGCAATTTAACTATCTTTGTCGGTGAGAATAATTCAGGCAAAACCTATATTATGCAGCTTATTTACGGTTTGATAAACTTTTTTTCCACAAAAGAGTTTAATGACTTTTTGGGCAATTTCAAATGGAAATATAACAGCGAAGAAATTATTCGTGAAATTTTGGAATCAAATGATGAGGATATTTCAAAAAATATCTTGGAAATAAAGGCTGATGACAGAAATTTTTATAATAATTTTCAAAATGCTCTAAACGACTTTATAAGCAGAAACAAGGAGAAAATAGTTGAAAAAACATTTAATACTCGTAATTTAAGCATAGGTTCTTTGTCAATAGAATTTGGAAAAATTGTTGATGACCTTACCATTCAATGTACCAAAAATCTTAAAAATACATCGAAAGCAAAAATATCTTTTCATTTCAACAAATCTGTCAATCATACAATAACTTCAATCTTATTTGCCCAAAATAATCAATATAAATCTATGAACAGTATTGTAAAAAAGTCTATTTTAACCATAATTTTATTGATGTCCTTTGGCATAAATCAGTATCAACTTACCGATTTGCCAATATTATACCTTCCTGCCTCCCGTTCCGGCTTGATGTTGCTCTATACAAATTTTTTGGCAGAATATAATGATGATAAAACATTTCAAAATGATGATGTTGTTTATCAGGTGAATGACGGACAAACTTCTGAAAACAGATATGGATTGACAGAGCCTATATATGATTTCCTGATGTTCCTGTTGAAGCATAAGACAAGCGAAATGATTTCCGATAAAGACAGAGAAATTATATCCTTTATCAACGAGAATATCATCAACGGTACTATGGAAAAAACAGGTACAACTATGCGTTATAAGCCTGCCTTGTCAGAACATTCACTGCCGATATATCTTTCATCATCTCTTGTGTCGGAGCTTTCCCCAATCTATCAGATATTGTCGGGAATACAAAAATATTCTTTTATTCTTTATGATGAGATAGAAACCTGTCAGCACCCTACAAAACAACTGCAATTAGCTCGTCTGTTGGTAAGAATGGTAAATGCCGGATACAGAATGGTTGTCAGTACACACAGCGATACTATGGCAGCAGCTATCAATAATCTGATAACCATTTCATTCAAGGAAAAGAAAGATGAATTGATGTCTAAATTAGGATACGAAAAAGAAGATATGCTTGAATCAGCCAATGTAAAGGCATATCAGTTCATTATCGGTAAAGACGGCAAAACAAAAGTCGAGGAAGTAAAAAGTCACTTCTCTGTCGGAGTCGGATTTGATTTTGACATTTTCAACTATGCAAATGATAAAATATATCAGGATGCCGTTGAAATTGCAGAGGTGGACTGATATGATAAATAATTTGAGAGCCAAACCTTTAAAACAAAAAGAAATATCCAATAACAATATTTTTGAATTATCGACCAATAATCCTAAACAAATAGATAAATCAAATAATGTCCATATTGCCCATATATTTGAAATTAAGGAAAATGAAGAACTTTATATACATTCACAGTTCAATGACAACGCTTTTGCTATCATATGCAATGAGTTCTTTCTGAATTTCATAGAAAAGTCAAAGCGAGTTGATTTTTCATATTATTATTTCTCGGAAGATAACAAAGTGAAGATATATTTATACGATATGAAGAAAACTTTTTCGGGAATTGATATGATAATTCATCTTGTTGAACAATGGAAACAAAGTATAAAAACTGCTCAAGCCTGTGTGGTACAGTTGGACGATTATTATATTGATACGATTCAGTTGGGAATTATTACAGAAAACAATGATGTTGACGGAAGAATACGAGATTTAGAACCTATTTTGCACCCCGAAACAGTATCTTCCAATATTTCCTCGTTTATTGCAAGTAAGCGTAAGGCAAATACGTCAGATATTATTGCAAAATCAAAGCTGCTGAAAGGTTTTGATGAAGGGAAGGTTACAATTAACGGCTGTACTTATGAATATGATGTAAGGCTGTTTGATAACAGAACATATCATATGTATTTTAATGATGGTGTTCTTGAAAAGTAAAAATTGAATATTGCTCAATAAGCAAGTAAGACAGAAATGTTTTACTTGCTATTTTTTTACCTAAAAATGTAAAGGACGATTTTAATGGAATATAAAAAATTTACTTCCGAACAGCTTGACAGAGCCAAAAATGTTGATATTATCGCTTTTTTGGGTGCATATATGGGCTTGGAATTTAAACCATCGGGAAAATACTATAAATGCAGTCAGCATAACAGTCTTATCATCTATCCCGACAGAAAAAGATTTGTTTGGAACAGCAGGAATATTTCAGGCAGTGATACGATAGATTTTCTGCGGAATGCAGAGGGAAAATCTTTTCCCGAAGCAGTTGAGATTATCATAGGTGAAAATGCTGCTGCGGCTTATACTCCCGCACCAAAATACAAGGCAGAGGCAGGACAGCTTGTTTTGCCCGAAAAGGCTGACGGAAAATACAACAGAATATTTGCGTATCTGTCACAAACAAGAGGTATTTCAACCGGTATAATATCCGATTTCATCAAATCCAAACAGCTTTATCAGGATACAAAAGGCAACTGTGTATTCGTCGGCTTTGACGAACAGGGAACGGCAAAATTCGGTTCTGTCAGAGGCACATTGACGGAAAGAAAATATCGTGGTGACTGCAAAAATTCCGATAAACGATATGCTTTTCATCAGATGGGAACGGATACTGCAAGGTTGTATATTTTTGAAGCACCGATAGATTTATTGAGCCACTGCACTTTAACGGATATGGCATACGGCAATGGTGCATACAAGGGACAGACAAGATTAGCGTTATGCGGCAGTTCGGATGTTGCACTTGAATCGTTTTTAGAGCGACACCAAGAGGTGAAAGTTCTGCATTTCCGCCTTGATAACGATGAGGCAGGACGTGCAGCCGTTGAAAAATACACTTCAAAGTATCGTGAAAGAGGTTATGAAGTCAAAGCCGTTTTCAGCCAAAGCAAAGATGTCAATGAAGATTTGATAAACAAGGTCAGCAGTAAAGCGAGAAGATAAAGCAACTCTCCGACAAGGCTTTTTATAGGCTTTGTCGGAGAGTATTTATGTCTTTCAATTCCTTTTCGATTTCATTGACTGTTATGCAAGAATATCCTTTAATCCTTTTGCAAGTGCATTAACTGTTTCCAGTGAAAGACTTGTATATTTTGCAATATCCTCATTAGACAACTTACCATCTTGAAGCATAATAATAGCCATACTTATCTTTTCAGCCTTGACTCTTTCTTCCATAACCTTACACATACCATTTACCTCATGCTGGAACCGATTTTAACTCGTTTTCAATCTGATGAATCGTTTCTAATGATAATCCGGTGATTCTTGCAATATCCTCTTTTGATACTGTACCTAACCTGAGAAGATCGGCAGCAACTCGTATCATCTGTTCATTTATTCTTCCTTCCATAACCTTACACATGCGTTTCACCTTATGCCGGAATACCTTTTAATTCCTCGTTAATCTGATTTACAACTTCGATAGTAAGACCTGTTAATTCGGCAATTTCTTCGATTGTATCTTTTCCTCTTTTTAGGAGCTTAACTGCAAAACTAACTTTTTCTCTATATTCGGCATCTTTTACTCTTTCTTCCATAACCTTACACATATGTTCCACTCCTTTCGGTGTTTCTTTCAAAAACTTCACTCTTTCCGCCAAAGGACTTAATATAATATCATCAGCCTTTTTACATCTGAAATCATGTATCAATTTCGCAAGGTCTGATGTATCATCACTGTTATCATAAGCACCGTTAATATAAATGATATGTTCACCGTCATTAAACGGCTCATTTGTTGTCATATTCATTCTTTCAATTATATAAATAGGCTGTCTTTTACCAAATACATCATTCTCGGTAAAGAATATCACATAGGTATCGGGAAGGCTTTTGAAATCCTCTCTGACTTTCAAGTTGTCAACGTCCATAGCTGCAGAATGATATCTTGCTCTGTGAGGATCGGCACCTCCGTCTGCTATCTGCACTTCAAAATCGT
>Ga0256407_10014638_pt1 | contig 10266 bp, 9 predicted proteins | sample RumenRJG_04DNA_FD_193489 | JGI IMG/M metagenome (GOLD analysis project Ga0256407, IMG submission 193489) | Bovine rumen microbial communities from Lethbridge, Alberta, Canada - RJG_04 | ecosystem: Host-associated > Mammals > Digestive system > Stomach > Rumen | place: Canada: Alberta | collected... | reverse complement strand
GCTTCCCTGAAGAGCGGGAACGGCAACATCGTCTGCAGGGATCATGGACAGCTCATGGATGGCATTGAGGAATCCGCCGTTTCCTTTCAGGACGGCCAGGATGACCGCGGTGATACCGAAGAGCATGATGATACCCTGAATAAAATCGTTGAGTGCGGTTGCCATGTATCCGCCGACGATGACATATACACCGGTCAGGACTGCCATGACAATGAGGCAGATACTGTAGGGGATATCAAAAGCCATTCCGAAGAGGCGGGAAAGGCCGTTGTAGATGGAAGCAGTGTAGGGGACCAGGAATATAAACGCGATCACGCTGCCGGCGATCTGCAGAGGCTTGGACTGAAAGCGCTTGCCGAAGAAATCGGGCATTGTGCGTGAATCAAGTTTCTGCGTCATGACACGTGTGCGTCTGCCAAGGATCAGCCATGCCAGAAGAGAGCCGATGAAGGCGTTTCCCAGACCGATCCAGGTCGATGCAAGACCATATTTCCAACCGAACTGTCCTGCGTAACCTACGAATACAACGGATGAGAAGTAGGAGGTCCCATACGCGAAAGCGGTGATCCAGGGTCCGACCTCGCGGCCGCCCAGGACGTAATCAGTGACATTTCCGGCTTTTTTGCGGCTATAGAAGCCAACGCCGATCATGACACCGAAGAAGATCAGGAGCAGCAGGACTTTTAACAACATGACTTTTTCCTCCGAATAAAACTGTAAGTAAAAAGGATTAGAGTTACGGTACCGGGCATGCAGGAATGATCTGCCCGGCAGTTAATGAATAACTTGTGACTTCACACGTCAAAGTGTAACACTTAGACGCTTTAAAGTTCTGAAGCGTATTATAAACACCTCAGGAAGGATGTGTCAACAAAAGATTTAAAAAATACGGCTGATTACGTGTACTGTTTTTTGAACAATTAAGAAATGATCTTTTTTGTGTATGTATATTTTTTGTGAAAAAGTCCCGGATGGCTTGAGAAATGGAATTCAAATAGTTATAATCCTTTCACTGATATCCGATTCAGCCGGATTATGTTGCTGAATGAATACAGTTTTTGCAGAACGATGATGTTAAAATCAAAAGGTCCATATTCGTACCTGGCCATTTGACCAGAATCGTACCTGGACACTTGATTATATGAGGTAGATATGGCTTATTCAAATTCTGGTAATCACAGTAATAGAAGAAACAGCGGAAACAGAAGAAGCTCCCGCGGGCAGTTTTATGAACCTGAATATGAGGAAGAATACCGAAACAGTGACGAGGAATACTGGGAGGACGAGGAAGATTATGAGGAGTTTGCCCGCTCCATGGACCGTGAATACGGGATCGGGGAGGACAGGCGTCAGAACAGACGGACCGGGGCATCGGGCAGAAGCCGGAACGTTTCTGCAGACAGCCGCAGCCGGAATGCATCACAGGGACGCAGGTCCGACAGTCGCGGAAAATCCGTAAAACAGCCGGCAGGCAGACGGGACGGCAGTATAAACGCCAGGACGTCCGGGAAAAAGCCCAGGAAAAAGAAGAAGGGGTTCTGGGGGATCCTTTGGCGGCTGCTTGTGATCCTGCTTTTGATCGCGGCGATCGTCGCCGGTATTTTTGTCTATAAGTTCAAGGATGCTCTGGATGTGCTGGAGATGCAGCGGGTCAACTCGGTGGAGCTTGAAGATGTATTGCGGCAGAACATGAACTACCAGGCACAGAACAATATGATCCTGGATGATTATATGAATATTGCTCTGTTTGGTGTAGATTCTCGTTCCGGAGATCTTCTGGACGGAGATAATCGAAGTGACACGATCATGATCGCCTCGATACACAAAAAGACCGGAGAGATCCGCCTGGTCTCCGTCTACCGCGATACAGTTCTGGATGTGGGCGACGGGTACTACACAAAGGCAAATACAGCCTATGCCCTCGGAGGCCCTGCGCAGGCGATCATCATGCTCAACCGTAACCTGGATCTGAACATCCTTGACTTTGTGACAGTCGGATTTGAGGGCCTTGCCCATACAATCGATGCCCTCGGCGGCATTGAGATCGAGATCGACGAAGAGGAGAGGGGATACCTCAACCAGTATCTGCATGATATGCATCTGGAACTGGGAACAGACGAGACACCTGTCGAAAAGTCAGGGAAAGTCGTGGTCACCGGCATTCAGGCGACAGCCTACAGCCGGATCCGCTATACAGCGGGAGATGACTTCCGCCGCGCCGAGCGCCAGCGGATCGTCCTGGAAAAGACGCTGGAAAAGGCGAAAAATGCTTCTCCGACAACCCTGGTGGACGTTGCCAATAACGTGATTGGAGATATGGCGACATCCCTGTCCTCCCGTGAAATTGTCAACCTGATCCTCATGGCTCAGAAACTGGAGCTCAAGGATACCGGAGGAATTCCCAGGGAGGATGCAAGAGATTTCACGAATATAGAGGCCGGCTCTGCAGTAATGCCCGATACACTTGAGGACAATGTGGTCTGGCTTCACGACTTCCTCTTTGATAATAAAGATTACCATGTTTCGGATGACGTAAAAGAGAGAAATGACTGGATAGTCAATAATCTGTATCCTGTTTCATATTATTGATCCCCGGTTATTGATGTTGCATTTGAACGGAATACTACTACTGGAGGGACAGCATGACCGTGAGAGATGTTTATGAGGCTACAGGCGGAGATTATGAAAGCGCAGTCAGGCGGTTTATGAACGAAAGCCGCCTGGAAAAATTCGTGAAGATGTTTCTGGACGATCCCTGCTACAGAGATCTGGAAACAGCACTTTCGGTAAAGGACACAGAGGGGGCATTTCGTGCAGTACATACTCTGAAGGGAGTGTGTCTGAACATGAGCTTTTCGAAGCTTTTTGAATCCGTCGATACGGTTACGGAAGCGCTCAGACATGCGGATGCAGACAATGCGGACGATATGGCAAGGGTGTATGACGCCATGAAGCCGCTGAGGATCCACTACAGCAGTATTATCGATAGTATCCGCAGCATGTGTCAGGAATGACCACGGCACGCAGAGGCAGGTGCATATAATTGACCGCCACAACTCTGACCCGCCTGAAAGGAAGCTGCTGCCAGGCCCCTGTCGGCGTGACTGCTAACCGTAAAAAATATAAACACCATACAAACCACTGTAAAAATCTTAAAAAAGTATAAATTCCCCTGTTGTGGTTTTGAAAGAATCTGCTACAATAGTAGCTGGATGCACCTTCGCATCAGCAACATTGTTTTTCATAATAAGGGCAATGATCCTTGTGCCCCTTTCTGCGGTGCATCGGTCATCATGCCGGATACGAAAAAGAGGTAAGCAGATGAAGAATTTTATGAAGGAATTCAAAGAGTTTATCAGCCGTGGCAATGTCATGGATATGGCAGTAGGTATTATGATCGGCGGCGCTTTCACCGCGATCGTTACCTCTCTTGTTGATGACATCATCAGCCCGATCCTGGGACTGTTCGGTGGACTGAATTTTGATCAGCTCAGCGTGACGCTTCTTGGCGAAGTAACTCTGAACTACGGCAAGTTCATTACAGCAGTCATCAATTTCCTGATCATGGCTTTCATCCTTTTCTCCATTATCAAGGCTATGAATGCAGCTGCAGAGAAGGTAAAGAAGGAAGAAGAGGCAGCTCCGCCTACAACCAAGATGTGCCCTTACTGCAGAAGCGAGGATGTTCCGATCGAAGCTACAAGGTGCCCTCACTGCACATCCCAGCTTGAAGAGAAGGCCGGCTGAGAAGAAGCGGATAGAATTTGAAAAGCTGTTCAGGTATGAAAATCTGATGCAGCTATGGTAAAGAATGATAAATGAAAGGCGGAGGCGGATGCCTCCGCTTTATCATTGTAAAAAACGGAACATGTATGATGGTAAGGAAGGAAGAACAGATGCCGGAGGAAACGAAAACCGACCCCCACGCAGAATGCGGAATGAATACGGAGAATGAGCATATACTGCAGACACAGCTTGAGAACTATGCGGCAGGAGGCCTGTATCCTTTTCATATGCCGGGGCATAAACGCCGTATGCAGCCGGCACCCGGGCTCCCTGCTTCCTGGGATATGACGGAGGTCCCGGGGGTGGACGACCTCCATGATGCCCGCGGTATTCTGCGCGAGGCCATGGACCGGTCCGCAGATGTATGGGGCGCCGACAGGACCTGGTATCTGGTCAACGGCAGCACCTGCGGTCTGCTTGCCGGCATACGGGCGCTGGCAGGCAGGGGGAGTGAAGTGCTCTGTGCCCGCAACTGCCACAAGGCCGTTTTTCATGCCCTGGAACTGGCCGGCTTCCGGGTCCGTTGGATCCTTCCGCCGATCGATCCCGTATGGGGAATCTGCGGCAGTATCCGGGCAGGACAGGTGGAAGCCGCGATTCGAAGACATCCCGGTATAAGAGCGCTTATTTTGACAAGCCCGACTTATGAGGGCGTGCTGTCGGACATTGAAGGAATCTGCAGGGTCTGTCATGACAGGAAGATCCCTGTACTGGTTGACGAGGCACACGGCGCCCATCTGACAGAGGCTTCCCACAGGGCCGGGTTTCCGAAAGGAGCCCTTGCCTGCGGAGCGGATGTGGTGATACAGAGCCCGCACAAGACACTTCCCAGCCTTACACAGACAGCCCTTTTGCATCTGCAGGGGTCTCTGGTGGATCCTGAAAGGATCGAAGACGAACTGGATATCTTCGAGACCAGTTCTCCATCCTACCCGCTTATGGCATCGCTTGACGGATGCACCGGAATCCTGCGTGCCAGGGGGGAGACACTTTTCGAAGAATGGGCATGCAGGATCGGCCGTTTTGACACAGCGGTCCGTAATCTGCAGAAGATCCGTATTCTGTTTCATACGCCGGACATCGAAGAAAAAAAACGGGATACAGATGCTCTTTCAGCAGAGCTCTATGATCCGGGGAAGATCCTGATCGATGCAGGACCCCTTGCTATGACAGGGGCAGAGCTGGCTGCGGTTCTTCGCGATACATGGAAAATGGAGACAGAAATGACGCAGGGGACCCATGTCCTTGCCATGACAGGCCTCTGCGATGAAGCACAGGCTCTGGACAGACTTGCGGCTGCACTGATAAACATTGACAATGCGGCGGCAGACCCGGCAAAGACCGGGGCGCCGGGGGGAGAGATCCGGGAAAGCCGGAAAAGTGACGCAGACACAGAGAATGCCTGTGGCGCAGATATACCTTTGACTGTGCGCAGCCCCCGGGATTGGCCGCGCCCTTCATCCGTCTGCAGCATCTCGGAGGCCCGTGAACAGGAATCGGAATTAGTACCGATTGATGAAGCAGAGGGAAGGATCTGTGCCGGGTATTATTATTTTTATCCGCCGGGAATCCCTTTTCTGGCACCCGGAGAGATCGTCACTTCCCGGATCCTGCAGATGTTCAGGGCTGCCGAGCAAGCCGGCGATCCGGTTTACCGCGGCGGCAGCGGGAAAGGGATCCTCTGTATCCGGGAGTGATTACAGCTCAGACCTTCCTGATTTTGAGGACGCCTTTTGTGCATTGCTGTGGAGGTGGGCCTTGAAAAACGTCGGTACTTGCTTTTTGCAAGCTCCGCGAAGCAAAAAGCTTAGTATCCGCTACGTTTTTCACGGAGCGGGAGCGCCCCACCGAAATAGTGATGCACAAAAGGCGCACATTTTTCAGCATGGCCTGAAACCTGTATCCGGGAGTGATCTGCAGTTACTGCCTGTCTGCACAGGGCGTTGACTTTTATGTCCTGAATTCATATAATAAACCAAGGTGTGCGCCCGTATTACGTGCGGTACCGACTTTTCATCCGGCTGGCTGCACGTTTTGGAGACACATAGAACACATTTTACATAGTACAACTGCATCTCAGAAAGGATTTGATCATGAAACATATCGTTACATTGAATACCCGTGATATGGCAAAGAGCGCTGTCAACGGCGGCTGCGGCGAGTGCCAGACCTCCTGCCAGAGCGCATGCAAGACCAGCTGCGGCGTTGCAAACCAGCCCTGCGAGAACAAGGACGCTGAATAATACTGTTTCAAGCTATATATTTCCGCATGTTTGATGTACTCTGAACAAACGCATATTATGGGCCATGCACTCCTTGAGCGCATGGCTCATTGCGCGTAAATGGATGAAAAACAAAAACAGCGGGCGTTGAACCATCAACAGGCATTGATCCATCTGTTAAAAGGCAGAATAGAATATTTCTTTATGATTCATCAGTATAAACTCAATGGTTACAATATCGTTTTAGACATAAACAGCGGCAGCATCCACGTGCCGGATCCGCTTGCCTATGAGGCGATCCGCCTGATCGATGAGAGCGGGGGGCAGAAAAGCGATGCGGAAATCGGTCGTGAGCTGTGGGAGCAGTTCGCTTCGGAGGGCGTCACCCGGGAGGAAATACAGGAGACGCTGAGCGACATATCCGAGCTTCGCGCCGAGGGGAAACTGTTTTCGGAAGAGACATTTGCCGACAGGGCTTTTGATCTCAAAAAGCGCAATACGGTCATCAAGGCACTCTGTCTTCTGGTCGCGCATACCTGCAATCTCAACTGCAGCTACTGTTTTGCTGCGCAGGGGAATTTCCACGGGCAGCACGGATTGATGTCTTTTGAGACAGGAAAACGCGCACTGGATTTTCTTGTCGAGAACTCCGGAATGCGCAGAAATCTGGAAGTGGATTTTTTCGGCGGAGAGCCGCTGATGAACTTCCAGGTCTGTAAGGACCTGGTTGCCTATGCCCGATCGATCGAGAAGGAAAAAAACAAAAATTTCCGCTTTACCCTTACCACCAACGGCGTGGGCGTGACAGATGAGGTCATCGAATGGGCCAACAGGGAATGCTACAATGTTGTTCTGAGTCTGGACGGGCGAAAGGAAGTAAACGACCGTTTCCGAAAGGATTATACAGGCCGCGGGAGCTATGACAGGATTGTCCCCAATTTCAGGAAATTCGTCGACCGCCGGGAGGGGAAGGGCTATTATATGCGCGGTACCTTCACCCATTTCAATACAGATTTTACCAACGACATCTTCCACATGGCGGACGATCTTGGATTTGCAGAGCTTTCCATGGAACCGGTGGTGGCAGATCCTGACAGCCCCTCTGCCCTGAAAGAAGAGGATCTTCCTGTTATATTCGAACAGTACGAAATCCTGGCAAAGGATATGATCCGCCGGGAGAGAGAGGGAAAACCCATTACCTTTTATCACTATATGCTCGATCTTGAGCACGGACCCTGTATTTATAAACGTATTTCAGGATGCGGCTCGGGGACAGAGTATCTCGCCGTGACTGCGTCCGGCGATCTCTATCCCTGCCATCAGTTTGTCAACGACCCCGAATATAAAATGGGAGATATCTGGAACGGCGTCACCAATACCGGTCTTCGCGATTCCTTCAAGCTCTGCAATGTCTATTCCAGACCGGAGTGCAGCGACTGCTGGGCAAAGCTCTATTGCGCGGGAGGCTGCGCGGCCAACGCTTATCACGCGGCCGGTGATATCCACGGCACCTATCATATGGGCTGTGAGATCTTCAAAAAGAGAATTGAGTGCGCACTGATGATCAAGGTTGCGCAGGCGATCGACGGCTGACACAGGCGCTCAGCTTAGGGGAAACTCCCGCTGCAGATGGCTGATACAGGGGTCAGCTTCGGGGAAACTCTCGCTGCAGATTGGAGGCTCCGCAGAGAAAATCCATGCTCACATCGTAGAGCATTGCCAGTTTCAGCAGTTCCTCGACATGCATTGCGGATTTCCCGCATTCATATTCAGAGTAGGTCTGCTGGCGGATGCCCAGATACTGAGCCACTTCTTTCTGGGTCAGCTGATGCTCTTTTCTGAGCCTTGTCATGCGTGTGAGGACATGGGGCGGATAAGGGAGATGCTTTTCCTTCATAGCCTTGTCTTATTCTCCTTATATCTCATGATGTCAGGGTCAAAAGGTGCTTTCGCCAAGCCCGGCTCGTCAAAGAGCACAAACTTAAAGAGCAAAAATGAGATTGACAGTAGTATAGCATATTTGCAGAAATATATCAAAAATGAAATGTACATTTATGGTATATTTTACGGAAATATCTCGTCACACCCTGACCAGGGTGTGACGGTAACGTTGCGTCCGGCGATTCCAATTTCGCTTCGCGAAACGCCGAACGCCGTAAAACTCCGGTTTTTGAGCGTTCCGACGCTCAAAAACACGTCGAATCTGGTGGGGGAGTGACTTGTAACGAAATATCAGACATGAGAAAGAATAGCAGAGGTGAGCAGGGATAATGCGAAGCCGGGAAGATGAGACATTGCTTGCAGGAAGGATCCGCGATCTGGCCAGACGTGCGGAACAAAACGGATATGTGACACACACAGGATTTTTGTCGCTCTCCGAGCAGTCCTGCGCCATGAGTGTTCTTGCGGAACCTGGCATCCCGCAGGGCGGCGGACGTTATGTACTGTATGGGGGCATGCCCGATGCCGACAGAAAAGTTCTTTTCTTTTTACCCGCTTACATGGACGAGGAGGAACTGATCGAACAGGAACAGTCCGGAGCAGGTATAATGGCCTGCCTGAAGATAGAAGTGCGGGGCACCGGTTTTGCCAAAGAGATCGGACACCGCGACTGCCTGGGCGCTCTGATGCATCTCGGGATCGAGAGAGATCAGATCGGGGATATCCTTCTGGAAAAAGACGGTTTCTGTGCCTGGGTTTTTGTCCTTGCTTCCATGGCAGAGTTCATCTGCCGTGAACTGGTCACGATCGGCAGAGCGCATGTAGACATTCAATTTGTTTCTCCCTCGGCCTGCACAGCACGCCCTGTGCTTGTACCGCGAAGCGGAAGCATCGCATCGGTCCGGATCGACAGTCTGCTTGCGATGGTATTTCACATTTCACGCTCTGCGGCGCAGGAACTTGTCGGGCGGGAGGAAGTATTTGTGGACGGAAGGACAGTGTCCTCGTCCTCTTATGTCCCTGCTGTCGGAAGCCGGATCTCTGTCCGGGGCCATGGAAAATTTATTTATGAAGGAGAAGAAAAAACGACGAAGAAAGGCCGGATCTTTGTCCGGACCAGCGTTTTTTCCTGAAAAAACACAGTCGATACGGTAAAAATGCATTCCGGAGGTTTGTGTCAAAGCGCCGCAAACATCCGCGGATTCCGAATGTTTGGAGCGGGCCGAGAGCGTGAAAGCGCGACAGCACGCGTAGTTTATTCATACATGTTTGTGAACGCGAGACCATGTCCAAAAGTGTGAAGAAAGGAGGCAGGAACCGGTACAGGAGTGCCGTTTCCGAACAAGTTATGACATACCAGGATGCGTACAGTAAGCTTGAGAAATATGGACAGCTTCATGTCCTGAAGTACTATGATGAACTGAACGAGGAACAGAAGGCGCAGCTTCTGCAGCAGGTGGAGGATACTGATTTTTCGGTCCTGCAGTTTGTTGACCACAAGGATCCCGCCCTCGGAACGGGAAAGATTTCTCCGATCGCTGCGATGGAACTCGATGAGATTGAGCGCCGCAAAGATGAGTTTACACAGATCGGTCTGGATGCCATCCGCAGGGGAAAAGTTGCGGCTGTTCTTCTCGCCGGCGGCATGGGCACCCGTCTTGGATCCGATGATCCCAAGTGCATGTACGATATCGGAATCACGCACCCGGTCTATATCATGCAGAGACTCGTGGAAAACCTGATGGACGTTGTGCGCGCGGCAGGTGTCTATGTTCCGTTCTTTATCATGACGAGCGACAAAAACCATGACAAGACCGTCTCCTTTATGGAAAAGATGAATTATTTTGGATATGATCCTTCCATGATCTGGTTTTTCAAGCAGGAGATGGCACCGGCATCTGATTACAGCGGCAAAGTCTATATGGAAGACAAGTACAGGATCTCCACATCTCCCAACGGCAACGGCGGCTGGTTCCTGTCCATGAAGCGCTGCGGCCTGATCGACAAGATCCACGAACTGGGGATCGAATGGCTCAACACCTTTGCTGTAGACAATGTCCTGCAGCGGATCGCGGATCCCGTTTTTGTGGGCGCGACGATTGCCTCCGGCTGCGCAACCGGCGCAAAGACGGTGCGTAAGGCGGCTCCGGACGAGAGAGTCGGTGTCATGTGCCTGGCGGACGGGAAGCCCTCTATCATTGAGTATTATGAGATGACTCCCGAACTCATGGAAGCCAAAAACGAGAACGGTGACCCTGCCTACAACTTTGGCGTCATCATGAATTATCTTTTCTGCGAGAAAGATCTGGAGCGTATC
>Ga0256407_10014636_pt1 | contig 10267 bp, 7 predicted proteins | sample RumenRJG_04DNA_FD_193489 | JGI IMG/M metagenome (GOLD analysis project Ga0256407, IMG submission 193489) | Bovine rumen microbial communities from Lethbridge, Alberta, Canada - RJG_04 | ecosystem: Host-associated > Mammals > Digestive system > Stomach > Rumen | place: Canada: Alberta | collected... | reverse complement strand
GCGAACGTCGTCGTTCGGTTCGCTGATGGTGACGTACGACCTCGTGCCGTCCGGCTCCGTCTCGCCCTCCACGCAGGGGTGCATTCCCGAGCCGATGACCACCGTCCGCTTTTCCAGCGTTGCCCGCGCCGTCACGTCAATCTCGCAATATTCCGGGTCAGTCATGTTTCCTTTATTTGTTGTTTTTTGGTCCCGCTGAAAGAGCAGATAGGGCAGATAAATATTTAACATAGCTATTTCAGCCATTTCAGCCATTTCTGCGGGACAACCATAATCATTCGCGGGACGGCAAATAGTCATTCAGTCGCGCGGCATTGAACGAGCGGAAGCCCTCTTCGTCCAAGTCCCAATAGGCGAACGTAAAATATCCCTCTTCAGTCTTTCTCACACCACCACGGCCTTTGTACTCATAGCGGTCGTAAGCTTCAGAAATACCCTGACACAAAGTCCCGCGGGCAATGCGTTTCGAGCCGTCTTTCTTCAAGTACTGCAACTGCACCACGCCTTCGCCCAGAGCCTCCAGCGCGTGCTGGCACAGCCATGCCTGCCGCGTAGCAGCGTCAGGATTCCAGTCCTTCTTGTACCTCAGCCAATTAGCCATTTGCATCAACGTCGAAGACAACTCCTTCGCCGTTGATGCCTGTTTGCTTTTCTTCTTGATCATAGTTTTCTTCTTTTTTTGATTACTAAAAACTGTTTTATGGATCGAGCTGGCCAGCTTTCCGTCGGCAAAAATACGCACAAAAAAAAGATGCCTAAAGAAACTCTAGACATCTATAGAACTTATATAACTATTTCTATAACTTTAATTCCTTCAGCAGCGCATCTCGCAGTTTTATGATACGTTCTGATGCATTAAACTTCTCCCATTCGCTGATATGTTCATTGTAGATAGGATTGTCGCTAAAGGCATTGGCAATGGTTCCATCAGGACAGCCACGAACGCTTTTAGTATATTTCAGTCCCTCCACCATCTTTTCAAAGGCCGTCTTATTAGGTGGCATATCATATTTGTCACGACAGATACAAAACACGACAGCATAAGATGCATTGGCCCAGAAATACGTCTGACAGTTCTCTATGGCACGCGCAAGTAAATCCTTATCCAATTCTTTCGAATTAGTCTTGTCATTCTGATTATTAACACTCACCTGAATGTATGTCGCCTTGAAATGATCGCCAAACTCATACTTGTTTCCAAAAATAATATCACCCATTGTCTTTCTTATTTAGTTGTTTTCTCCAAATGTCCTTTATATCATCAGGAAGCGCTGCAAAAAACTGTTCGTAATCAACGTTTCCTGACAGAAAGAGGTTCACCATATTAGAGTTATCGCCATAGCTGGTTTTATTTCCGCTGACAGAATCTCCATTTTTTCTGTTTTTAAACTCTATCTCTATGCTATCTAAAAGGTCGTAGTCTTCCTTTGTGCCCAAACCTCTCAATAACTTATTGAGCATATTGACTATTTCTTTGGCATCTTGCCAAGAAACACAACCTTTACAATGATTCACCATCTCTACTAACGTAAACTTCCTGGCAGTACCGTTTTGTTTCTTTTCTTCAAGCAGAGCCTTTAGTTTATCAACTTCTCCCTTCTGCTCATTTACCTTGTTTTGTAGTGCGGTCTTTTCTCTCTCCAGTATAAGAACCTTTGAGTCTAATTCTTTTAATCTATTTTCTAATTCAGAACTCTCACTTGATTGTTTTTCTTTGTCAAGGACATACTCTTTTAGGATGGTGTTGACCTGATCAAAATATAGATTCTGCTGTTTTGGAGTTTTAAAATTCACACTTGTCAGAATCATATTCGCCAAAGTCGCTTTGTCATCTTGATTTTCCCAAAGACTTACAATTTCCAAAACCGCACCGCCATCATAATTGCGTGTTATTTCTTGCCAGTTCACATACTTGTCTGCCAATTCCATTACGGGGACAGGATGAGGCTTGAAGTCGTACATTAACTTTTTCTTGCCTTTACTTAGCATTGTATAACGGGCGTTGAAAGGTTTCCAATACGGACATTTTCTATATCTTTCCTTGATGGTCAACAACAAAAACCTGTTAAACAGTCTGCTGTTCTTGTCTACAAGCATCATCAGAAAATATATCATGGTCATCACTAATTCCACTCCATAGCTCATGCCCATATTTACTCTAATATCTTCCACGTATTCCGACAGATTGCCTGGCAAGGCACGTTCGTAAGCCATACGTGTCATTTGATAATAAACCTCATTGAACACTTTAGTATCATCCTTCTTTTCGCCAAAAGGGGTGGTGTCGATACTTTTTAGTACCTCATGGAATTGAATATTCAAGGGTTCTATTTTGTAGAACCTGTCTATCGTCTTGAAATCAGACCATAGCATTGGTCTTGGAAGGTTTTTAATCATTGTCGCTTCTCTTTAAAAGTCAGAGGGCAGACATCAGGTCATATTACAACATTACGTCTCTGGAACAACCACGATCCTCGCCATCATGTCGAATACTACCAATGCCCGCACCTCTGATGAGTTCGAGCTTTGGCAGCCTTCGTTTCTGGCGGTTCACGTAAAGAAGAGTGTGGTTGTTTCGAGACGTAACCGAAAACGCTTTGGGCCCTCTATTTTTATATTTTTACTTTCTTATTTCATTTTCTCAGGAGTAAACCTCCTATAAACCAGCATAATAGTATTATTAATATAATTGACATATAATTAATCGAATTTCAATTTAGGTAATGCCTTGACAATATCCACTGTCTGAACTGAAACGTTGATGACGCTCAGCAGCAGGTCAAGAATGTAGCGGGGCTTGTGATGTTCCTTGCCCCAATCGTTACAATCGTTCATAATGAGCGACTTTTTATCTCTGCTTACGCAGTATCGCTCCACAATCCATTCTATTGCTGACTTTCCATTCACGATGTACTCGTAGGCTTTCTGAGGAATGTTCTCAATGGTGATGTTACCATTATATATAATAGTGCTCTTATCGTCTTTCGACTTAAAGCGCATCTTATCCCAAATATGGAAATAGTCGTAGTCCTCTTCTGCGCCTGTTGCTTTGCGGTCCCCTTTCACCACAACGCCTGGATATGGGTCAACAGTTTCGTAGTTCAGATGCAAGTCTGCCAACTTCTTTCCATACTGATAAAAATCCATGAAGTCATTAAGATTCTCCACGATAGGGATACGAGGCAATGACTTCTTTAAGTCAGCAGCAAAGCGTTGGCGATAATCCCCAGAATGTAGCAAGCCATATACATAGTAGAATATCATCTCCTTCGTGATGTTGCTGGCATGATAGCGACTACGCACCTCTTTCAATATCCAGTCTGTAATACCATCCCTACGGATATATTTCTCTCCAGTCTGTTCGTCGAAAAGTGAGCGTTGCTTGTTCTTGTTTTCTTCATACCAATAAAGAGGTAGGCATTGCGTTCCACTATTAAATCCACGATCGGTTATTACATTAGTCATTATGGGACTAAAATCTTTTGTTCCACCAATGCTAGGAATACATATAGACAGATTATCAATATTAAAGACTGGGTATAATTTTGTTTGTTGATATGTTCTTTCTATAAATTCTTTTTTATAACATAGAAATTGTTTTTGAAAGGGACGATAAATCGCTATTCCAAAAGCATCTCTATCATAAATAAAAGGCTTTCCATCTTTTAATGATTTCATGAAAGAATCTGTCCAAATTATGTTTTGGCTATCTCTAACAAAATCGAAACTGTTTGGATTTCCTGTATATCTTTGTTGTTCTTTTTGATAATAGTCAACCATTCGCTTGACAATATCCTTCAACGATTTTGAATCAAAATTATATAGATAAGGATCTTTAGCCGTAACTATTCCTAATGAATACGGACTAAAGAAAGACTTTGCTTTAGAATCAAATTTCGTCTCAGGGAATAAAGGCAACAATGATTCAAATAATCCATCTCGTTGATTTATCCAATCATGCTTATTGTTTGGCCTTAATTCTTCCCACTCTATATTGCTTATTGAATGGGTATTTTCTAATATGTCCAATTTCTGTTTTTTTGTTAGGTAGTCGCCAATGTCGTGATATTTAATTATTGTGCAGTCTTTCTTGTTTGGATTCTTCACAAGGATTGTGATGGTTATGGTAGTTCGAGTACCTTCACCAAAAACATTATCTTTTTCCTTTCTTCGTTGTTCACCACTTGTTCGAGCATTTCCTCTAAGATTCAAGACGTAAATTGAAGTAAATTCTTCTTTTAAACACTTACGCATACCATCTTGAGCAACTCCGTCAATCCATGCGCCATTACTTATAAAAGCGACAATTCCTCCATCTTTGTTTTTTGCAATACGGTCTGAAGCCCAACGAAAAGCCTTTATATAACTGTCATAAAGAGCATTCTTATTTGTGGCTTGAGTACTTGCCGTATATGTTGCAGCTATTCGCCTATCTAATTCCGGGTATTTCAAATTCTTGGCATCATCCTCAGCATTTTTTTGACCTACAGAATATGGTGGATTGCCAATAATCACCCTAACAGGTGCATTCTTCTGTTTCTTTAGACGCTCAGAGTTTTCAGGGAACAATTGCGAGAAAATATCATTATCCCCATGCTCATTAAGCTGGAATGTATCTGTCAAGCAGATGCCATCATAGTTCTCATATTGCTCTGGCTTCATGATTTCATGGAACACAGATTCAATATTCACATCTGCAATGTAGTAAGCTAGCAGCACTATCTCATTACAATGAATCTCGTTCTTATACTTGCGCAGCATATCCTCCTTTTTGATGATGCCGCTTTGCAGCAGACGAGTGATGAAGGTTCCTGTGCCTGTGAATGGATCAAGAATGTGGACGTTCTCATTAGATAGCGAAGTTCCAAATTCACTTTGCAGAATATCCTCAACAGAATGAATGATGAAGTCTACACACTCTACAGGCGTATAGACAATACCAAGTTTCTCCACTGTCTTGGGGAATGCGCCCTTAAAGAACTTCTCGTAGAGGTTCTTAATGATGGTCTGCTTACCTTCGAGGTTGTCAATATTCGTAACGTTGTTCTTCACGGAGATATAGAACTTCTCCAACACTTGTGTATCCATCTCCATGCCTTCGCTCTCTAATACCTCTATCATATCTTGCATAGAGCGAGAGACGGCATTATTGTTCACAAACTGGTATTCAGCAAACAGGGCATCGAATACAGGACGGGTAATCATGTGCTGTGCCAACATGCCAACGGCATCTTCTTCACTGATGCTGTCGTTGATGTTCTTGTGCAAGCCTGCAAGGAAATCTTCAAAATATTTATGGGCATTGGGATTCTCCTTGATCAGAAGTTCAATTCTATCCATAAACTTCTGGGCAATATCACCAATCGACTTACCCCAGTTCTCCCAATACATCTTGTCACCAACCTTCTCAACCAGTCGGGCATAGATACCATTCTGCAATTCGCCAAACTGCAAATCCAACTGACGAGCAATATCCTGATTATCCAAATGAATGGCTCTGCCAGATGGTGCTTCTTTGCCAATGGTATATTGTCCGCGAGGAACACCGCCAACAGTAATCTTAGGCGGGCGTTTCTTGTTGAGATTGATTTGATTGACATGGGCATTGAAGTTCTCATCATGTGAACGAAGGGCGTTCAGAATATCCCAAACCACCTTGAAGCGTTCGTTGTCATTCAGCGCCTCTTCGGGTTTTACGTCATTAGGCACGATAACAGGAATGATGATATAGCCATACTTCTTACCTTGGAAGGTTCGCATCACACGACCTACTGACTGCACCACCTCTACTTCACTATTTCGAGGTGAAAGGAATAAAACTGCATCCAATGCCGGCACATCTACGCCCTCTGACAGACAGCGCACATTACACAATATACGGCACTCGTTGGGGTCATCTGCCTCCTGCTTCAACCAAGCTACCAACTCATTTCTGGTATTGGCATCCATTGAACCGTCAATATGCTTTGCCTTGACATTTACCACCTCCTTATACTCATCTTCGCTGAGCGTTGACTTATATTCCTGGCTTATTGCTCCAAAGTACTTGGCCAAGTTGGTAGACGCAAACGATGGATTTTTCTTCGAGGGATTGATGGTCTGACAGAAAGCTACGGCACGACGCATAATCATGGGGTCTTGCTCTTTGGTAATTCCTTCATCACCTTTGATACGCTTCGAAAGGCCATTAATACAACCAATAAGTTTGGTTGCATCGTCGAAGTTCAATTCTGACAGACGCTCTTTCTCTTTGGCACGATTGTATTTTTCCTTGATGTTCGTGCGGATAGTCTCAGGGATATCCTCTTCACTTACTGTCAGCACCAGCACCTTGTAATCTGCCAGCAATCCTTGACTTACAGCATCGTTGAACGAAAGACGGTGGAACTCCTGCCCGTATATCTGCTCATCGTCCATAGAGCAAAGCACGTCGATATTCTCATTCTCCTTGGCTTTAACCTTTACGTTAGCACTATACAAACGTGGCGTTGCCGTCATATAGAGGCGCTTTTCAGCCTTGATGTAATCATTGTTATGTACCTTGGTGAAATTGCTTTCTGCCTTGTCTTTCAAGATGGCTCCCGTTGTACGATGGGCTTCATCGCAGATAATCAATTCAACCTCACGCTTGTATAGATCGATAGCTTCTTTCACCACATCGATACTCTGATAGGTGGAGAAGATGACAGTTCTGTTTTGTTCCTTATCGTATTTCTTCAGCTGTCGCAATATCTGCCTTGTATCTGTAGTGGCAGGAACAGCAAGGTCAACAACACTGGCATCTTCATCGTCAGCATCCTTCATTTCTCTTGTCACCTTGGGGTCTGAGCATACACAAATAGCTCGCATGTCGTCAACCTTGTCTGCCATCCATGCGTTCAAAGTTTGGCCTAATAGAGCAATACTTGGAACCATAAACAACACAAAGCTATCCTGTGTTGTCATCTGCTCCATGATTTTCAATGCCGTATAGGTCTTACCAGTTCCACATGCCATAATCAGCTTACCCCTGTCGTGGCCCTGAGTAACAAAATACTCGTAGGCTTTCGACATAGCAATCAACTGATGTGGTTTTGGTTGCTTGCCAGGCAACTTGGCCTTATCGCCATAAAGTCCTTTCTTCAGCTTATCCCAATCTACAACAGATATTTCAAGGTCGTAGAGAGAGATACGATTGAATGGCTTCGACAATCCCTGAATGGCTGCTTCTGCGTTCACGCCCCAGCGTTTGCGTGTGGTTTGCACCCAAATGAGGTTCGAGAACTCTTTTGTTTGGAAGGTTTCAGGGTCAGTAAAAGTACGACTGGCATTGGCAAGGAAACTGTCAACTGCTCCCTTGTCTATCTGAGCATCCTCAGCGTAGCATTTACATTGAATAGCCCAATAGTCGCCATATTCCGTGCGAGCCACGATATCTATTCCAAGGTCTTTACCTCCAAAGTCCTTACGACAAGGGAACTCTTCCCACAGCCACACTTTCTCTAAATCAGAATAGCGTGGATCTGTGAGAAACCATAACTTCATCAGTCGTTCGAAGTCTGTTCCTTTCTCCCTTTCCGTCATTGATTTCAGACGAATCTCTTGGAGTATGTCATTAATTGTCGTTGCCATATATCTTTCCTAACTTACATTCTCATTTACTCGTTCGATGTATCTCTTTGTCTCGTCCAGATCCAATTCTGCAAGTTGGGCTTGGACCATGAAGAAGAAACGCTCCTCGACGCTGCCTTCCTGGCATTTCTCGTCGTAACCGGCCTTCTCCATCATGTGGATATAGCCTGCCGAGACGCGCGATAGGAGTACAAGGGTGGAAATGGGATTGAACCGGTGGCCCCTGATGAGATCGTTCAGCTTCAGTCTCAATTCCTCTACAGCAGGGCCTAACTCCCTATCTTGGCGGTCCAGCTCTGCCTTCGTCGCTAATGCTTCCTTTTCTTCTTTTGTCATATATATCGTTACGAATTTATCATTTTAAAACCTCGCGAACTTCCCAGCGGACGAGGGTGTTTAACTTAATGTTTTATTCTATGAAAAAACAACTTTTCGTGCTCCGCTGAGCAAACGAGTGTGAGCAACCTCAGAGAACGAGGGTGCTTTTATCTTTTAGTTTTACTTTTCCAAACGACACGAGAAAACCCTGCCACAAGAGGCATAATCCAGATGCAGCAGGGGGGCGGGTAGCAACTAATGTCCTGTGAGAATTGTGTATCTCTGTACCTAAGTGATGTTTGTTTACATAATTTCCACAAACGGGGGGGGTAATTCTTGTAAGCCCCTCATATTCAGCACATTATTCATTGTTTCGGTTCGTGTCATATTTACGTTTGTTTATACTTCTGCATGCAAAGATAGTGAATTTATCCGTATCCGCAAAACTTTTCTACAGTTATTTTCAGAAGGCGTGTCTCTCATGCGCCCCGAGCACGGCTTTTATCATGACGCTTTCAGGCAACGATTCCAGAATCTCCATATAATACATCCTCAGGAGAGGAAACAGATTCCCATAGCTTCTATAGATATGTTTCGCCATCTCTATTCCCTCCTTATCCAATTTTATCCGTTCACCTTCTAATATCTGTTTTCTTTTCTTTCTTACCAAATGCCAGGCATGATAATTACGTACTCTATAACCTATGTACGAAATTCCTAACACTTGTGCCATACTCTTGTTCTGCACACAGAGTCTCCTGTTCATCACGCTGAGCATAGAACGGAAGAAGATAAATTTTGTGAGTGGTCTCATATTCTGGTAAGCATACGTTATCAGCACCGACATATCCCAGATCTTCTTCTCCCAATTCTTCACGGAGTCATAAGGCTGCTCCTCATGTAAATTCTCGAATAACGGTGTCATTATCATTTGCTGCAACTTATTATACAAGAAAAAGCGATAGGTGTTTATCATCCAATAGCTAAAGGCCTGTTTGTTTTTTATTTTCCTTAAAGGCTGATAATACGGCCCGCCATTGTCATCCTGCCTTCCGCGGTCATGCAAGTAGAGATAGAATTCATTGATAGTATCCTCATAGGAGTCATCTATCAAATCCCGTTTCTTTTCATAAACCGATTTCAGTGCACCCTTTAGCCTTTGCGTCAGCAAATAATAGAGTGCTTCGTCGCCTTTCTTTGTCTCTCTTAAAATAATGGCAAGCAAGTCCGGCGTTTCAATGTCCTTAAATGAATTCCTTTTCTGTGTCATAGTGATGCAAATTATGTTATATAATAAGGTGCAAAGATAACGATTTACCTTTGCACCCCATCGCATCATTCAGAAAAAAACTGCGATCATGGGGTCATTCCTCTGATCTTTTTTAAAGAATAAAACAGGAAACGGAAGCCAATCGCGGCTTCCGTTTTTTCGTCCGAGACCCTCTCTTATCCCCCTGTGTAGGGGGAAGAAAGTGAAACGCTGACCTGTCCCTAGTGTTCTTTATATTTTATTCCATACAATAGTTGTTACATTCATGGAGAACATGTAGCGGTAGGTGGCAGAGCGGGCGCCTACTGATGCGGCATCCATACCATTGTGTACCGGGTCGTAGGGACGGCCGCAGTCTTTGATGGTCATCTGGATTCCGTCGTCTAACTCGCAGAGCGAGATGTCAAGATATTTAAGATGACGACTTCTACGCTCCAGGGCATTGTTTAAGAGCGTCTGGATAGTAGAGTGCATCTTAGAACTCAGCTCGTCGCTCATCTCGCAGATGACGGCAAATAACTTGATCATCTTCTTCATCTCGTCGAGATTACGCTGTTCGTAATCTATCGAGCATTCAAACTTAATACACGACAGCATCTTATCGACCAACGAGAACTTGGTATAGAACGGGTGCTTGAGGTGCTCCCTGTAGCCGAAGGCCAGACTGGCCACAAGAATAGGCACGCCACCCACAATCAATCCCAGCCACATGGCATCGGCACTGACCTTCGAAAGGGCAAGCATACTCAGATAGGCTATGATACCCATGGCGAATACCAGCACGATTTTGGCCGCTACGTGACCTGCCAGTTGCAGTACAACGGTGACATACACCGCTACGGCACAGAAGCAGAAGTAGTAGATGCCAAAGCAGGTGAATACCCTGCGGGTCAGGGCGAGGTCGATACCGTCGAGACCAAAGCACCACAGGAAGAACTGCGGCACAGCCACCATTAACAGCAGTAGCACACCGTAGAATCCCACCAGTATGCTGGCAGTATTATTCATGATGCGCCGCAGTCCGTCGCTGTCGCCGGTAGCACGCATATAGGTGACGAGCGAGACGCC
>Ga0256407_10014634_pt1 | contig 10268 bp, 14 predicted proteins | sample RumenRJG_04DNA_FD_193489 | JGI IMG/M metagenome (GOLD analysis project Ga0256407, IMG submission 193489) | Bovine rumen microbial communities from Lethbridge, Alberta, Canada - RJG_04 | ecosystem: Host-associated > Mammals > Digestive system > Stomach > Rumen | place: Canada: Alberta... | reverse complement strand
AATTCATTGCTCAATCTAGTGGAACGGCTTTAATGAGTTCGTGAATAACTGCGAGTTGGGAGAGTTGGAAGATATAAGCATTCCAACAAGTCCGATAACCATAATGCTTTATGACGGAGTTTTTTTAGGCACTGCTAGTTCCACAGAACCTTATGTAATAGACATTTTAGATGAAAACAATCAAATAATATTCGCTTGTATAGGTGGAGGAAGTTGGGGAGACACTTTCACTTTTCCTTTTAACAAAGGGGATAGAATGCGATTAAGGCAAGGTACTCCACTCTATAAAAAAGTTCGTTACTACAAAAAACGAGATTATTCCAACCGATAATCGTTATAGCGGAACGGCTACAACAATCAACAATGGGTTCCTGATTACAGCAACTTATTGAATCCAGGTTCAACATCTTTTCCGTATACAGCGTCAGAAGATTGTTTCGTGATGTATTTTTGGGGTGTAAATGGTCAGTTGAAGATAGACGGAAATGCTGTTTCATGTTATACATCGCCAAGCGGCGTGTCCAATACAGTATTTTTTGGCTTTGTGCGTAAGGGGTCTGTTTTATCGACCTCAGCATCGAGCTTATCAAACGACCAGTTCCGAGTTTTTGGCTTGAGCAAAGTGTGATTTTGAAAAAAAGATATTTTAGCTGCCTAAACATAGAATTTAGGCGGTAGGAACAGATTTATAACCAATGGTTCTCCAATTACCTGATAAACCTGCGGGGCCAAACATTCTAAATCCTGTCGTCTTTTTATAATAATAGGCAAGATTATACCAAGGTCCACCCATACTATTACCTGAATCTGTCATAATGGACATAGAAACATTATAATTTATGTCGTCATACTCCAAAGGTAAAACTATATCGCTACCAACAGACGCGGTATTCCATTGTTCAAGCCTTCCATCTTCATACCAAATATACGATGGAGTTCCGTCATGGTTTATTGAAATTTGGTGTATTTTATTTCTGTCATTATATCCGTTCCGTTAGAGTGAGCGATTATTTATGCGGAACAAAAAACACTCCGTGTATTGGCATACCCGTTTGAGGACGGTAATTTGTCATAACAACAGTATCGCCTTTATTAACCTTAAACATACAATTCAAAAATGTTTCATAATAATTATTTGTGGAACTTGCGCAAAGAACATACACACCGTTTATCTGTAAATGCGTGTTAGCATAAGCAGCAACCATACCGCACAATTCTATCCACCCATTGTCAAGAACGGTATAATTGCTCAAATCCGATTCAGAAATTTCCGTTCTGTTTGTGTAATCAGGGTTGTTAAATCCTATCTCATCATAGCCGTTCCGCTAGAGTGAGTTATCTGTTAGAGTAGTCGCGCTTCTTGTAGTAACGAACTAGAGTATTTCGAATGTATCTATCAAGTGAACAATAAATTGTGTCGCCTTTTTTAATAGCGAGTTGAAGGAAATATCCGTAACGAGGTGAATCAGAAGCAAACATATAAGTCAACGCTTTCCCATTAATAACCAATTTGTATTCCCCACTGTTATCACCTTCTCCCTTTATACAGTCGAAAGTAATGAATCCATCATAATCCATCACAGTCGGATTGTTGGAGTCTGTTGATAGAGTTATTGTTTCCCAATCGCTTAATTCACAGTTATTCACGAAGTCGTTATAGCCGTTCCGTTAGAATATCACAGATTTCCTTTTACGAAAATCGAAGCTTCTACTTGCAATTTTCCGTTTCCACTATCTCCATATTGTCCATCCCAAATCTTAAAACTACTTGTTGTCACTGTTCCGATGTTAGTATGATAAGTTCCATTTCGTGCAGAATTTCCCATAGTAAGAATGACAGGTATTGAAGAATATGTTTTAGGATAATTGACGATTGCCGTTCCAATAGGAGCGGTTCCTCGAAATTCAAGAACACCGTCTATTTCTTCGCAATACAAAGTAAAACTATTGGTGCTTGTATCACTCCAACGCTTTACATAATGACCGTTCCACTTGAATGATTATCGGTTGGAGTAGTCGCGTTTCTTGTAAAAGCGGACTCTTGAATACAGACTTCCTGAATGGACTATTCGGATTCCATCATTTTTTATGAATGGAATGAAACCAAAACCTGTTCCTCCTTCTGGTCTATTGTCGCTAATTTCATTGCCATTGACAAAAATTTTTAAGGTGGATGAACTTGATTGCGAAGTAAAACATAGCAAGAAACCATCATAACTCATAACAGTCGGATTATTTGGGTCTGTGCTTATAGATATGTTTTCCCACTCGCTCAACTTGCAATTATTAACAAAATCATTGTAGCCGTTCCCCTAAATTAAATAACGAAATTTCGGCTATAAAAAATTCAAAAAAGTATTGATTTTTAACCGCCCTAGATGTAAAATCGCATCCAAACAATACATATGCAAGGAGAAATATATGAAAATTTCAACAAAACCCTTTTTGGAAAATCTGAAGTCAATCAACAATGTGGTTTCTGATTTCGTCTACATCGATTGCACCGACGCGTCGAACTACGCGTTCTATGTGTCCACAGACACCCAAGCGATGAAAATTCCGCTTGAGATTTCCGATGTTTCGGATGAGGAAAAACAAGTCTATGTAATCAACAAGGTCGAATTCATCCACTTGGTTTCCTACGCCAAGGAATTTGTGGAGTTGAATGCGGACTATTCTTACGAAGCCAATGATGGTCAAGTGAAGGGAAAATTCGAAAAAAACGAGGGCTACTCCGACGAATTGGAGTCTAGGAAAGTCCTTTTTGACAACGAAAGCGAATACAAAGATTTCATGGAAGTTACTCCATCAATAATGAACGCAATCACAAGCGGTGGAATTTTCGTATCGCCTGACTCAATCAAGCCGTCTGAAAGATTCTTGGACATTCAACACTCAAAAGTTTTCTCATATTCAAACTACAAAATTTACATGGACGGCATCGACATGGATGAGGAAAAAGAAGGCCTTTTGTCAATCGAAGTCTTGAAATCAATCCAATCGTTGGGAATCGGAGCGGTGGTCAAGAGCAACAACGACTCGTATCTCTGCACCAACGCGCAAAGAAGCATTTTCGAGTATTTCTCGACTCCCAATGATGTGGACTTTCATCCGCTTTTTTCGGAAGGATTCCAAAACAAACTAAAGGAAACCAAATCTTTCAACAAAATCGAGTTCAACATCGAGGAATTGAAGGCCAAATTAGACTACCTCTCGTTCTACGCCAACAAAAACCCCAACAAAATGTGCTTCTTGAACGCCAAAAAAGACGGAAAATTTTTCATTTCCACGGATGAAAACACCTTCGTGGAGGTTTCCGCCAAAATCGAAAAAAAGGAGCAATTCGAGGACATGTCGGTTCCAGTGGATTGCTCTTCAATGCAGTTGATTTTGTCAAAGGTCGGCAAGGAAGCGGAAGTTTGGAACATGTACATTTCAAACGACCCTTCCAAGAAACTCATCGTCACCACATTTGGAGACACGGAAGAAACCGTAATCTTGGCCAAACTCAATGTTTAAATTGACGAAAGGCGGTCTTTTTATGAGACCGTCTTTTTTAAATTTAACTATATAAAATGGAAAGGCCGAATTCACGATTCGGCCAATTCATCAAACTATAATAGAGGTTATAGAATGACTAAGAAAATAGTTAAGAAATGCGAAGAAATTAAAATCTCAAAATTAAAAATAAACAACAAGTTAAAGAATGTGCAATTTTTATTGAAGAAAGAAGTGTTTGAACGGATGTGCGTAATATCCGACTCTTGCTCCGACTTGTCGATGGCGTATGTTCCTTGGGTAGGAAAGATAGCCACGATAAAGAAGTCTGACGGAAAGAAAGAGGATGTATGTTTCCTTGAGCCTTGCGCGGAAAACAACTACGCGGACATCTCGTTCTTCGACGGAACGAAATACAAAAACTTCAAGGCTTGCCGAGTTAGAACATTGGAATCCGTTCCGATGGACGGAAGCCTTCTCACATACTCGAAAGGAACAATCTCAGACTCCAACTTTTTTGTTTTCTATAGCGTCATTCCTAGCGAAATGGGAAAAATTTTGATGATGACCGCCAAGACTTATGAATTCTTGACATCCAACAACTTCAACAAGCATATTAGAATGTTTAACATCAATGACGCGGACAAGGTGAAGAAGGCGTTTAATTTGTCCGACCGACAAATGATTTCAATCGACTTCTCCAAGGAATTTACAATGCGAGGGGACGAGAGAAAGAACGCAAGCGACAAAAGAAACGCTTGCTTGAAAACCCTCGCCTTGATGAAAAAAATCGACGAACGAAAGCCTTGCTCCAACTTGCGCACTCACTACGGACTCCAATACTCTGCGTTCAACTTGATGAGCGGAGAGATTCGACAGTTCCGCGACGCGGTCGCTAGAAACAATTTCTTTGATTCGTTGAACATGAAACTCGCGGACAACCACAACATTCTCTTGAATTGCAAAAACATGAGAAAAATCGTCGAGGGCGATAAAGTCGAGTCATTTAGGGCGAACATATTTGAGAGCGGTTGGGTAGTGTGTGAGTACATCGCGGATATCGTTGAGTTAGCCAAGTTCGTGAAATCATTGGTCATGAAATTGCTCGAAAAATCCAAGAGAACCGCCAAAAAGTTGCGCGAGATTTTCTCGAAAGCCAAGAAAAATTTCTTCAACATAATCAACAAAATTATAGACACTACAACCAAGATGAAATTCAATCTGCGGAAAAAATTCTCGTTCGCTAGAACTATGAAACTCTTGGAGACTGTTGTCGACGAAAAATCGCATCCTCTAAATTTCAAACTCAAACTCAAATTCAACAATTTGTGTTGAGAAAACGATTTAATTTTCATCTAATTTCCAATCTTCTCTCTTCCATTCTTTAAAGAATCATTTTAAAGTTCGTCTCAATCATATGAAAAATTCTTTCAATTTCATTGAATAAATTTTTTTCTTTTGAATTTTAAAGAAAAAATAATAAATTTTATTTTAAAAATTCTTTTTCTTTAAAAATTTTTTAACAATATAAGATACCTTGCTAATTAAAAATCCATTTTTCTTTTCATTTTTTCAAGAAAATTTAAAGAAAAAAATGAAATTTTAAATTAGCGGAGTATCTTTTTAGGCTTCTTCATTTTAGAAAAATAAACAATGAATCTTTTCATCGTATTCCACCTTACATTATAAAACTTGGCCAAGGAATTCACGCTCTCGCCTTCCTTAAATCTTCTCATTATCTCTTTTTGGTAGGGTCGGAGTTTCACTCCGTAGACGATTTCTCCCTTCTGTCGTCCTATCTTCTTTCCGTTCTTCCTAGCGACTGCCAATCCTAATTTGGTTCTCTCGGATATCAAATCGCGTTCTATTTGGGCGGAAAGTCCGAACGCAAACAACATTACTGTGGCGGTAATATTGCTTTTATCCAATGGGTTTAAGTCAAAATTGTTCTTGATTGCTATGATTCTGACTCCTCTTTCCGCTATTTTGCTTACAATTTCGAACACCATTTTAAAACTTCTTCCCAATCGCGAAATTTCAGTCATGACCAATACATCGCCTTCTTGCAATTGTTGAATCAGTTGGCCTAAAAGCCTTTTGTGATAGTCAACAGTTCCGCTTTTCTTCTCGTAAACCCATTTGTCGATTTTAAATTTTTCGGAAATTGCGTCTTGTTGATTTTCAAGATTTTGTTCTTGAGTTGACACTCTTAAATAACCGTAGTTCATGTAAAACTCCTTTTTAATTGATTGACAATCTTATACAATATATTTTTATTTTTGTCAAGTAAAATTATCATTTTTTTTTATATCCAATCTAGTCGAACGGTTGGAATGACTTCGTGAATAATTGCGAGTTGGGTGATATAGAAGATTACACAAACATAATTCCGCATGAAACAAGTGTGCCACAAAATTATTACACGGCGGAATACGATGGGTTTGTTGAGATTTCATTTGGGTCTAGTTCAACAACATCAAGGACAAAAACCTACTTGATAATTAACAACACCATCGTAGGATATGGAGGAACAGTCGGATATTTGAATAATTGCGGAGAAACAGGAGGAAATATATGTGCTCCTGTCAAGAAAAATGATGAAATTAAAGTAACAACAATTACAAGTCCAACTTATTTTGAATTCAAAATTTATTGTAGATTTTATAAACTTAGAGATTATTCTAACAGATAACTCACTCTAGCGGAACGGCCAAGTTGAGTTGCTTGGTTATTCGACAGAAGAGAGATGGACGGGCAAATATTGGACTGACGGAAAAAAGATATATTCAAAAACATTTAGTGTAACTGCTAGCGGTGATTATACATTAAATAATGTTGACACTGTTATAAACTTTGAAGCCACCGCTTTGAATAACAATTCATATTGGAGACCCTGTGACGGATTCTTAACTACTCTTGGGAGCAACCAAATAAACGGAACTACCATTGATGTTAATTATGCAGCAAACAAATTCCATATCGGCTACTTGGGAGAAGGTATGGGATATACATTCACAAAGGCCAATGTAACAGTTTATTACACTAAGACCACAGACTAGCGGTTGACAAAACCGCATTACTAGCCTTATAATGCCATTATTCGGGTGTGTTGACCCATTTGCACAGATGTGTCAAACCAACAAATAATCCTTGCGGAGACATCACGGCACTGCGAATGCCGTCTTCGCAAGGATTTTTTTTAGCGGTTGGAGTAGTCGCGCTTTTTGTAAAAATTGCCAAAAGATTTAAAACTTCCAGCTTCAAGGCGTGTCAAAGAGCAATAAACTGAATCCCCTTTTGAAATTGCCAATGATTGTGAAACAGTAAAATTATAAAGTGATGAAACATTGTAATTATCAAAAAAATCAACTCCATTTATGTAAATGTGAAAATCTGAACCATTGCCTCCAGTTCCTGTTGTATTGAATCCTGCTCTTATGAATCCGTCATAATCCATTATTGTCGGATTATTGGGGTCAGTTGATAAAGTTATGTTTTCCCAACCGTCCAACTCACAATTATTAACGAAGTCGTTATGGCCGTTCCGCTATATTATAACTCTCGTTCTTTGTAGAACCGAGCTGAAAACATAGAAGTAGCAGAATCTGTTGGACCAATCATTTGAATTGAAAAAATATCACCCTTACTTACATAAGTGGAATAAGAAAATTTATTAGCACTTCCACTTGTCGAAAAAATTTCAATTCCATTAATTGTTATACTTCTGTTATAAGATGTTTCAATTCCAAAATATAAAAAACCGTCGTAAGGACATACATAAGGAAAATAATTTGAAAATCGAGTATCTGCCCACGTATAGATTACTTCCACTTCGCTCAAATGCTCGCTCTCGCTTTGGCCGTTCGCATAGATTGAGTAAGTCGTTGATGAGAGGACTAATGGGTTACCAATAACCACAAACGCAGGATTTCCGCTTCCGTCGTCGCTCGTGTAATACATCTCCAACACAGTGTTGGGGTCGAGAACTTTGTACACAGTCGTTCCGCTTTCATCCATCGCGTGAATGGGAAGCGGTTGCAAAGTTCCGTTCACATTCGCGTCGACTTGAATTCCGTTCAAAGTCATGTAGTCAGTAGAGTTGGAGGCGTCGTGTCCTTGCGAGAACACTACCTTGAACGCCAAGTTGGTGTCAGGCGCGCTCTCGTCAAATCCCAACGGAAAAGTGACGCTCTTGGCCGAGCCTTTCGCTTGGCTCGCGATTAAAACATTTCCGAATCCGCATAAAGAGTAGTCCTTGTTCGTGGCTTCCTTCTTGAATGAATCTATGTACATATTGTTCCTCCTAAAATTCTACAAATAAAATAGTTAATGTTTTGGGATTTTAGATGAAAAAATTCGGTTAGTCAATCTATGCGAACGGTTGGAATGATGTTGATGAATATTCCCTCAATGAAATTAAAACCAATCGAATTTGGATAAATGGGAAACCGATTTATAGAAAATGTTTCACAGGTTCTACAATTACTTTAACTTCTAATGAGCCTAAAATCATCCCTTGGACCGATTGTTCTGACTTAGATATTGAAATGATTATAAAAACGGAGTTTACTAATCCAGAAGGAAATCCGTCTTATTTTGGAAGCGGAATAATGGGTTGGTATTCCACAAATCCGAAAGCAATCCGAGGAATACCTAGATACGGTTATGACATTAACATTAATGTTGTTATGATTGAATACACCAAAACATCTTCCTAATATAGCGGAACGGCTACGATGAAATAGGTTATTGTAGTCCTGATTGGAGTAACGCAACAAATATTTCATCTAGCATAAGCACAAGTAATTATGAAATTCAAGATGATGGATGGATAGCGGGAGTGTATTATGCTCTTGGTAACACATTCGATATATGGTTAATAATGAACGATGTTGTTCCTATTTCGGCTGCAGGAAACGGAACGACTTATGGTTGGTATGCACAATTTCAAGCGAAAGTGAGCAAAGGTGATAAAATTAAATTCAATAAAAACAATTATACAACAGTTAATATTTATTTCGTTCCACATAAATAAAAACTTGTTCTTTATAGTCGAACGGCTGGAATGATACGGACGAGTATTCCACATCGGAGGTCAAGACTAATAAGACTTGGATAGACGGCAAGCCGATTTATAGGCGTGTTTTTGAGGCAGAGGAAAATAAAAATGTTTCCTCTAATACCACAGTAAGTGGATGGTCAACAGTTATTACTAATATAAGCAACGTTATAAATACATATATGACGGCTTCTGATTCTACAGAAGTCGTAGGAAATCCATTTTTTGCTAGATATGAAAAAAGCGAGAGTAAATTTTATTTCTCAACCACAGCAGGTGGAAACTGGGATGTATCAATAGGAGATATATTTATCCTTGAATACACCAAGACCACGGACTAATTGACAACCGCCTAAATCCTAATATAATAGTACCAAGAGGTTGTTTTTATGACTATAAACGAAAAAGCAAAAGACTACGCAGAGCATAACTTAGGCATGTGCACAAACGAGTTTGGGAATATCTACAACGCATATATGAAAGGCGCGAAAGACAACTCTAGTCACATTTTCACGCTAGGTTTTTTCGTTGTTCTGCCTTTAGCGATTTGGAAAATAATTGACATTGTTATTTTTGTACTACATTCCTAGAGGTTTTATCTAGCGTATATTCGGCAACCTGTTGTGCTCACGGCTCTATTTACTGAAAAATTATAATTACCATCTGTGTCAATGGATGTTAGTTGGAAAAAACCATTCGTTGTTGAACTAGGATAACTTGATATTCTATCACCCACTGATAAATCGGCAAGTCTTGTATATATGCTGTCGTATTCTGTCGCATTCTCTTTTATGTTTACAATGAGTTCTCTGTATTTGCTAGAGATTGTAATAGATGACGCCGTGTAATTCGCCTCTAACAGTGTCCAGAACTCATTCCAGCCGTTCGCATAGATTGAGCGACTAATTTATCGGAATTAACTCAACCGAAACTAGCACTGATGATGATGAAGATGATGTTGCGTATCCAAATTGATAAAGAGTATTTGTTGGTGCGTCAACTTGAATAAATCCCGTAATCATCATTGGCTTTGATACTTCGGTTGTTCCTTGAGATGTCCCTCTATAAACCTTACTTTCATCATTTTCTATACCCAAACCGATACAAAAACGATATGTGGAGTTAGAATTAAATGTAAGAACATATATGTATTTTCCATTTGGAATGTTTTCTGCAAAACTAACTGTGCTAGAAGCACTTCCATTAAAAATAAAAGTAAAAGTTGTTTTGTATGTTTTATAATTCGCTATGTAGCCGTTCACCTAGAAAGAGTACTGTATTTTAACGATTTGAATAGTCTCTCTTCTTGTAAAAACAAGCTGCCATTCCAATCGTATAGTAAGGTCGCGCATCGAATTGAGTAATCACATCTCCCTTCTTAACAGGTATGATGAATATGTCGCTATGTGTGGTTGCATTATTGCACGGAAAATAATTATGCCCATTTACTAAAGGTTGAGTGGAACCTATAATATTAAAAAAATCAACGAAACCGTCATACGGACACTCATATCTATCTCCAAGTGTGGTGATGTCTATTTGTTCCCAATCGCTCAACTCACAATTATTCACGAAGTCATTATATCCGTTCGACTAGATTAAGTAACAAAATTTAAGGCTTGATTTTTGTCACAATTCAATTTATTTTTCAAGATATTCTTATAAAAAGGAGAAAAATGAAACATGAACTCTTTGGTGAACATTAAACTGA
>Ga0256407_10014633_pt1 | contig 10268 bp, 8 predicted proteins | sample RumenRJG_04DNA_FD_193489 | JGI IMG/M metagenome (GOLD analysis project Ga0256407, IMG submission 193489) | Bovine rumen microbial communities from Lethbridge, Alberta, Canada - RJG_04 | ecosystem: Host-associated > Mammals > Digestive system > Stomach > Rumen | place: Canada: Alberta | collected... | reverse complement strand
TCTAAAAAATTTAAATAAATTTAATATAATGTTAAATTCAATAAATATTAATAAAATTTATATATTTATTAAAAAAAACAATTTCAAATCCCTCCTTTAAAAAATCATGAATCAAAAAAAAAAAAATATATTAAAAATAATTAAAAAAAATAAAAAAAACACCATAAAAAATGGGTTTAGCAATAGACAAATTTTGTTGTATAGACTCAACAGACCTCCTTCAAAAAGAACAGCAAAACTCATCCTTAACAGAAAGATCAATACAACCAGAAAATACCTTTTACAACAATTTCATTCTGAGTAATTCCCTTCGTAGAAAATCTCTTCCATCAAACGAAATAAATTTTCAACCAATACGTAAAAATATACCTTTAAAATCTTTATCAAATCTTCCAATAGGAACATCAAATATAATAAGAAAACAAATAGGAGATCCAAATATAAATTATTCAATTTTAAAAGCATTAGGTCATGGAAGTTTTGGTCATGTTTTTAAAGTAGTTCATAAAGTTACAGGTAATATAAGAAGTATAAAAGTTATTCCTAAAAATAATTTAAAACCAGGTTTTACTAAAGATGAAATTATACAAGAAATTAATATTTTAAAGTCACTTGATCATCCTCATATTATTAAAATGTTTGAATTTTATGTTGATGAAAATAATTATTATTTAGTTAATGAATTTTGTAGTGAAGGTGATTTAGGTGAAAAATTAGTTAAAATTAAATTTTTTACTGAAAATGTTACTAAGTTACTTATGTTTCAAATTTTTAATGCTGTTTGGTATTTACATTCTAATAAAGTTATTCATGGAGATTTAAAAGTTGAAAATATTATGGTTGATTCTCTTTTGGAAGATGAAAAAATTATTAATCATTCTAAACATGAAAGAAAAAAATCTTTTGCTACTGTTATTAAAGATGATTCTAAAGAAATTGATCTTTGGTTAAATAAAGAGAAGACTTTATTTAATGAAATACCAAATAATTCTTTTAATTTAATTAGGAAATCTTTAACAAATAATAATAAAATAGAAAAGAAAAAATATCTTAATTTAAGAATGGATAAAGTAGAAATTAAAAATTTTGAATTGAAATTAATTGATTTTGGTTGTTCAAAAATGTTTACAACATATAAAAAAAATTTTGAAGATACAATTGGAACTTTAGTTTATTGTTCTCCTGAAGTTTTATTAAATAACTATAATGAAAAATGTGATCTTTGGTCATGTGGAATAATATTATATTTATTATTAACTGGAAAATTTCCATTTTATGGTAAAACAGAGAATGAAATAATAGAAAAAATATTAAATCAAAAAATAGAATTTAATGAAGAAATATTTGATAAAATTTCACCAGAAGCAAAAGACTTAATACAAAAATGTTTAATTCATGATAAAAATAAAAGAATTTCTGCATCAGAAGCACTTAAACATCCATTTTTTGCTAATATTGATTTAAATAATATTTACCATGAAAAAATAGATTTAAAAGAAGTTTTAAGTTCATTAAAATATTTTTCAAAACATTCAAAATTTTATCAAGTTGTTTTAGCATTTTTATCACATAATTATGCAGAAAAAACACAACTTGATAAATTAAAAAAAATTTTTTATAAAATTGATACTAATTTAGATGGGAAATTATCAAAAGAAGAATTAATGAATGCTTATAAAATTGCAGGTATTAAAATAAATAAAAATCAACTTGATAAAATTATTAATTCAATGGATTATGATAATAATGGTTATATTGAATATGAAGAATTTATAAGAGCAACAATTCCAAAAGAAAATTTATTTACTGATGTTAATTTAAAAACTGCTTTTGAATTGTTTGATTTAGATAAAAATGGTTCTATTTCTTTAAATGAAATTAAAGAAGTTTTAGGAATAAAAAAAAATGATGATGATAAAGTTATTGAAGAATTAATGAATGAAGTTCAAAGAACTGGAAATCAAGAAATTACTTTTTCACAATTTAAAGAATCTATGTTAAATTATGCTAAACAAGATATTTTTAATTTGAGTATTAAAGCTGATGATGATGGGAATAATAATGATAATTCAATTATTGATGGAGATTCTAAAAATTAATTTTTTTTAATCTATTGTTTTTTATTGAATAATTTTAAATACCGAATAATGGTAAATAAATAAAATAATTGATATATTATTTTATTTTCTTGAATTAAATGTAGTTAGAAATTTCAAATCAGTTGCTTTTTATTAATCATTATTTATAAATAATAATTGAATATTTTTTCATTTTTTAAAATATTTTTTAAAAATTATTTGATTTGAGTAATTTATTATAATTAATATCATGATTAAAATTTATTTCACTATTTTTTTTTACTTTATTGTAAAATTTAAAATAAATCATTTTCAAAAAAAATATTTATCGTTAAGAATAAAAAAAACAAAAATGGATATTCAAGAAAATCAAAATAACATTCAATTAAATACAAATATAAATAATGTAGATAATATATTTTCTCCAATAAAAGAACTCAATACTCTAGAGACACCTCAAATAAAAAATGAAAATAAATTTCAAATACTTCCTTCACCATTTATAAAACAAATATCACCAACAAATAAAATGGATTTTACAAATATTTTATCACAAAATAATAATGAAGATACACCAAATTTAATAAATAAATCATTACCTTTTTCTCCACTTATTTCTTCATATACTAATAAAATTTATAATACGAAATATGAAAATTTTGTTTCTAAAAATTTAATGAATGAATTTTCACCTTTTAAACCACAAATTCTTTATTCTACACCTAATAATAATTCTATAAATAATGAAAAAGAGTAAGAATATTTTTTTTTAATTATTTATTTTAGAAAAGGTAATTTTTATAATGAAAATAATTTTCGTTTTTTATCATCTACTGATTTAACAAATAAATTTAATGATATGAATGATAATAAATTTGAAAATAATAATTTTAATTTTGAAAATAAATCATTTTTTAAAAAAATAAAAAGTAAATCTTTAAATAATAAAAAATCATTATTTAAATTATTAAATCAAGAAAATAATGAAGAAAATGAAATAAAAGATATCAATGACACAAATAAAGACAATAATCCAATAATTTTTGAAGAATTAGAAGAAGATAAATATATAAATTTACATAAAACATATTTTAATAATAAATATTTCAAAAACACATATCATATAATTTTAAACAAAATAAATAGTAACTTATGTGAAATTTTCACTTCATCAAAAAAAGAAAATCATATAGTAAAAAATAATAAAAAAATTCCAAAATTAAAATCAAATGAAAAACAAATTTTAAATACAAATATAAAAGAAAAAGAAGAAAAATGTAAATGTAAATATTCACAATGTTTAAAATTATATTGTGAATGTTTTTCTAATGGTAGAATTTGTAATAAAAATTGTATTTGTACAGGATGTAAAAATACTTTAAATAATGAAGAAATGAGAAATTCAATTTATAAAGAAATAATATTAAAAAATCCAAAAGCAATTCAAAAAATAAAATCAATTAAAAGAAGTTGGACTTGTCATTGTAAAAATTCAAATTGTAAAAAAAATTATTGTGATTGTTTTCAAAATAAAAAATTTTGTTCTTCAAAATGTAAATGTGAAGATTGCCATAATAAAATTATATTAAATAATAATAAAAAAAGAAGAGGACTTGATCATTTTCCTAAAATTAATAAAAGAAAATCAAAAAAGAAAAATAATAAAATTGATTTAGAAAATTCTTTTGAAAAAATGTATACTCCAAAAAAAAGGAGTTATAGGAATTTAAATAGTGAAAATAAAAATAATTTTTCTACTGCGTCTATTACACAATTGAATTATTCAATTGAAAATCCAAGAAAAAAAATTAAAATTAATGAAAGTAATGAAAAAAATATTTTTAAAAAATTAAATATGGATGATATTTCTGAATCAAATGATATTTTTATTAAAAAGTAAAATTTGAGTTTGGAATATGAAATTATTATTTAATTTAATTTTTTTAGATGTATATATTTATTTTTTAATGTTAAGATAAATTTTTATTTTTTTAAACAAATATAATATATATATAATAAATTTTTATAAAGTATTTTAAAATTATTTTTTTATATATTAATTTTTATTTTATTTTTTATATTTTTATATATTTTTATAATTACCAATTATTCTAAATAAACAATTGTTTTTTTTATTATTTGAATTTTCATTTTCTATTTTTTCTACAAGAATTCTAATAAAATTATCTTTTTGAGTTAATAATTTAATTCTATTTTTTAATAAAATAATATTATTACTATTATCTTTAACTATTTCTTCAGGTTTTATACCTAAAAAATTTTCTCCTTCTCCATCATAAGTACAGAGGTGAAAAATTAATATTTTATTAGAATAAATATTTTCAATACCAAATAATACAAAATTAAAATATAATTTAAATTGATTATTTTGACCACAATTAGGACATAATAAATAATTTAAATTATTATCCAAAATTTTTTCATTATTAAAATAAGGAAAACTTTTATTGCATTTATTACATAGAACAAAAATAGCTTCTAAAATATTTTCTGGTTCAATATTAACTAAATTAATATCTAAAATAAAAGTATTTTCATTTACAATTTCATCAAAATGTTTAATTTCAAAATTATTAGAATTTTCAACATAACTTAAAATATTTTTAGGTGATTCAATAATTTTAAAATTCCCATTTAAATTAGCATTATTAATCATATCAATAGCAGAAGTATCTTTCTTAATTTCAATATCATTATTTTTATTATTTAATCTTTGTATAAATTGATGATAATAATTAGTAAATTTTGGTATTTTTAAAATATTAGAATATTGATTCATAATAATAACATTTTGATCAAGTAATTTATAACCTCTTAATCTACAAACATCACCAATTTCAAGAAAATTAAAATATTTATAAGTATGTAATTCACAAATATCAGTTTCATCTTGAATTGTATATATCATTTGATCTTCTAATTCATATTTTGAAAGTATTTGAATTAAAACATCTTGTTCATCACCAATTATTCTATTATTTAATTTACTTTCATAACTGTAAAAAAGTGAATTTTCTTTTATTAAATTTTCCATTATAAATGTTCTTAATTCTTTAATTATTATTTCGTCTTTTTGATCAAATGAATAATTTGAATTTGAACATAAAATTGGAGAAAATTCATTTGTTTTTTGATTTGCTCCTGAAAAAATACACCATGAAGTTTTTATATTATTATTTGTAAAATTTAAATATACATTTCTTTTAATTTTCTTTGAATAAACACCTTTTTGAACTCTAATTATATCACAAATTGTATGAATATATGGAATTTGTTCTTTTAAATCTGCTTTTATTATTAAATTAATTATATTGTTATCAAAATTTTCTTTTGATGTTAAACAATTTATGTCTTTATCAATTAATTTAATTGTACATTCAAAACGATAAATTTTTCTATTTTGATTATTATCATTAATTTTTGGAAATGATGCATCATATATTATACCATAAAAATTACAAAAATTTTGATTTTCTGTTAATTCATTAAATGAACAATATTTAATTTTATTTAATTGGGAATTTTGAGTCATACTTTTATTTTTTATTTAAAAATATTTATAAATTGTATTATTATATAATAAATTAACAAAATATAATTTTTATTTATCATAAAACATTTCAATTAATTCTTCTCTATGTCCCTGATTAATATGTTTTAAAAATTCATTTTCATTTCTATTTTGATATTTACAAAATTTACATTTAAAAATTGGAAATGTACATCCATGTGTTTGTAGATTTTTGTAATTGAAAGTTCCTTTACAAAATTTACATATAAGTTTATTATTGTAAATTATACGATTTACAAATATATTATTTGTATATTCAAATGGTGAATGATAACATAATGGACATTTATCTTTATTTTTTATACATTCTAAACATAATAATTTATTACAGTTAACACATTGATTATATTCTGTAAGGAAATTATTACATTTCATACAATTTGTTACACCTGATAAATAAAATTCTGTTGACATTTTTATTAAAAATAGGAAAAATAACAAAAATAAAAAAATATTTTTAATATTTTTATGTTAAATAAAATCATTATTTTAAAATTATTTTACTAATCAAATGTCAGAAGATAATCAAAATTATAATTCAAATGAAGAAGAAAATTTCAATATTGAAACACCAAAAATGAATTTAAATCAATTTATATATGAAAATATTATGAATAATCCAAATGGTAATTTGGAAATAAATAAAAATGCACTTTTACAAGAAATTGTAGATAAAGTAGAAGATGGAAATAATTATATAGAACAAATAAATTCATATTTTGGTGATAAAGATGTAATGACTGTATCAGAATTTCAAAATTTAATTAATTCACATGCTGAAAGTAGTAGTGAAAATAGATATAATCAAAATCAATATATAAATGATAATAATATAAATAATACAGATAAAATAACTCAATATGATTTAGATTATTTATCTTCAGATCTTCCAAAAGATAAAAATAGATCAAAAATATTAAAATTAATATCAGAAAAAAAATCTTTACAAAGTAAAAATAAAAATTATATTGATAGTAATGAATTAAGAAGAGAATTAATAAGATTAAAATTACCAAAAGAAAAATCAATAATAAAACCAAAAAATAATAAAATTCATTTTATAAATGGAGAAATTCAATATGAAGAAGATTCAACATCTAATACTTCAAATTTAAAAAATTTTTCTCCTTTTATTAGAGAAAGGTCTCAAAATTATAATACAGATTTAAATAATATAGTAAAACCAATAAATAAAAATAAAAAGAATAAAATTAATTATTATGATCCAGTATCAATAGGAATAGAAAATATAAAAAATAAAATAATAAATGAAAAATATGATACAAATAATTATATTTATACTACTCCAAATGAAGAAAATGATGTTGATTATTTTTTTAATATATATAAAAATTGTTCATTTCAAAATCAATCAATTAAATCTTTAGATTATGGAGTTCATAAAGTTTGTAAAAAAGAAATAGCAAAATTTCCAGAAAAAAATAAAAATAAAAATAAAAATAATACAAAAGGAGAATTTTTAACTTCTCCAGTTGAAAATTATAAATCTAATTTATTAGATAAAATTGAAATTGCTCAAAAAAATATTACATCACCTAAAGATAATAATGTCCCTATTTTTGATACAAAAAATAATTTTTTGAAAGATATTAATTCTAAGAGTAATGATGATGAAAATGAAAAAAATAAAATTAAAAAAGAATTTAGTCAATTAGATAATAGATTGAGACAAGTTACTAAAATGAATAATGAATTATATGAAAATAAAATAAATGATAACAAAAAGAAAATATTAAATGAAAATTTTATACAAATTCCACAAAAAGAAAATGAAAAAGATATAAATTATGAAAAAGAAATGCAAAATAGAAATTTATTAAATAATTTAATTTAATATTTATGATTTTTATATTAAAAAGTTAATAATATTATATATTTTGTATATTATTCCTTATTCATTAATAATTATAAAAAATGGATAATAACTCGAACATAAAATTATATGTAGCATATAAAGATACAGTTGAAGAAATATATATAGATAAAGATTCTTCAATTAAGGATTTGAAATTAATTATTGAATCAAAAACTAATATTCCTTCAAAAAATCAAATTCTATTTTATAAAAAATCCTTATTAGAAAATGAAGATACCTTAGATGAATATAATATTTCAAATAATAAAATGATTGAATTAAAGATTAAAAAAGGTTCAAGAAAAAGATCAAATAATGAAAGGAATTTAAATATACAAAGAAGAAATAATGATAATATTGAAAATAAAAATTCAGAAGTTGATTATTTAGGTTTGGGCAGTGATATATTAAAAACAATTTCAAATGCTTTAAATAGTCCTAATGAAGTTCATAAACTTTTACAGTCTCCAATTATTGATGAATTAAAAGATAATAATGATGAGTTGAAAAAATTAAATGATTATGTTGTTCTTAAAAACTTTTATGATAATAATAATGTTAAACAGTTAACAAAAATAGTTAATTTTGGTTCAACTATTGTAAGTTTATTAGCAGGAAGAAATTATAATAAAAATATTAATGATAATAATAATAATAATAATATATTAAATAAAGAACAAAATAATTATAGTAGTAGTGATGAAGAAGAAGATGATATTAGATATAATACAAAATATAAAAAAAATAATAAAAAAAATAATATTAAATATAATGAAAATTATAATAATAGTTATTCTGATAATGAAAGTGATAATGAAAATGATAATGAAAATAATTATAAAAAAAAATATAAAAAACAATTAAAACAATTACATGATATGGGATTTGATGATGATAATATTAATATATCTCTTTTAGTAAAATTTAATGGGGATATTGAAAAATGCATTAATAATCTTTATGAGTAAAAATATTTTAATAATATAAAAATGATATAATTTTATAAACTTATATTTAAAATAAAATAAAAATAGATAAACAATAACATTAATCTTTAATTATTTTTTATCTCATAAATATATTTTATTTTTTAAGACACAAATTTTTCAAATAAAATTTATAATAAATTAATGAATAAATAATATTTTATTATATTATTTACAATAAAGAAAAAATTAATAAAATTCCATTTCTTAAATATTTCACAAATATTATAAATGAAAATTTTAAATTTATATTTGATTACATTTTAATTAATAATACAATTTATTCATTCATTATTTCAAAAATAAAAATAAAACACAAAAAACATATTTTAAATATTAAAATCTTTTCCATAAATAATTATTAAATATTTTAGAATAAAAAATTAAAAAAAAAAAAATGATAAAATCATCCTCTCAAAAATTAATAAGAAACAATTATCCTTTAACTCCAGAAGAAATGTTCCAAATAATATCAGGTGAAGAAAAAGGAGGAATAATAGGATATCATCCTTTAAAAAAATATTTTGATTACAAAGAAATACTTTGGTATAAAAAAAGGGAAAAAATATTAAAATCATTTAAATCAAAATGGCCTCCTTTAGATTGGAAAGAAGATAAAGAAACAGGAAAAAGAATTCCTCCAAAAAAAACAAATTTTACAGACGATGCAATAAAATTAGCAAATTCCTTTTATGATAGTAAAAGAGCAGAAGAAATAAAAAATGAATTAGAATCTAAAAATCGTTTTATTAAAGATATTCAATATAAAAGTGATTTTGATATAAAAAAAAATGAAAAAGATTTAAGAAAAATTTTTAAAGAAAGAGAAAATGAAAAAAAGAAAATAAAAGAACAATTAAATTCAATTCCAGAATATAAAATAAATTCAATTGATCAAGTAAAAGATAAAATAAAAAATTATGAAGAACAAAAAGAAAAAAATATAAAAAGAGGAAAACCAACTTTTTCAAAATGTGATAGAGTAACAATTGTAGCAGAAGCTGAATTTGTTGGAGAACAAATTCCATTTTATAATACTGCAAAAAATAAAAATGGCGAAATTGATAAAAATAAATTATTTTATCCTAAAAAAATTTTTAAAAGAAGTCCAAGTTGGACAATTGGACCAAAAAATCCAATTAAAAAAAAAGAAGAAAATCCATTTATTAAAGCAAGAAATGAAAAATTAGAAGAAAAAGCAAAAATGGTTTTAGAAAAACAAAAAGGTGATAATAAAAATTTAAATGGTGATGTTATGAATAGTTATAATTTAGTTCATAATAGAGGAAAATTACCAATTATTTTTAGGAAAAAATTTAAATATGAAGATACGGAACAATATAAATCTGCAAAGGAAAAAAATAATTTTGATACTCCTGCACCTAATACTTATTGGGATGATGGAAAAAGTATTGTTAAAATTAGGAAAAATATTGATGAGGAACAAGCTAAAAAATATGTTATGACTAGTGATAAAACTTATAAAAGATTATATGTTTCGAAAAGTGTAAAAAGTGTTTTTTAAAATTTGTTTTTTTACTGGAAATTAATATTTGGTTTAATTTTTTTTAATTTTTTTCATATTTAATAAATACTTTTATATTTTATTAATAAATTTGGTTTTCAAATATTTAATTAAAAATATTATAGAATAATATTAGTGAAATTTTTATTATTTAATTATTGTACAAAGAAAAACATTGAAAAAAAAAATAGAATATAAGTAAAAAAAACTA
>Ga0256407_10014632_pt1 | contig 10268 bp, 9 predicted proteins | sample RumenRJG_04DNA_FD_193489 | JGI IMG/M metagenome (GOLD analysis project Ga0256407, IMG submission 193489) | Bovine rumen microbial communities from Lethbridge, Alberta, Canada - RJG_04 | ecosystem: Host-associated > Mammals > Digestive system > Stomach > Rumen | place: Canada: Alberta | collected... | reverse complement strand
GTTGTAAAGCGTGGCGATAAGCGCGTCAACGACAAAGATCAGCCACAGGTTGCCCTTCGAGTAACTCTGCCAATCCTTACGCGCATAGAAATAGGTGAGCATCATAAGGAGCAGCACCGAGAGGGTGAAGCACGTCAGATGGATCCAGTGATAGGCCAAGGGCGGTGGGCAGAGAATGTCGCGAAGCAAGATCGTCACACCCACGCACACCGATGACCAGTAGTTGAACCGCTGCGTATCGAGCCGATTGAAGAAGTACAGGCCCATCATCACCAGACAGGCGATATAGAACAGGTTGAGCACCAGTTCGGGCCAGGTTTCCTTCAGACCGTAGAAAAACACGCCAAAGAGCATCATGCCCACCGAGAGGATGGCTGCCACGGCGGCAATGCCGATGTCGAAGATCTTGGCCGTCTTTTTGAATCTTGTCTCCATAAATCGGTTTTGCTAAATTACCAAACCAACGCTCTCTTCTCCTTGGGGATGAACATCTTGTCGGTGGGCTGGATGTTGAAGGCATCATACCAGGTGTCAATCATCGGCAGGGCAGCATTCACACGTGAGAGGTTAGGCGAATGAACGTCACTATTCACGACGATGGCAAGGAACTCGGGCGTGATATTGCTAGCCCAGACACGGGCGTATGCCAGATAGAAACGCTGGGCAGGGGTGAAACCGTCGATCGTGCCGAGGGGTTCCTGCTTCATGCGGTTCTCAAAGGCACGGTAGGCCACCTGAATACCACCGTTGTCACCGATGTTCTCGCCCAGGGTCTTCTCGCCGTTCACAAAGAGTCCGGGCAGCGCCTCCTGCTTTCCGAACCACTCGGCGAGCACCTTCGTGCGCTCATCATACTTGGCCTTATCTTCTGCCGTCCACCAGTTCACCAGGTTACCTTCCTTATCGTACTGACAGCCCTGATCGTCGAAGCCATGGCTCATCTCATGGCCGATCACCGTTCCGACAGCACCATAGTTGCAGACATAGTCGGCCTCAGGATCGAAGAACGGGGGCTGCAGGATGGCTGCGGGGAAGTTAATGCTGTTGAAATTAGGCACATAACAGGCGTTCACCGTCTGTGGCGACATCGGCATCAGCTTCTTGTTCATGGGCTTGCGCCAGTACTTGCGGTAGTTGGCAGCACGTGACTCCTGATGGATGCGGATGAAGTTCTCCACGAGGTTCTGATCCTCACGGATATCGTAGAACTTCTCCAGATCCTCCCACTCATCGGGATAGCCGATGTTGATATACATGGCATGCAGTTTCTCTACGGCCTTGGCCTTGGTAGAGTCGCTCATCCAGGTGTTCTCCTTCAGACGGTCCTCGAAAGCCTGCTGCAGGTCTTTCACCAAACGAAGGACACGCTGTTTGCTGGTCTCGGGGAAATATTCTGCCACGTAGAGTTTACCGATGGTCTCATCCAGACTGTTGTCGATCTCGGCGACGGCGCGCTTCCAACGGGGCTTCTGCTCCTGTATGCCGCTGACGGCTTTCTGGTATTCGAAATAACGGTCTTCAAACGCATCGCTCAGGTACTCGCTGTAGGAGTAAACGGCCTTCAGTTCCATATAGGCCTTCAAGTCCTCCACACTGGTCTCGGCCAGCACCTTCTCCACCTCATGCAACGGCTCCGGCTGCTCCACATTCACGGTATCAATGTCCTTGGGCGCATTCAGGGCGTCGCGATAGGCCACCCAGTCGATACCCTTGTAGTCTTTCAGCAACTGCTCCCACGATGTGAAGTGGATCGTCTTCATCGGGTCGCGCTGATCCACCTGGTTCAGTTTCTTAACACCAATCCTGTGCTCAATGGACCATTCCACCTGCATCATGCGCTCGGCGTCTTCCTCGCTGTTGCCCACCATCTTCAGGAAGTCCTTATACAGACTCTTCTTGGCTGCCACCTGGGCCTTCTGCTGCTCGTTGGGATTGGCATAGTATTCCTGTGCCAGCGTCGCACCGCCATGGGAGACATACATCATCAGCATCGATGAGTTAAAGGGATTCAGCGTCAGACCGAGGCCATAAGGAGCGGTGTTAAAGCCCTTGGCATCGAGTTCTGCCATCACCTTCATGGCCTCCTCGCGGGTCTTGATAGCGCGGATCTGCTTCAGGTAAGGCATGATGGGTTCATAACCCATCTTGTTGCGGCCCACGCTGTCCATCAGGAGGCGGTAGAGCGCACCGATCTTCTGACCGTCGCTGCCCTGTGGCAGGTCCTTCTTGTCGGCATACTTCATGATCAGCGCATTGATGCGCAATTCGTTCGCCTTTTCCAGATCCACGAAAGCACCGTTCATCGGGTACTCCTTGTCGATCGGGTTGTTCTTCAGCCACGTGCCTACGGCATACTGCCAGAAGTCGTCACCAGGTTTCACACTCGGGTCCATGTTTGCCCTAAAATTCTGTGCCATGCCAGCCATACTCACGAAAGCGAGGGCTACGGCAAAAATCAGTCTTTTCATGTTCATTATTAATAAATGTTTTAGTGAATGCAATAATAATATGATAGGTGCAAAGTTACAGCAAATATTTTAAAAACCCGCAACATCATGACATTTTTGCTCAATTTTGTTCATTTTGATGCTATTTTTGCAGATTCTGAAACTGATTTTGCTAATTTTGAAACAAAAATCCCCGACCGATGTGGTCGAGGAGCTACCATTAATGCGCGCAATTTCTAGATTTAATGCACGCATTTGGGACGGTGGGCTGAATAATGCCGTCGAAAAAACTCAAATAAAATTTGTTTTTTTACTCGCTTATTCGTATCTTTGCAGCACGATAAACCATAAATGTTAATTAGTGCATGAATAAAGTAAGGAATTTGTTTTCCGGGATGCTGGCGGTGCTGGCTGTCCTGTTGCTGACGGGTTGCGGCGAGAAAGACAATCCCGTACGTACCTCTTTAGATGTGGATACCTCCACGCTGACATTGTCGGTAGGTGAGTCTGCCGTCAGGATGGCTTCTTCAAAGGCCGAGGATGCCGCCATCACCTACACCAGCAGCAAACCCGCTGTGGCAACGGTGGATCAGTTTGGTAAGGTGACAGCCATGTCAGAGGGCTCCGCTACCATCACGATCGAAATGGCGGAGACGAAAAAGAGCTGGTATGCCGCCAAGACCATCACCTATGAAGTTGTGGTGAAGAACGTGTCTGCAAAGGCTGTTGCGAATGTGGATAAGGCTACGCCATTGACCCTCGTAGCCCAGGCCGACGGCAAGATCACCGTCACCTTTAATAATGGTATCACCCTTACCAACGACATCCACTACACCATCAACAACGGTGCTGAGCAGACGATTGCCAAGAACACCACTGGAGCCTACGACATCGAGGTGAAGAAGGGCGACGTGGTGCAGCTGTACAGTCTGAACTCATCTCTGGGTGGCAGCACCGTGGCTGGTGCCCGTGGTACAACCCGTGCCGTAGATGACGGTGCAAAGTACATCAATATCCGTCCGAGCATGAAGACCGAGATCTACGGCAATGTGATGAGCTTGCTGAAGGGTAAGGACAATCTGGAGAGCGCGACAACCATCGAGGCCAACAATGCCTTCTACGGTCTGTTTGCCGGAGCCGATAAACTCGTAAACAATACCGAGCGTCTGCTCGTATTGCCCGCCACCACCTTGACGGAGGGTTGCTATCAGGATATGTTCAATGGTTGTAAGGGCATCGAGAAGGCGCCCGAGCTGCCAGCTCCGAAGCTGGAGAAAGGCTGCTATCAGGAGATGTTCTTCGACTGTGCGAAACTGAACAGCGTGAAGTGCCTGGCTACCGACATTAAGGCAGAGAACAGCACGAAGGACTGGCTGGGCAAGGCTGGTACCGAGGCAACAGGTGAGAAGGTGCTGGAGACGCTGGTGCCGATGACTGCTAACAGCGACGACGGCGTGCCCACCTCATGGACTGCCCAGAAGATCATACTTGTGGAAAGCGTGACGCTCGGCAAAACTGAACTGGCACTGGTCATTAATGAAGCTGACGTAACGCTGACGGCTACCGTGAAGCCCGACGACGCTACTGACAAGACCGTGACCTGGACCAGCAGCAATCCTGCTGTGGCCACCGTTGATGCCAATGGTAAAGTGCATGCAGTAGCCGCAGGCACCGCCACCATCACTGCCCAGGCAGGCGACAAGACCGCCACCTGCGTTGTGACTGTTACAGATGCTCCTACTGCCATCGACCTCTCGAAACTGACTGGCGACTATATAGCTCAGGACGGCGAGACGCTGAAAGGCACACTGGGTGAAAACGTGAAGATTTCGATTGCCGCTGGTGCTACCGTGACGATCGCTGGCGTGACTATCACTGGTGAGAATAATCCTCGATACACTTGGGCAGGAATCACCTGTGAGGGCGACGCCACCATCATCCTGAAAGACGGCTCGACGAACACCGTGACGGGATTCTTTAATACTTATCCAGGCATCTATGTGCCCTCGGAAATGACACTCACCATCAAGGGTGAAACCAAAGGCACCGGCAAGCTCACGGCTAGCAGCAATGGCGGTGGTGCTGGTATCGGTGGCGCTTATCAGAATAACTGTGGTAATATCGTGATTGAGGGCGGCGTTATCACGGCTACTGGTAGTTCTGGTGGTGCTGGTATCGGTGGCGCTTATGAGGCCTCCTGCGGTACTATTACCATCTCTGGCGGAAACGTCACGGCTAATGGTAGTTCTGGTGGTGCTGGTATCGGTGGCGGTGAGAAAGGTACCTGCACAACTATCACCATCTCTGGCGGAAACGTCACGGCTACTGGTGGAGATAAAGCTGCCGGTATCGGTAGCGGTGTAGGTGATAATCAATCATCAACAGACAAATGCGGTGACATCCTCATCTCTGGCGGAACTGTTACGGCTACTGGCGGCTCTGGTGCTGCTGGTATCGGTAGCGGTGACTCTGGCAGTTGCGGTAACATCACGATTACTGAAGGTGTGACTAAGGTGACTGCCAAGATAGGCAGTGGTGCTACCTACAGCATCGGAGCAGGCACAAGCGGCTCTTGTGGCACGGTGACCATCGGCTGCACTCTTAACAACGACGGCAATCCCGTAGGTGGAACAGGAACAACTGGTGCTATCTCCACCAGCCCATACACCTATCAGCCTTAGCACTAATAACCCCCGGGGACAAAGCCCCCGAAATGAAAAGAAAGATCCTTTTTCAGAGGAAAAAAAGTTCTTTTGAAGATTAAACAATAAAAACAGGAATTGACAGGGCTAGGCGTGAGTCTCGCCCTGTTTTTTTTCTTTACGCTATGCTGGGCGTACAAATATTGAAGAGGCACCCTAATCGGATGCCTCTCTCTCTTTAGAAGCCCATACACGACGTGGCTCCCAGTGCAGTCAGGATCGCCGATGCGATCGATGCAATCAACTGCACAATAAACTTAGTTGTCTCTTTCTTACTCATAACAATTCAGATTTTAGTGTTTACTGTTTAATTTAGAACTGGGGGCAGCCCTTAGGCCGAACTGCCCCCAAGTTGAAATCAATCGCTGGGCTGATCGTCTTCAGGATCGGTTGGAGTCGGGATGATACCGCTGCCACTGTGTACCTCGGTACCTGATTCGGTTCCTGAATCGGTTCCTGAGCTTGTCGAAGGAGTCGAAGGAGCCGAAGGGTCGGTCTCTGAGTCGGTTCCTGAGCCACCTGAATCGGGATCCTCCACCTCGCCAAAAGTTGAGGTCACACGCTTCACCTCCTTGCCAGTGCGGTCGTAGCAGGTGATGAGGATGCCGGTGGTGGCGAGCTCATCCTTCAGATCGACACTCGGGGTGAAGATGATGCGGCGACTGGTGATCAGCCCCCACCTTTCTCTCAGCACCTATAAAAAACCTTCTTGTCATAAGTGGGTAAGTGGGTAAGTTGAAAAGTAAAATCTTATGTTACTTATTTGGAAAAAGCGTTCTGGATTTTAATTTCCAGAACGCTATAGTAATTACTTTATACAAAGACCTAACGGCTTCTTATTCTCTTGATGAACTTGCGGGACCTGTCCTCTGTGAGTTCACGGAAACATCAATATAGCAGTGGTAGATTTCAATATATCTTGGATAGTAACCTTACCACCATTTACATTCTCCAGCTCTTCCATTGACAGAGCGCGTGCGCTCATTTCATTCATCTGTTTCATAATCTTATAATTTTAATTGTTAAACTTCTTGTTTTGCAGTGACAGGCGTTATTGCTTGTTTGCGTTGGCAAAGGTAAGGCGTTTTTGGGAGGTTGGCAAACATTTGCTGATTTTTGTCCTGAGTTTGTTGCGACAACGGAAGAAGATTGCGACAAAACGCTAACAAGGCGGTAGAATCTTGTCGCAAACATCCTAGCTCTCTCATCCCCCGCGCTCAACCTCTGGTCGCTTGCTACCAACGGGACGCAAGAACGCCATCAAACACGACTTCAAATCCAAGAACCCAACTACCAGGTGGAGTGACATCATTAGGTTGAAATGATATTTTTAGCAGAGAAGTTTGGTGGAGTGAAAAATATGTGTTACCTTTGTAGCCATAATTGGTTAATCTGGATTTATGTTTGAAGATACAAATACAGAAATCGACATCTTTGAAGATGATTTTGGCCTTCTGGTAGCAGAAGGTCAGATTAGGGATATTGCTGATGAGTTGGAGGAATTGCATTATCGACGTGGTTCGCATTTTATCTGGCAACTGAAGGTGATAACTTCTCATCCCTCATTCTATCCCATCAAGGGTGAAGATAATATCTATACTACTGGGGGCGAGAGTGGTGAAGACTATGAGAATCTGCTCAATGCAGCCCGTAAGGCTGTAGAGCATGGATATCGGGTGTTTATCCTGCCTAATCCTAAAGGCATCCGTACGGCAGATTTCATCTTTGAGCGCAAAGGGGTATATAAGATGTTTGACTTGAAAACGATCATTGGTAAATCATCTGTAGGGAATCGTCTGTTAGAGTCAATAGGCCAGTCGAATCGTGTATTGCTTAATATGCCAACAGGCTATAACACCCGTTTATTGGCGGCAGATATAAAAACATATTTTGAATTGAATGAGGATGCACTGGAAGTTATGATTCTAAAAGGCAGGAAGTTGTTGTCAATTGATAGAAATGACGTTCTTCATCCGAGTTACTACCGAATTATTAAGAAGAGGTTTGAAAAATAAAAGCCACCTTTGAGAAGGTGACTTTTAAAATGGAGTAGTGTCGATCAAGGCTTGCTCCCCTCGGCATTCACTTGGAATGTTTACCGGATAGTCAAACATACATTTGACGCTGCAAAGATACGAATAAGTGAGCAAACTACCAAATAAATTTCGATTTATTTTTAGTTTCGAGCGAAAGTATCTTCGAGCAAAGCATAAGGCATGTATTTTAGATGTTTACCTTGAGCTTCGTTTAAGGTAACAATTTGTGACCTTAAACATTCTTCTTTTGTGAGTTTTGTAATTCGTCCATAGTTATGTGGATTTAACGTTCAACAATAATTTGATAGTGCAAAGGTACTGCAAAATTCTGAAATAACCAAATGTTTTGGGGCTTTTTTCAGGGCTTTAGCACTGGGGACAGACCCTGATATTAAAACAGCAAAAGGGCTCGCTTCTCAGCGAACCCCGTATGCTACATTACTAACAATAAACCTAATAACCAATAACCTAAAACAAATATGCAAAATGAACAAACGTATGATTCAAATAACTGATGCAAAGGTACGATGAAAAACTGCTGATTCCAAGAAATTTGCCTGATTATTGTCGGAGTTGTTGCGACAGGGTTGGTGATTTACGACAGAGTAGGGAATGAGGGGGTGTGAGTGTCGTATAAGGGCAAAAAAAAGGGAGCGCGCACACTGCGAACTCCCTTTGCCAACAATCTATGAATAACAATAAACCCTATTATCGAATATTATTTAGCAGTTGCGCTATTGGGGTTTCTTGCATTTTGATGTAGGCAAAGAGTTTCTTTCCTGCATCTTTCAGACTGGCCCCAAAGAGATATACCACATCATCGATAATCAGGAAGCGGTCGTGATTGCGTTGCGTGGTATGTATATGACATAATCATATCAAGATCGTAGTATTCTACTTGATATGTTTTTCCATCTTTGGCAGTTGTCGCAAATTTTGCGACAACTGATTCACCATCCAATTCTTCTTGCAAAGCATTGTTAATATGTTTGCCGATTGTTTTTACATCTCTATCAAACAGGGATGCAATTTGTTGGCGGTTCAGCCAAACTGTTTCATCTTCAACTCTTACTTCCAGCCTGATAGTTTCATCGGGTTGGTACATCACGATCTCGCCTTTGCTTGATTCAATGTTGTTCATACCATTATTTTTAAGTTCGACAATATTTTGATGGTGCAAAGATAAAGCGAATAATTGAAACCACCAAATATTCTTGTTTTTTTCTTAATATCTATCTATTAAATAGCAAAGGGGCTCGCTGTCTCAGCGAACCCCGTATGTACAACAAATAACAATAGCAGCTACAGTCGAATGTGATTGTAGCTGCTATTGTTATGGTATAGAGGTATTAAAACCTGTAGTGTATCGAATGCTTACCACGAATACCACCATTTACATTCTCCAACTCTTCCATTGTCAGAGCGCGTGCGCTCATTTCATTCATCTGTTTCATAATCTTATAATTTTAATTGTTAAACTTCTTGTTTTGCAGTGACAGGCGTTATTGCTTGTTTGCGTTGGCAAAGGTAAGGCGTTTTTGGGAGGTTGGCAAACATTTGCTGATTTTTGTCCTGAGGTTGTTGCGACAACGGAAGAAGATTGCGACAAAACGCTAACAAGGCGGTAGAATCTTGTCGCAAAGTTCTCCCATTAGTACCCAGACTTTATCAAAGAGCAAGTCCTCGCCCTCTACGATGCCGTCTATTGGTGGTATGAATACAAAAAGAGGGTGCTTCATTGCGGCTTGTCTTCTGCCGTGGTGGTTTATTCCTGTAGATGGGTAACTTTCCCACTTTCCCACTTTTGACATTTAGGAAAATGAAAGAAAATGTAAAAAGATAAAAAGGAAAAGGTAAAAAAGTAAAAAGATGATGTTACCAAGAGGAATTAGAAACAATAATCCACTGAATATCCGTCGCACAGCGAAGGACCAGTGGAAGGGCTTACGAGCCAAGCAGACAGACGCATCGTTTTGTCAGTTTGAGAGTATGGAGTATGGTTGGCGGGCTGCCTTCCTGCTGCTTACACGTACCTATTATCATAAGTACAGGCTCTATACCATCAGGATGATTATCAATAAATGGGCACCGCCCCGGGAGAATCTCACTGAGACGTATATCCAGAACGTATGCCGCCTGACGGGGATTGCCCCCGATGAACCCCTCGGCACCCCGTCTATGCAGCCCGAACGCTGGATGATGCTTGGCGTGGCGATGGCGATTCAGGAAAACGGCACGGAGTCGTTAGACTACTTCGCCATGCTGAGAGGCTGGGAGCTGGCAAGGCAAGCCAAGTGAATCAAAAAAACAAAGGTCAGGGCGAATGCTCTGACCTTTGCTGATTATTAAATGAGATGATTAGTTTGCAGGTGAGAAAATGGAAGTGTTGACATTATCAACCTTTGCATAACCCTCAGCATCCCAGCCTTTCAGGACATACTTCTTCTTGGTGTTCCACTCGGTACCCATCCAGATCTCAATGTCATATTCCTTGTTTGCAGGCAGAGCCAAGGTTAATGATTCACCAGGCAGTTTGTCATCACTCTTCTTCTGATAGGCAACCTTCTGGGTATCTGAATGGATGCACCTTACTTTGAAGAGATGAAGCTGCTTACCATCCTTATCTCCGTTGTTGATCAGCTTGATGTAGCCGATATTCATACGGAAGGGAGCTGGAATCTTGATCTTAGCTGAATTTGAAGAACTGTGGGTTTCACAATCCAAGCTTGAACCTGCAATGAAATAGCTGTACCAACCAACTTCGGGCTCAGCATGGAACTCCAACTCGAAGGGAGAATCAGCAGTATCCATCTTGGTTCCGGTAACCTTCCAAATCCAACTTTCTGGTGTATTGAGTGACGTCGAGTAATTCACGCCCTTAGGACTATAGATGGTCGGGTTATGACTACTTTCCTTGACGGGACGGTAATCATTAGGTACAAAAATGGTGTGTCCTACACCGCCATTATCTTTGTACTGATTGATATTGATGTGTGACACCTTGTAGAACTGATCCTTAGACCATTCAGCACCAAAGCCAAGACTTGCATCAATATTACCCTCTGCAGAGAATCCAGTCGGGT
>Ga0256407_10014629_pt1 | contig 10269 bp, 8 predicted proteins | sample RumenRJG_04DNA_FD_193489 | JGI IMG/M metagenome (GOLD analysis project Ga0256407, IMG submission 193489) | Bovine rumen microbial communities from Lethbridge, Alberta, Canada - RJG_04 | ecosystem: Host-associated > Mammals > Digestive system > Stomach > Rumen | place: Canada: Alberta | collected... | reverse complement strand
ATTACTTGTTTTATTTCTTACTTTTTTTAATTTTTATTTTTTTTTTTTTTTTTTTTTGATTTGAAATTTTGATTTAATTTTATTTTTTAGGGAAATATGATATTATTTTTTAATTTTTGGGTTTTTAAATTTTGATTTAATTTATAATAAAGTTATTAACATATTTTATAAATAAATAATTAAATGTTATTATATATTTTTTTGGTAAAAATTTTATATCATTTATATATTATTTTTAAAAATTAATAAATATATTCAAAATATTTCATAATAAAAAAAAATAATAATCTAAAAAAATAAAAACATGGGAAATACTTTAGATTTAGTAATATACAAATATATAACATTTCCCTTAAAAAATTAGTGTTGTATGCATCCAACATCAAATAAAAACCAAGAATTAATAACAAATTTGAAAAAAAGAACAAAATTAATGACAGAAAATAGTGATAACCAAAATAAAATAAACGTAGACTTAACAGCACGTCCAATAAATATTCCAATAGAAGAAAATTCATTAATAAACAATAATACATTAAATAATAATATACATAATATAATAAAACAAAATCAAAAAGAAGAAAATATAAATAATAATTTAGATGATTTTGAACAACAAAATTATGGTGCATCATATACAGAAAATATAAAAGAAGTATATGATAAAGCACCAAATTTAGAAATTGAAATTTTAAATTCTTTTATTTTACCTAAAGGAAAAATAATTAAAATTGATCCTTTAGGAATGACAGAAAATTCTTTAAGAAGAAAAAAAGATGGTTTTACTTATTTTGGTTATGAAGAAAATGATAATGAAATAGACTTTTTAATAAAACCAAAAGATGATAATTTTGAGAATAAATTTATAGGAAGACATTTTCAAATAAGATTTAATCCAGAAGATTTAAATTATTATATAATGGATTGTGGATTTGGTTATGGTACTTTTATGAAATTAATAAATGAAATTCAAATAAAAGATAATTTTTTAATTAATATTGGAAATTCTTATATTGTTTGTGCATTTGAATATGATGATAATGTCTTGAATTCACAACCAAATGAAAAATTATTAAATTTAAAAGTTTTTACTGGAGATACAAAAAGTTCTAATGCAATTTTTAATTCTGATGAACAAAAATTAATTTTAATTGGAAGAGATTCAGATTGTGATGTTATTATTGAAGATTCTTTATTAAGTAGAATTCATTGTTGTATTATTTATAAAGATGATGTTGGATGGATTATTAAAGATGGGAGAATTAGTGAAGATAATAAAGAAAGACCTTCTACTAATGGTACTTGGCTGTTTTTAATTAATGAAACATTGATTTTTAATGGGATGATTTTTAAAGCTAATCAAAGCTTGTTTAGATGTCATTATAGAAATAAAAATTAATTAAATGCTAATAATATTTTTTTTATTGGAAAATAATTATATATTAAATTTTTAATTTATCAATTGGAAATATAATCTTTTATATATTATAATATTTTAGATAAAATATAATATTAATATTGAATTTATTTTATTATATTTATAAAGATATTAATATAATACAATTATTACACATAAAAAAATTAAAAATAAATATAAAAAAAGATTAAAATTAAAAATATATAAAATTTTTAAAAATCGAAAGAGAACTATTTATAATTAACAATAATAATATATAATTAATTCTCCTTTTTTTTCACAATTTTAAGTAACTGTGCATTAATAACATTCCTCTTAGCAACTTGTGAATAAAGTAATTGAAAAGTAGACAAAATTTGTTCTTCCCTTTTAATAATATCATCAAAATAATTTTCACTAGGTCCATTCTTTCTACAAATTAAACTAACTAGAATAATAGCAACTAAAACAAAAAACAAAGCCCCTTCCCTTAATAAAGAATAGAAAAATCCAAAGAAACCATTTTGTAAAATTTTATAACTCATCCCATAAGACATTCTAGATAAATCAGAAGCAGGTCCACATAAACTATTACTTCCTTCAATTAAATAAGTTTTATCTCCTACATATTCACAACTATAATTATTAAAATGAGGTATTTGAATAACATAAAAATAAGCAAAAGAAACTAAAGTTAAAATATTAAAAGCACAAAATGAATTTAACATTAATTGAGAATTTGATATTGTACCCACATTGGTTGCATCATAATTATATCTTCCATTTTTAATTAATCTCTTATATTGAATTTGAAATTCAATAAACATAACAATTGGGAAAAATATAACAGCAAAAGGCATAAATGGTAATGTTAAACCAAATAAAATTGCAACTGAATATACATGTAATAATACTAAAAAAGGTTGATATGTTAAACCTTTTTTTCTTCTACAACAACGACATGAACAACAACAATTTTTAATACAAGATAATATTGCTTTTAATATATCGACAAATAAATATACTAATGATAATATAAAAAAATTTAATCCAACTTCTTCTTCTCTACATTTTGAATATTCTCCATCTTTAAATTTTGTTGAACCTGTTATTGTTGATGTTGGTATTTCAAATTTACCAGGACAACCAAAAAATGTTGGTTCGTCCATTACTAAAAATTTAAATGCAAAATCATCTTTTGAATGATTTTGAAGTGTAAAATATAAAAATATAAAAATTAAATATATAAATCCCATTATTGTTGTTATTGTTCTTTTTATTGTTTCACTAAATATTTTTTTTGATAATTTTGTCCATGTTTCTATTTTGGTTGTTAGACTAACTAAAAAAGGGAAAAAATTCATTCCAATTGCAATAAGTAAATAACAAACAAAATCACCTAAACCATCTTTTGAATCTCTTTTTTTTTTCACTGTATTTTGTTTACTTAAATTATTTTTCATTTTAAAGCAAAAAGTTAAATAAACAAAATAGAAAATAATAAGAAAAAAAGAAATAATAATTGAAATAACCAAAGCAAAATATTTATTACATTTACAATCACAAACACAACAATCATCAGGATCACGAGGTTCAACATAATTAATTGCAACATGTGTATAATCAAGTGACTCATCTTTAATTTTAAATTTTAATATTTCAGCATCATCTTCTTTTCTAATATTAAAATCCCAAGAATTAAAAATAAAAGAAGTTAAAAGTGCATTTTTATTTGTTTTATTATAAATATTAATTTGATAAAAACCAGATTTTAAAATAAAAAAAAACATTAATGAAAATGTAAAGAAAAAAAATACCCAAATTCCAACTGTAATAGAATAAGTATGAAATTCTTTTTCTGTAAAGGAAGAATAAAAAAATATACAACTAAAACCATATTTACATTTTGTTTTATTTTTTACTTTAGTAAAATGATAAATATTTAAATAGAGAAAAATAATAAAAGCAAATAAAGACATTAAAAATAAAAATCTAATAACTTCAAAAAGTATCATAATAGTTCCATTATAATTTGTTCTAATATAAATCATTTTATTTTTAAAAGGTAATAAACCAAATAAAATATTAACCATTCTTTTATAACAAGTTTTTATTGTATTTGAAACATTTGCTTTCATTTGAACATTATTTTGAAAAATATTATCAACATCTTCATCTTCATCATTATATAAAGAAATAAATTTTTGAGTTTCTTCATCATTATTATCTTTCTTATCTTTCTTTTTCTTTTTTTTTTTAATATCTAAATCTTTTTCTGAATAATTTTTATCAAAATCTTCAAATTTTTCAAGATCTTCTTTTGTTAAAGCATCTTTTCTAGGTCTATATTTTGGAAGAAGTCCTTTTGCTATTTTTTAAAAATAAAATATTTAATTTTTTTTAATTCTTACATTCTTTTATTGCTTCAAATTGTTGTGCTAATTTTGCTTGTTCTGATAAAGCTTGTATTGTTTCCCTATAAGTTTAATTAATTTTTTTTTTACATTTTAGATAGAAAATTGTTTTTTACTCTATGGTATTTTGATTGTAGTTTCTCTCTTCTTTCATCCATTCCCGGAATTTTTTGAACATCTAAATCTGAAAAGTCAGATAAACCAGTGAATAATTCTTCTTGATTTTGGTTTGTCATTGCTTTTTATTATTATTTATATTTTTTTATGATAAATATAGTTATTTTTTTACAAAATATTTTTTTTGTATTTGATAATAAATTTAGTATATTTGAGTATATTTTTTTAATATTTTAAAGCTAAAATTTGGAAAAAATGAAAAATTCATATATATTCATATCGCTATTTACAAAAATTTTATGATCCCTTACCACACACCGACTAAAAAATAGAATGTAAAAAAGGAAAAAAATATTGTAAAGAAAAAAATAAAATGTGAATGAAGGAAGAAAATTATTTATTCAAAATATAAAAGATTAAAAACAAAAATTAACTTTTAAATATATTATATATTGAGGATATTGAGGAGAAAAATTAAATATTATTATATAATTTTAATTTTTATTTTTTTAGAAAATGTTTGTTTATTTATCTCAAATATAATTTTTAATAATTAAAATTAATGAAAATATTTAAAAAAAATGTTAAATATTTTAAATTTTTTGAAGATATTAAATTAATTGAACATGATTCAGAAAATTATAGATTAGGAATAGTATTTTATGGAAAGGAAAACAACATTTATATTTTTGATTCAAAACCATATATAAATTACTTTCCAATTATTGAAGATATTTCAAATAAAAATTTCAAAAATTCAAATTTAGAAAATGAAAATATGATAAAAAATCAATTAAATGTTTCAGAAATATCAACAATTGAAACAGACCTTAATAAAATGTTTTTAAAAGTTCAATTAAATTTTAATGATTATACTTTAAATAAAAAAAATCCAAAAATTATTGATGAGCAAGGACAACATTGTGTTATTTTTAATAATGAATTTAATAATAATAAATATAATAAACAAAGAAAGAAAAAATTATTAAAATTAAAGGAAAATTTTAATTCATTAGAAATAACAAGATTTACAATATCATATATTCCAGAAAAAAAAATAAATAAAAAAGTAATTTTATCTATATTAAAACCAAAAATAAAAAATAAACTTTTATCAGTATTATCACTTACAAATAATTCAATATTAGGAATACAATGGTTTAATTTTTTTAAAAAAGAAAATAATAAAAAAAATGAAATTCAAAATTCAAAATTACTATTAGTAATAACAGATGAAGGAATAATAGGAATATATAAATTATCAAATATAAATTTAGAAAATATTATAACAGTTAATACTTTTGATATAACTTCTTTTCAAAGACAACCATTCGATAATTTTTTAGAAAATTGGATTTTAATAACAAATAATAGAATAACTTTACCAATAAAAGATTTTTATTTATTAACTACACCATATATAGAAGAAAAAAGAGAATTTATAAAATTATATACTTTACATATTAATAATGGAATTTATTTTTGGGGAATAACTTTAGAAAATAATAAAATAAGTATCATTCCTTCTTTTTCATTAGTTTTTGATGAAAGTTTTAAAATTGAACATATTTTAATTGATAAAAAAGAATTATTTTTAGTTTGTTTTAATAAAAATGGAATTGAAATTTTTCAAATGGCACAAATTCCTCCTTTTAATATTATATATAAGTTTTTTTATGAAGATTCAAAAATTGAAAATTATTCTTCTGTTGAATTTGATAATGAAATAGATTATGATATTATTAATGTTGATGGTAAAATTTTTATTGATGATATAAAAGATTTTAAAGATTTAAAAAAACCAAAATTTATTTGTTTAGAAAAAAAAATTATATTTCAAGTTTATAATTCTATTGATTGTTCTTATGATTTATTATATTTTAATTTAGAAGGTTTATATAAAGTTTTTAATGATTTAAATTTTTTTAAATCATGTGCTCTTGGAAATGATAAAACTTTATTAAAGAAAATATTTAATTCTAAAATTAATTTTAGTTTTTGTATTTCACCTTCTTTATATTATAATGTAGAAGAATTTGAAGGAAAAAATTTTTTAAAAAAGAAAAATATTAAAAAAAATAATTTAATTGATAATTTAAATCAAGTTATTAATATTCAAGCAAATAATAAGAATTTTTTTATAAAAATTCCTGTCTTATCAGATATTAATAAAATTAAAGAAATTATATCTCCAATTCTTTTTGAACAAGAAAATGAAGAATATAAACCTATTTTATTATGGATTAATAATAATTCAATTTTATTAACTTCTGAAAAATATCTTTTCACATTAATTAAATTTTGTAAAGAAACTAAAGATTTAGGAATTCCAGTAAGTGAAAATTTATTAGTAAAATTATTTGATTTGTAAATATATATATATTAATTTAAATATTTATTATTTTTCATAATTAAAAAAATAAAATTATCATAAATTAAAATTTAATATTTTTTATAATGTCAGAATCAAATTTACAATTTGATATATCAAAATTAAATTTTAACCCAATGAAAATAAAAAAGAATTCAAAAGAAAAAAATAAAACAATTCCTCAAATAACAAATCAAATAATAGATTCAAATGATCAAATAAATACAAATAAAAAAATAATTGATAATATTCCAACTCAAATAAAATTATCAGGAATACATAATAATAATTTAATAGAAATTAATAAGCAATTAGAACAAGAATTAATAAATAAAAAAGAAGAAATTCAAAATTTAAAAAAAAATTACAAAGCAAAAGTATCATTAATTGAATCTGATAATCAAAAAAATATTTTACAAATCGAAGAAAAATATAAAGATTTAATTAGAACATTAAATAATACTTTTGAAACAAAAACTTTAGAAATCAAATCACAATATAATTCAAATATTGAAAAAATTAATCAACAATATTTAAATTTATTAAATGAAGTTAGAAATCTTAGAGCAAATTCTATAAGTTTACAAAATCATTATGAAAAAATAAATGAAATAAAATATTATTGGGAAAAAAAATTTAAACAATTAAAAGATGATTATGAAAATAAATTTAAATCAATTTCAAATAAAATAGAAAAAAATCTTCCTTTAGATGACTTATTTCAAGATATTAAAAATAAAATTGACATATCAAATTTAAATCAAATGATTAATATTATTAAATTAAAAAATAAAATAAATTATTCAAATTATATATTAGAATTGGCAAATAATTTTAATGAAAATTGTCAAAAAATAAATAAACAAAATATAGATAAAATAAATAATTTAAAATTATATACAAATCAAAAATTTAATCAACTTTTAAATAATGATTATAAAAAATTAAATACTTTAAATAGTATTAATACAAATAATAATGATTCAAAAAGAATTAATAATTTAAGTAATAATAATACAAATATTATTAATACTGGAAATAATAATAATATTTTTAATAGTTATTATAAAAAAAGTGAATTAGTAAATTATGGTTCAATTTCTAAAAATGATATTTCAATTAATAAAAGTAAATTAGATGATAATAATTTAAGTATTTCAAAATCTATTTCTAATATCCAAGAAAAATTTTCTTCTGATTTAGAAAGTTTTAATTTTAATGATGATAGTATTCCTAATAAAGATATTCAAATTATAAATCCACCTGAATTAATAAAATAAATACAAATTTAATTATATTATAATTATTGAATTTATATATATATTTAAGTAATAATTATTAATTATAAATATTTTTTCCTAAAAAAATAGATTAAGATATATAAAAAAATGATCATTGTAATAAATATACATTTATTCAAATGAAGAGTCTGAATTTAAATTTACATAATTTGAAGCAACTTGCATTAACATTGTATCAGACATTGATTGTAATGTTACATGATTTGATTGAGGATAAATTGCTTTAATTGAAAATTGCTGATTTGTCATTGTATAATCATTATTTTTATTTGAATTAATATCATTTTTTTCCATATTAACTGAATTACTTTTTTTAATATTATTATTTTTATTATTTATATTATTATTAGTATTTGAACTTTCATTTAAAGGATTTTGAGACATTAGATCATCATCATTATTATTATTATCATTATTATAATAATTATTATATAAGGAACTATAATCATTTAAATTGTTAAATAATATATTTCTTTTTTTATATTTTATTAAATCTCGAAAAGAAAAATGTTGTTTTAAATTTGAATTTGTTGTATTATTTGGGAATAAATTATTTTTTTGATTTATTATTGATAATTCATCATCTAATATTGAATCTGAGTTTTGCATTAAATTATTTTTTTCAATTGGTTTTTTTACTTGTAAATTATTATCATAATCAAATAATATTTTTTCTTTTATAGATTGATTATTAGTAGATAAACCTGAGAAATAATTTCTATTTCCAAAATCAAAATTTGAATAACTATTTAATAATTTATTATTTTTATTATTATTTTCTCTATCATTATAATTATTCTCATTATTAAAAATATTTTTTCTATTGAAATAATTATTAAAACCATAATTTTTAGAATCACTTAATGATAATTTCTTTTTCATTCTTTGAAATTTTTTTAAATTTTGGATTTTTAAAAAATCAGAATCATAATAAAAAGGAAGAAAAGTTTTATTAATTTGTGGTTGAAAAGAATTTTCTTCTCCTTCTTTAATTATATAACATATTTTTAAAGCATCTAAATATGATTTTTTATATTTATAATGTTCATACAATCTATTATAAACTGTTTCGGAATTTTTTAGAATTTTAATTTTTTCTTTTTTTCTATTTTTAATTATTAAACATTTCCATTTTTGTAAAACATTTAATTTTTTCAATTTCATAATTCTTATATTTATACATATTAATTTTCTTATTATTTGATTAATTTTTTTGTTATCATTTTCAATAAATTTATCATATAATTTTAGAGACATTACTAAAAATATAAAATAAAATTCTAATTTTTTTACTTTTTGGGTCAGACTTTTTTATATAGTCAATAATAATATCTTTTAAAGGTTTAATATTTTTATTGTGTTCTATAGTTTTTAAAATATATGATTTGCTTCCAATTACACCATTTTTCTTGAGAAAATATATTAATCCCATTGTATAATTTCTCATTTTTATATATTATTTTAATTTAAAAATCTAATAATTAACAATTTAAATTTTAAAATAAAGGAAAAAGTAAAAAATTTATATATTTAAAAAATAAAATAATAAAAATAACAATATAAAATTTGTAAAATAATGTTATAATAATATTTACAATAAAAAATAATAAATAAATATTTTAAAGTTTTGATTAATAATTTATTTAACTTTTTAATAAAATCATTTCAACTTTTAAATTATATTTAACTGTTACATTTTTATAATAAATTTGAATAACTAGAATATATACAAATAATCTATTAATAAGAAAAAACGGTTTTGTTATACTAATATTTCATTTGCTAATATAATTATATATATTTCATATAATTTAAATAAAATCAATCAATGTATATCTTGTTTTTGATTTAAAAATTCTTTTAATATAAAATTGAAATTTAAATATGAATTAATTAATTTAATTTGATTATACAAAAAGTGATTTTGTATAATCAAATTACTTATTTCATTTTCATTAATATGAATATTCTTATTATCAAAATTATTTATTTCAGAATTTTTAAAATCCAAATCATCAAAATCATTATTAGTAATTCCATTAATACTATTATTAAACTTTTCGATTTCCTTTTCGTTTCTATTATGATTTTTACTTTTATTGATAATTTTATTTAATCTAGAATAAAATCTATTTTTTACCATATCGCCAGTTCTTCCATTTAAATGTTTAGCAATATTTGACCAACAATTACCATATGTTTTATATAACTCTATAATTTTTTCATCTTCTTTTTCACTAAATTTATTTTTATTAATTTTTTCATCTAAAGAATTGAGAAATCTATCTCTTATTTGTTTTCCAGTTCTTGAATGCATTTCATTAGCAATTTTTGCCCAATTTTTTCCATATTTTTTATATAAATTTAATAATTTTTCATCTTCTTCTTTTTTCCAATTTCCTTTTATTATTCCTGATTGAATTCTTCTAAAACGAGCTGAACATTGAATTGAAGTATGACCTGGTAAAAATGATGCTACTAATTTCCAATTTTTATAGTGATATTCTTTTCCTTTTATTAATAAGATTTCATCTTCTTCTTTTGTCCATAATGGTTTTTTTTTCCTTTTTAATTCGATATTTGATTTATTTTCTAAGTCATTGTTTAATAATGGTATTTCCATTTTTTTGTTTTTTTAGTTTTTTTATTTATTAATCTTTTATTTTTTTT
>Ga0256407_10014628_pt1 | contig 10270 bp, 7 predicted proteins | sample RumenRJG_04DNA_FD_193489 | JGI IMG/M metagenome (GOLD analysis project Ga0256407, IMG submission 193489) | Bovine rumen microbial communities from Lethbridge, Alberta, Canada - RJG_04 | ecosystem: Host-associated > Mammals > Digestive system > Stomach > Rumen | place: Canada: Alberta | collected... | reverse complement strand
AAAAAAAAAAAAAAAAAAAAAAAAAAAAAAAAAAAAAAAAAAAAAAAAAATAAAAAAAAAAAAAAAAAAAAAAAAAAAAAAAAAAAAAAAAAAAAAAAAAAAAAAAAAGGAAAACAAAATAAAAAAGATGAAGTTGAATATGATTTAGATGAAGTTTTAGCAGAATTTGGTGTTGATGTTAAAAATGTTGAAGAAGATAAAAAAGAAAATAAAAAAAAAGAAAAAAAAAAAGATGATAAAAAAGAAGAAAAAAAAGATGAAGAAAAAAAAAATAATGAAGATAAAAAAGAAGAAAAAGAGGAAGAAAAAAAAAAAAAAAAAAAAAAAAAAAAAACAAAAAAAAAAAATAAAAATAAAAAAAAAAAAAAAAAAAAAAAAAAAAAAAAAAAAAAAAAAAAAGATAAAAAACAACCTAAAAAAAATAATCGTATGGCTGGTTTAAAAAAAGAAATGGCAGAAAGACAAAAAGAAGTTAAAAATAAAAGGAAAAATAATAAAAATAAAAAAAAAAATATGAAAATTAAAAAAATATTATTTTATAAAAACTATTTAATTATTTTTTTTTTTTTCAAAATATTTTCTTTTTTTTCTTTTTAGAAATTTAAAAAAAATAAAATTATTTAATTTAATATTTTTTTATTTTTTATTTAAATTAATGACTTTTAATATATTCTCCTAATTTTTTAGCCTTTAAACAAAAATTAAGAATTTGTTTATCAAAATCAGAAGAAATATCACTTTCATGATAAAATAAAATAAATTTATTTTTTTCATCAATTGAACCTTTAATATTACCATCAACAATATTTTTCAAAGTATAATTTAAAATAGTATCAATTTTCATTTTTAAAAACTTTTCAGCAGAATCAAAAGAAATATTATCAAAAACTCTTGAAAGAGAATATAAATTATGTTCAAAAATTGCTTTTTCATAATTAAAATTTTTATGAGTCTCAGGACATTTTTTCATTAATTCTTTTATATCTTCATTATAAATTAATTGATAATTTAAAAATTTTTCAAAAAGAGGTTTAAAATTAAAAATATTTAAATTATCATTTTGAATACAAAAATTAAACATTCTTTCTTTTTGAGGACTTTCAGGTAATAAAATATTATCAAAAATAAATTTAAATATAATTGAATTTAATAAATCTTTTTTTTTAGATAAAGTTTCTATGTGACGTGATAATAACATAAAATAATAATTTGATGATATTGGAAATTTTTGTGCTAAATCTGATGCAGTTGCTCTTGATAATAATTCATCAAATGATATTATTTTTTTTTGTTGAGGTTCCATATTATTAATATATTAAAATATATTAAATTAATAATATAAATTTTTTTTTATTTAAAATTAATTTTTATTAATTATGTTTAAAGAATTTATAGTTAAAAATAATGAATAATATAGTTAAAGAGATATAGTTTAATAAAATAATTCTTATATTTAAAAAAGATTGTAGATTGAATTCTTATTATTAATGAAATAATGATATTTAATATTTTATAAATAAAATATTTTAGAATAAATATTTTATTAATATTTTTTGAAAAATATGTGAAAATTATCACAAAAATTAAATTTTTCATATTTTTATTTTTTTTAAATTTAAAAAAAAATCACATATTCAATAAAGTAATAAAAAAATAATGTCTACAACGAAGGAAAAAATAAAACAATTATTTATTTCAAATGAATTATTTCATGAAAAATACATTAAAAATTTCGAAAATAATATGTCAGATATTGAATTTAATAAATTCAGACTATATTTTTTGAATATTATAACAGAGGTAAAATTTATTTTTTATTCTGAAATTAGCAATTAAATAATTTCTTCAATAATGAAATAATAATTGAAAAATTGTTAAATTTACTTCAAATATCATTTAATATTTGGAATAAAATATCAAATGATGAAAAAACAAAAAAAGATATTTTTATTTTTTTCTTTATTGGTTCTTGTTTAATATTAATTGAGGTAATTATTAAATTTGATTTTTATAGAAAGAAAAATCTGATAAAAAAGAAGAATTTATAAATTGGATTAAGAAAAATGAAATTAATGAAACTTTTGTTGAATGGGCTAAAAATTTAATTTTAAAAAGTTTATCAAATGAAAGTCTTAATTGGACTATAGAAATTATTGATTTATTAAAACAAAATATCCTTTATTTATTTTCATTTTTAAAAAATAATATTAATAATTTATTTGAAACTATAAATATATTTATTCAATTTTCATTAAATGATTATTTAATTTATAAAAGATATAATCATGTGATAATTTCAATGGCATGTATATTAATTACAATTAATAATGAAATAGAAGATAATATAAAATTAAAAAATAAAAATATAAATAAAGAAAAAATAAAAATATTATTTCAAGATTTTAATGATTTTATTGACTTTTCTCTTATTGAAAAATGCTCTGAAGAGATTATTAATACTATAAATTCAAATTTAGAAGAATAAAATAAAGGAGATGATAATATTAATAATAGAGATTATTCTACTATAATTCAAATTGATATTAATAATAATAATATTTTTATTGAAAATAATATTTTATTTATTTAATTCCAACAATTGTATTTTTATTTATTTAATATTATTATTAAATCCATTTCTTGTAAATTGAAAATTGATAGAAATATTATATTAATTAATAATTATATTTAAATACAAAAGAAACTGAAGAAAAATAAATTTTATTTAATTAATAATAACTAATTATTTCTATATTTCTTTATATTAATATCATTTATTTGTTATATAATTCATTAAAGAAAAAATGATAATGAATATTAATAAATTAATTGAATAATAATATATTTAATATATTTATAAAAGAAGAAATAACTTTAATTCTTAAATTTTTTATGTTCTAAATAATTTAAATAATTAATTCTTCCAAAATTAAAAATAAATGATAAAATAAAAGTTTAAGTTTTTATTAAATAGAATTATTTATTAATTTATTTATAATGAAATAATAAACAACTTTAAATTATAGAATTTCTAAATATATATATTTATTAAACTGAATAATTATTTTTGAAAATAATTGCATTTAAAATATATAATACTTACTCATTACTATATTGTAGTAAGTCGAAATTTTATTAGATGATTTTAAAACAACAGACAAAATTTTTTTAGAATAAAAAAGATATTTTTAAATTCATTTTAATTTATAATATTCTTAAAAATAAATGAATGAATTTTTCAAAAAATTAAAAGAAGCAAATTTTAATGTCATATATAATGTTTATAATACATATAATTCAAATTTTGTATTAGAAATAATATTTTCTTTTGTAGAAATTTTTCAAAATTTTGGAATTATAATGAATGATTTGGTATAATAAAAAATTATAATATTATAGACTATTCCAATATGGAAAAGGACAGATCTATTATTAAAAATGCTAAAATTTTTTAAATTTTTCAGACTTCTTCATTATTTTGATAACAATCAAAATTTATTTTTATACTCTACATATATTTTTATTATTTTAATATTATTTGTATTTGTAATTTATATGTATTTAGTAATTCTATCTTTCAATGGAAGAAAAATAGAAAATAAAACAATTTTAATTGAAATGTTAAGAATTTTAATGAGTTTTATTTGTTCAATTTTAATAATTCCTTTAGAAGGTAAAAAAATAATATAAAATTTTTTAGAAATATTTTTAACTGTTATAGTATGTGATAATGAAAAATATTTTAGTGAAAAATATAAATGTTGGAGTCAAACTCATTTAATTGTATTATCAATTTGTTCATTTTGTTTAATAATTATGATATTACTTGCATATATTTTTCTTTCATTATCTTTTGAAAAATCAGAAAAATTTTCATCATCAGTATCAAAATATTTAATTATAAATGGAAGTTGTATAATGATGATTTGTAAATCATATACTATAATTTTATTAGAAATATATTGTGTTGTTGATATTTTAAATATTTGTATTATTAGTTTTTTAATAACTTCATTAATTTGTTCTTATGCTTTTTTTATTGAAAGAAAATATCAAAATTCAAAAAATAATATTTTAATATTTACAAAATATATTTTAAATATTATTTATTGTTGGGGATGTATATTATTATTTATAGGAAATTTAATTAAAAAAAAGTCATTTAAAGGTTTATTACCAATTTTTTTAATAAGTTCATTTCTTTTTATAATAATAATATTATATTTACAAAAAGATAGATTTAAAACTTCAATGATAGATTTTAAAAGAGATATAGATGCATATAATAATATAAGATTATTTATTAATTCAATTGAAGATAAAAAAAAAGATAGAAAAAGTATAATGGATTTAATAAGTTATTCATATAATAAAACATCAATTTTTCAAGTAAAAAATATAAAAAATATAGAAAATTTATCAAAAATAATAAATAATACAAAAGAAATAGTAAATAATACTCAAGAAATAGATTTTATTTTATATCAACATATAGATGAATTATATAAAAATGCATTAAATTCATTTAAAAATAGTCCAATTTTATATGTTAATTATGCAGTATTTCAAATGGAAAAATTACATAAATATCAAAAAAGTTATAAAACATTATTAAAATCAACAGAACTTCATAATTTAAGTTTTTCAGAAGAATTTTTTATATATAGAATAAAAAGAAATTTAGAAGAAAGAGGAATTGAAATGGGAATTGAACAAACTCATATTTCTTTTGCTTATCAAACAAAAGAAATTTTATCTTTAATTCAAAAAATTGCATCTCATTATACTCAATTTTGGAGTTTACTTTTAAATAAAAATGAATCAATGGATATTAATCAATTAAAATCTTTAGGAGTAAAAATTGATGAAATGAGGAAATTAATTAAAGAAAAATATAAAATTTTAGTTTCTAATGGATTAAATACAAAAAAAATTACTACTTTATATGCAAATTTTGTTAAAGAAGTTTTAAATGATCCAAAAGATAATCAAAATATAAAAATAAATGATTTAGATAATGATGAAAAATTTAAAGAATCTTTTTTTGATATAAATTATTTAATATCAAAATCAGATTATCAATTTATTATTGTAAATGCATATGGAGATTCATTTGGAATAATAAAAAAAGTATCTTTAGAAATATGTCAATTATTAGGTTATTCTGATATTGATTTAATAGGAAAAAATATGAATATTATTATACCAGATTTTATAAGAGAAAAACATGAAAAAATGTTAAAATTAAAAATTCAAAATACTAATTTTCAAAATTATTCTATTCAAAATTTAAAAGAAAAATTTATTTTATTTAGAAATAGTGCAAAATTTTTAGTTGCTGCTTATGTAGAAACTGGAATTATATTCGATGAAAATAATCATTCAATGCTTTTTTTAAAATTATCATCTAATCAAGATAAAAATAATGATTTTTTAAAAAAAAAATGTTTTATTATTGTAAATAATAAATTAAATATTCAAAATTTTACTCCTAATTGTTTAAATTTATTAAATTTTGAATCTAATTTTTTAAATGGAAGTTTTGAAATATGTCAATTTATTCCTGATTTTAATGAAGAAGTTTTAAATATTTTATCAAATGAATCAAATGATAAAGACATTTCTCCTATAAATGCAAAATTATTTGTATTAAGAAATAAATATTTAAATAAAATTAATATTCCAATTTTATGGAAAAATAATAAAAGATTTGAATGTACTATTCATCAAATTATAATATTAGAAGAAATAATTGGATTTTATTTTGAATTAGATTATTTTGAAAATTATAATGAAACAAATAATATTTTAAATAAAATAACTATTGAAACAAATGGAAAAAAAAATGTTAGAAATAGTGTTTTTAATTATCAAAATATTAATAATAATAATAGTAATGATAGTTTTCAAATAGAATCAAATTTTATTCCAAATTCAGATGAAGAAATAAATTTTAATATTGAAGGAAAAACATTTTTTTTTAAAGATAAAAATGATAAAAAAGAAGATAATCAATTTTTATCAATACAAAAATTTTTTGATAAGAAATATAATGATGATATAAAATTAGAAAAAGAAGTAATTGAAGAAGAAAAATCATATATATCATCATCTGAAGAATCATATGAATATGAAGAAGAAGAAGAAGAAGAAGAAGAAATTGAAAATAGATCAAATAGTTTTGATATATTAGATAATGAAAATAAAAATGATAATTCATTTTTTAAACAAGATAATATAAATTATTATCAAAATTATTATAAAATTCATTCTAATGTTAAATTTATAATATATGATTATAATTCTCATTCTTTTATTGAAAATAAAAAATTAACTTTTGAAAGTAAAGTTGAAGAAATAATAAATGGTGAAAAAACAACAACAAAAAGATTTAGTTTTAATAAAAAAGAATTAAATAACAATGAAGCAATTAAAAAATATAATTTTATGGGAAGTCCAAAAAGAAGTCTTACATTATTAAATTCAAAAAGTTTAGGAGAAAATACATTAATTAAAAAATTAATATCACCTCATTTTATAAATCAAAGTATAATTTTTTTATCATTTTTTTATCTATTATCATTTATATTATTAATTATTGTTCCATATATTGCATTTGAACAAATGATAAATTCAATAGAAAGAATTTATAAATTATGTTCTCATGTTCATATTCAATGTTCAATAACAGAAAATATTATTTTATCTTGTTATTATATTGTTGAATATTATTTAACAAAAAATCCAAAATATAAACTTGATTTTATTAATAATAGAACAAAATATTCTGAATTTCTTTATAATAGAATAAAAGATTTATATAATAAATCTCAAAATGAAATTGAAATATTTTATTTTAGAAGACCATTATTACCAAAAAAATCACAAGAAATAATTGATAATTATTTTTTTATTTTATCTCTTTATTGGAATACTGGAAATTATTCTTTTTATTATGAAAATTATTATTTTAATATATTACCTTCTATTAGAGTTTATTTTTATTTTAGTTTAAAAAGTGTTTTAGAAGAAAATAAATTTCAAAATTTTATTAGTTCAAGTACACATTTTATTACTACAAATTATCAAAAAATTACAGATGGAATAGCAGTTTTAAATTATTATTATATAGATGATATTATTGAAATTTCAAAACAAAAAAAAGTTTTTTTATGGATTATTTTTATTATTTATTTAATTTCTGAATTAGTTATTTCTTATATTTGTATTTTAGGTAAAATTAAAACTATTAGAGAAAAAGAAAAATATTTAAATATTTTTTATAAAATTGATATTGAAATTGTTAATTTGATGAATTTAAAATGTCAAAAATATTCAAAAATTCAAATTGATAATAATTCACTTACACAAAAACAAGATTTTTTAAATAGTGAAAACTCAGAAGATGATGAAGATTCTTTTTTAAGTAAAGAAAATGATTCTTCAAATCAAATAATTGGAAAAAATAAAAAAAAAATAACAAATTTAAAACAAGAAAATATTTTAAAAAATAAAGTTTTTCAAAGAGAAATTTTATTAACAATAATATTTCATTTAATATTAACATTAATAATATTAATATTAATAATAATTACAGCAAAAAGTTATAAAATATTTTATAATTCAGCATTAATAAATGTATTAACATTAGAACAAGAAAGATATTTTTTAAAAAATATAAATTTAATGAGAAATCAATTAAAAAATTCAGGTTATTATTTAAAACAAAAAAAAATAGAAAGAGAATTAGATGATATTATAGAATTTATAAAAGGAAATTTTATTCAAATAAGAGAAATTCAAACTTATATATATAGTAATATAACAAAAAATGGATTACCTGGAAATATATCAACAATAATAAATAATAATTTAACTGCAAATTTATGTCTTTTTTATGATAATTTTAATAATTTATCAAATATAACATGTCAAGATATTGGTTTTAATATTATTGAATATGGTTTAATGCCAATTTATGGTTATTATTTAAAAAATATTTTAGAAATTGTTTATAATTATTATGAAATATTTCAAAATGCTTTAAAAAATAATTTTATTTATTATGATTATGCTTATGGGACTGATTTATATATTGATAATATTACTGAAGGAATTGATGAAGATGAATATAATAAATTAAATCCTTTTAATATTTTTAATAATATTGATTTTAGAGATATAAATATTATTGTTATTGATGTTTTAATTCCTTATTATCAAATTTTAACTAAAATGCTTTTTGATAGTTATGAAGATTATTATAAACAATGTCATGATATCTCTTTTTATACTTCTATTATTTTTATTTCTTTTGTTGTTTCAATTTATATTTTTGAAATTTTTCCTATGATTATTAGAGAAAATAAAGATATTAATAAAACTAGAACAATTTTAAGTGTTATTCCTAAAAATGTTATTTTTGAAATTATTAAAAATGAAAGTTTAAAAGAAGAAAATGAATCTGGAAATAATTAATATTTATTTTTTTATTTTATATATTATAAATATGTTTAATAGTAAATAATAAAAAAAAATATAATATATTGAATTATTAGAATAATATATAAATAAAAATGAAATATTATAATTTAATTTTATTTAAAGGAAAAAAATAAATTTATATAATTAACTTCTAGGAGAATCAATAATCATTTCATTATTATTATCATCAAAATTTCCTAAAGTTCCAACTTGATTATAATTAAAGTCATTTTTCAACTGAGATAAATTTTTTGGTATTTTACAATTTTTTTGATAAATTCCATTTAAAAGCATATTTTCTCTTTTTTTTAATTCAGGAAATAAATTAATTAAATCTTTCAATTCTAATCTTTGTTCATAAGGAGAAATCATAAATTTAATAAGAGAAAGAAAATTATCTATATTTTTAATATTCCAATTGACTAAAAATTCATTTGGTATTTTAAAATTAGAATTTCTAATATTTCTCCATAAAGGACCATTATTAGGTAAATCAACTTTAGCCATAATTTCTAAAATAGATAAACCTAAAGAAAAAATATCACATTTTGAATTTAAATCTTTTGGTGATTTTCTATTAAAAACTTCAGGTGAAATATATTTAGAATCACCTTCAAAAATATCATCTAAATTATTTAAATCTGAAATTTTTTGACATAAACCATAATCACTTATTTTAATATAACCATTATCATCAATTAAAATATTTGCTGGTTTAATATCTAAATGTAAATAACCAATTTCATGTATGAAAATAACACCAATTATCATTTCAAATATTAAATCCCAATAAAATTCTTCTGTAAATTTAAAATCATTTTGTTCTAATTTACTTAAATAATCTAATAAGTCTCCATTGGGAAAATAATCAGTTAAAATATATAAATTTTTATCTGTGAAATGAGTTGAATTTTCTATTAAATCATATACTTCTTCTTCAATCCAATAATCTAAATATTTAATTGCAAATTTTGAATAAATTAATTTTTCATTTTTTTCTATGTCTTTAAATAAATTTTCTACTGTGTTATAATTATTTTTATATGATGATTTATATGATTTTTTTAAACAATATATTTTTTTATTTGAATTTTTTTCTACTTTGTAAACTGAGTCAAATTTATTTTGACTTATAGTTTTTAATATTGTAAATTCTTGTTCTAATTTTTTTTTTTTTTCTTGATTTAATAAAATAAAATTATTATTATTTTCTATATTATTTATATTATTTTCAATATCAATTTCTTTTAAATTTGAATTATTTGAAAAAATTTCTCCTCTTGAAATATTTTGTGATTGAGAAGGAGTTAAAATATTTTCTTCTTCTTTTTCTTCAACACAATTTTCTAATAAATCTAAAAATTTATTTTTTTGATTTTTTTCTTCATTTTCAATATTATCAAAATTTAATTTTCTAAAAATATTTTTATCTTTATTTGAAGAACCAAATAAATTTTTTCCTTCTATTTTAATAGGAGTAAAATATTTTTGAATAGGACTTTTCATTGGAGATTCTGGATAAATTACCTTTGGTTTTTTATATGAACCATGTGATTTTAAAGAAAAAGTTAAATCTTTTTGTGTTAAAGGTGAAAAATCTGGTTTTGGAACTGGATTTATTTCTTTATTATTATTTGAAAAAATATTTTTTTCTTTTGATGGTGTTAAATTATTTTCATTTAAAGAAATATCAAACATTTTTTTTTATTATTAAATTTATTTTTAAATATATTTTTAATTATAAAATTTTTTATTTTATAAAAAAAAAAAAATTTATATTATAAAA
>Ga0256407_10014627_pt1 | contig 10271 bp, 5 predicted proteins | sample RumenRJG_04DNA_FD_193489 | JGI IMG/M metagenome (GOLD analysis project Ga0256407, IMG submission 193489) | Bovine rumen microbial communities from Lethbridge, Alberta, Canada - RJG_04 | ecosystem: Host-associated > Mammals > Digestive system > Stomach > Rumen | place: Canada: Alberta | collected... | reverse complement strand
ATAAAAAATATACAAATAAAAAAAAAAAAAAAAAAGAAAAAAAAAAAAATCACAGTTTAAATCATTTAAGTAATCTAAATAAAACTATGACAAAATATCATTCTCTTAATAATTCAAAAGCAAATTTTCAAAGAAAAAAAATTAATTCATCAAGTTTGGAAAAATTAAGAAGAATAGGAGAAAAAAATAAAAAAACAATGGAAATACATAGAATAAAGAATTTTATATTTAAACCTTTTTCAAAAAAAAATCTTCAAAAATTAAATTTTAAAACTGAACCAAAAGCAGAAGAAAAAAGTATTAAAAGTTGTTTTATTAATCAAATAAATTTAGATAAAGATGATAAAAGTTCTCTTTATTTTGCTAAAAGTTCAATTTATTCATTTAGACAAAGCCCAACAATTTCTTTATCATATACAATAAATAATAATGATAAATATAAAAAAGAAATGTTAATTGAAGATTTATATAATGAAATTAAAGAATATAAATTTTTAGTCCCATTATTAATAAAATATATTAAAATACAAAAAAAAATTTTTATGGAAAATTCATATAAAAAAAATGTTGAATTTTGTAAAAAAGAATATTTATATGAGATTGATTTATTAAAAAAAACAAATGAATATTTGATAGAGCAAAATAATAAATATAAACAAATTATATTAAATATGATGTTTTTTATTGAAAAATATTATTCTTCAAGTATCATAAATCAAAATAAAATAAGTGAAAAAATTTCTCAAATTATAAAAGAAAATGAATATTTAAGAGAAATATGTAAATCTACATTAATAATTAATATTAATAAAGAATTTATAACAACAAATTCAAGTTTAACAACTTTAAAGAATTCTTTTGATAATTCAACTTCTTTAATGAAAAGAGTTCAAATAAATGAATTAAATGATGATATTTTTTCCAAATTATTAATGAAACAAAATTTAGAATTGACAATTAAAAAACAAGAAAAAAAAAGAGATAAATCATTAATAAGAAAAAAATATGAATATAATTATCCAAAAAAGAAGAAAACTTTAGATAAATTAAGAAAAAAAAAACCATTGAAATTAAATTATATTAAAAGGAAAAATTCAAAATAAATGTTCTATTAATTTTTTTTAGAATATATAAATAAATACTTTTTTATAAATAAAATTTAAAATAATTATTTTTATTCCAAAACTTTAAAATAAGATGGAGAAAAAACAATCAAAAAAAATAATATCAACACAAGGATATATAATAATATCTCCTGATAAAAAATTTTTATTTATGAAAACATTTTTAAAAAAAAATACCCAATCAAAAATATTATTTATCTTTTCAACATCACAAGAAGTAGAATTTTATAAAACTTTATTAATTCAATATCACATTGATTCATTAACAATATCTCAATCACAAACAGAAATTATAAATAAAGAAAATTACAAAAAATTTACTCAAAATAAAAAAGGAATATTATTATCAACAAATTTAATAAAATTAAAATTTACTTTACCTATAATTAATTGGATAATTTTTTTTGACACACCAAAAGATATAAATGAATATAATGAAATGATAACAATAAATTCAAAAGAAGATTTTTCAAAAACAAAAAGTTTATTATTACTCTTTCCATCTGAAGAAGATTTTATAAAAAATAATAAATCAATAAATAAATTTAATTATAGTGAAGGAAAAATTGATAAAGATCAAAAAAAAGTTGAAAAGATAGTAAATACAAAAGATCATTATTTATATTCTATTTCAATTGATGCTTATAGGGCATTTTTATTTGATTATGTTACTAGAAGTGATAAAGTATTATTTGATTTAGATAAAGTTGATGTTAGAGATTTATGTAAAAGTTTTGGGATTGAACATCCTCCTTTTGTTAATTTTAATAAAGTTTTGGGAGTTGATACTTTAATAAAAGATAAAAAAAGTAAAAAAAAAATAAAAAAAAGTAAAAATGATGATGAGGAATGATTAATTTGTTTTTCTTTTTATAATATAAACTAATTCCTATCAATATAATTAAACTTAATTTTTTTTAAGTTTTTATTTTTATATAGATTTATTCATTTTTAATAATAATTAAAAATAATAAATATTTAATAAAAAAAAGTTAATATATATTTTAGAATTAAAAATGATTTTCAATAAAATTAAATTTATTTCAAATAATTTTAACACATTATAAAAATTACCTTTATTTATGTTCACCAAATATACCTAAAAATCTAATAAATATATTGATAATATCCAAATATAAATTTAAACTGGCAATAATATAATCATCAATAGAAAATTGATATTTAGTATAACTTTTTACAATTAATTGTGTATCATAAATAAGATATCCAGCAAATAAAAGTAAAACAAAAATATCCATAATTAATTTTAATATTTTAATTTCAACAAATATTAAAATAATTGAACCAACAATTGACATAGTTAAAAGACAAAACAATAAACCTCCAAAAATTGTAAAATCAGTCTTTGTTAAACTTGCATAAATTGTTAAAGTTACAACTGTAGTTATAGTTAAAATTAAAGCAATTAAAACACTTTTAACAGTATATTGACATGTAAATGATGCAAGAAAATAAGCTTCTGATAAAGTAAAAGCTCCCAAGAAAATATAATTATAAGGAACTTTTTTTAATAAATCCGGATAACATATTAGTATTATAAAAGTAATAATTAAAATTAATATTGAAAAAATGTATAATAATGTACTTTCAATAAATAAATTGTAAAATAAAGGTGAATAATATGCAAAAAATATAAATATTGATGTTGTTAATATTTGAATTAGTAGAATTGAATAGACTTTTACTATAAATCCTTTTCTTAATTGTTCATTTATTAATGAATCCAAATTTACTTCATTTCCATATTCATAATCTTTATTATTTAATAATGGTTCTTGTTCTGGATATGCTGACATTTTTTTTATTTTAATTAATATTTTTTATTTTTAATTATATATAATGTTTTTTTAAATTATAAATATCATTCTCTTTAATGGCTAAAAAAAATAAAGGTACTATTAAAGAAAATAAAAATAAATATAAAAAGGATAATACTAAAAAAAAAGATGATAAAAAAAAAAAAGTCATTGAAGAAGAAGAAGAAGAATTAGAAGAAATATCAACAAGTAAAAAAAAACCAACACCAAAAAAGCAATCAATAACTAATAAAAAAATAACCTCAAAAAATCAAAAACAAACTCCAAAAAAATTAAAAAACAAAACAAAAAAAGAAGAAGAAAATTCAGAAGACTCAAAAGAAGAAAAAATATCAGAAAAAGAAGAAGAAAATATAGAAGAAGAAGAAGAATCAAAAGAAAAAGAAGAAGAAAATTCAGAAGAAGAAGAAGAATCAAAAGAAGAAAAAAAAGATTCAATTTCAGAAGAAAAAGAAGAATCACTTTCAGAAAAATCAGAAAATTCAAAAATAAATAAAAAAAAATTAAAAAACCCAAAATCTCGTCTTCAAAAAACACAAGAAGCAATAGAATCATTAACAAAACCAAAAAAAACATCAGTAATATATGTAGGACATTTACCATGGGGATTTGATGAGAAAGCTTTATATAAATATTTTTCTCAATTTGGTACAATAAATAGATTATATAATCCACGTTCAACTTTAAGTGGAAGATCAAAAGGTTATGCATTCATTGAATTTCTTGATGAAAAAACTGCAGAAATTGCAGCAAAAACTATGAATAATTATTTATTGTTTGATAGGATTTTAAAATGTAATGTTATTGAAGATAAAAGTAAATATGATAATATGTTTAAAAATGCTAAAAAAAAATTCGTTTTTAATGATAAATATAAAAAATTAATTGAAAGACAAGAAAAAGAACAAAGTAAAGAAGAAATTAAAAATAAAATTGATACTTTGTTGAAAAGAGAAGAGATTAAAAGAGAAAAAATGAAAGAAGAAGGATTTAATATTAATTTCCCTGGTTATAAAGGAATTGTTGAAGAATTTAAAAAAAGTCATAAAATTGGGGAGAAAAAAAATAAAGAAAGTACAAAAAAAATTGAAAGTGTTAAAAAGAAACAAAAAATTAAAGGAAAAAAATAAAAAAATTTTATAATAAATTAATAAATAATAATATTTTGAATTATTTTATTTTTAATTTTTTAGTTTTAATATTTTAATATATTAATTTAAAAAAATAATTTATATTAATAATTAAAATCCATTAATATTTATATAAATTTCTTTAGGAGAATTTAATTCGAGAAATTTAGAAAAATCTTCTTTATTATTTTTTAAAAGATTCAAAGCTAAATTGTAATTATAATTTTTAGAAGCCAAATAATTTAATAAAATATCTTCAGTAGGTTTTATTAAACCACCTTTAAAAATATTAATTGCATTTTCAATATAATAATTTATTAATTCTTTTGATAATTTTTTACTACTATATATACATTTTACTTTTTTTGAATATTTTTCTTTTTTTTGATAAATTTGAGGAAGTGATGAATCAATATTTTTAGGAAAATTAATCAACATAAAATTATTCATTCTTTTTCTTAATGGAATATATTTATCTAATCCAATATTTTTTTTTGGATAAATTTCTTCTATTATTTCATATATATTACTAAATGTTTTATTTATTTCAGAAGGGAAATTATTATTTTCATCTTCAAAAAGATGAATTACTTTTTCATTATCTCTTTTAAAATAATAAAAGAGTTCTGCACTTATATGAATATAATTTTTATTTTCAAAAATTAATGTTTTTATTCTTGATTTTATTGGATAAAATTTTTGATAATTTTCATAATAAAATTTTAAGAAAATCGAATATTTATAATATAAAAAATCATCAAATTTAATACTTTTAATTACAATTTTTGAAATAATATCATTTAATTCTGGATCATATGTTTTAGAATTTATATAATGAAGATTACCTAAAGATAAAATTTTTAATTCTTTATTTTTATTTAAAAAAACAAATTGAGATGTTAATATCAAATTTTCTAATTTATATTCAGATTTAAAATCAATTTTATCAAGAAAATTATTTAATTCAAAAAAAATATTTTGTTTTTCATATAAAGATATTGTTTTATTATAAAAAAAATTATCTAAAATAAAATATGGGTATTCATATACTAAAAAATATTGACACATTTCTTTGTTAAATAATAATCCATAAAATTTTAAAAAATATTTATTTTTATTTAAGCCAACAATTGACTTTAAATATAGTTCTTCTTTTTCATAATTATCTGTGATATTATATTCAATTAAAAGGAATTCTTTATTTGAATAAGTTCCTTTTAAATAAATTGCATTTTCTGAAACTTTTTCATAATTTAAATCAAAGAAAATAGGAATCTTAAATTCTGATGATATATTATTTGTATCAACATTCATTTTTAAGTTTATTTATAAATAATCACATTTAAATAGAAAAAGACAAATTTAAAAAAAAATATATACATTTTTATATTAAAAAATTTTCCAAAATTATTAATCTAAAAAAATATAAATATATTAAAATATAATATTTTATTTTTTCTTTTTTAAGAAATAAAAAAATAATCTTTTATTTATATAACTTAATAAATATATAAAAAATGTAAAAAATATAAAAAATAAAAAATGTCAATTCAAAATTTAGAGACAATAAAACTTTTAAATCGTTTTTCAACAAAAGTCAAAAATAATTTTAATAGTTATGAAAATCCAAAATATCACATAAGCAAATTAAGTAATAATTCTATATTAAACGATAATTTATCCAAAGCCAACATATTAGAAATTAGAAATTTAATAGGATTCAAAACAACATTCCCTTTAGATAAACCTGAACAAGGAAATAAATATACACTTTCATTTGGTTTATCATTTTTTTGTGAAAATCCAGAAAATGACAATTCAGAAACATCAATTAATAAAAAAATATTTTTTGGTAATTCTTATAGAACAAAAAGAATTGAAATATCAATAGATGAAGTAAATAATATAACAATTGAAAATCAAAATAATAATTTACAAGTAATATTTTTTAACACTGAACAATTTGAATTTCAAATAGCAATTGAAATAATATTAAATGAAGTACCAGAAGATAATGATGAAATAATAATAAATCAAATTGTTTTAGGTTGGTCAATAATAAATACTCAAAATGTTTCTTCAAATGATTTAAAAGCTCCTATTTATAAAGGAACTATTAGAGATTTAATATGTAATCCTGAAGTTCATGATACAAGTTCTTTTGAATTAATAAATGGTGCTGATTTAATTTATATTTTTGAAAAAAATAATAATGATGTTATTGGATTAAATGATATTAAATTTTTAATTCCTCAATATTATTTTATTGGAAATAGTAATCAAATAAGAGATTATATTCCTGGTTTATTAAATAAATATATTCCTAATAATATTCATGATATTAATGATAAAGTTAAATTATCTATATTTAAAGATATTTATTTAAAAAATATTGATATTGAATTTCCTAATTTGGAAAATGCTGATAAATATTTAATTAATGATTATAAAGAATATAAAGGTATTCCATTAAATGGGAATATAAATGCTGAGGTTTCACAAAGATTTTGTAAATGTTATATTCATAATACTTTTAGACAATTAATAAAAAAAGAACCTGAAAAAATTGTTTTAACTCAAAGAAATGATCATTTAATTAATCAAAATGTTATTCAAATTGAAAATTTTTTTGTTGATGAAATGGGATTTTGTGCTATTATAATAGAATTATTTTTCTCTTTAAAAATAGATTCAATTATTGTAGATTATCCAATTGGAATAACATATATAATACCAAATAATAATGCATTAAATAATACATCAAATATAATTGGACAAAATGAAATTTCATTAAATGAAGTAAATTTATTAAGTGATTTTAGAAAAGTTACATTTATTGGAAATAATGCAAAAGCTAAATGCCATTATATATTAAGTTTATTAAGTGATACAACAAATGAAACTTATTTAGATAAAAAAATAGAAAATTTAACAAATACAGTTGAAAATTTATCAAATCAATCCCAATTAAAAGGGATTAACCCAAATAATAAATTAAATACTAATAAAGAAATTAGGCAATATAAAGAAGAATTAGAAAATACTAGAAAAGAATATATTGATGTATATCAAAAAAAACCAAATATTGATAATGAAGAAGAAGGAAATATTAATTCAAATTCAATGAATCCAAATACAAATTTTATTATTGATAATATGGGAGAAGGTACTGAAAATCCTAATATTGATTATAATAAAACAAATCCTTTAGTAAATACACTTGAAAATCCAATATCTGGTGAAATTCATGAAACTAATTATTTTGAAGAACAAAAAAAGAAAACTTTAAATAATCCTAATATTAATACTTATGGTGATTATAAAGATTTTAAAGAATCACAAATGAATCAATCTTTAAAAAATTATCAAAATTTATATGATTCAAATTTAAATAATAATAATATTTCATATAATGAACAAGAAAAAGTAAATTATAATGATGAATATTATAAAAATTCAACAACATTAAATCAAAATATTATAAATCAACCAAATCAAGGAAATGTTTTAATTTATAATACAGAAACAAATAAAAATATTTCTAAAGCAGATATGGCTGATTTAATTAATCAAGGAATTTTAACACTTCCAAATGATGATGAAGATATTAATAAAATTGATATTGATAAAAGTAAATATCATGATCCAACTGATTATGATTTAATAAGAGCAAATCAATCACTTTTAGATTATACATATAATCAAATTATTGAAAATCATTTATATTTTGGTGATATATTTACATTTCAATTTATTTCATTTAAACCTTTAAAAACACTTGAATCATATAATTCAGTTCCAACATCAATTTATTTTAAATTTACTTTTTGGAGTTTTGGAGAATTTCAAACTGAAAATGCAGAAATTACAAAACCTTTAATGAATAGTAATGTAATACCAAATAATATTCCTTTATTTATATATAAACAAAATGCACAATTTTATCAAAATTCTTCTGATAAAGATATGAAAATTACTATTTCATATGATCCTTCAATTGATAATAATATTGATTATAAATTATTTGTTAAATATTTATTATATAAAGATTTATTTATTGAAATATTTGATAATGAAAAACAAATGGTTTTTGGTTATGTTAAAGTACCTTTAAAGAAATTAATAAGAGCAACAGATAAGAGAAATTTATTTGAATTAATTCATGTTCCTGTTTATGATAATCAAAATTATACTAATAAAGGAGAATTAGAAATTTTATTAAAAAGTGATGAAACTAAAACATCAAATAATTTTGATATAATGGAAAATGCAAATAAATTTAAATATTTTAGTTCATTGGATCAATATGAACAAAATGATGAACCTGAATCTTCAATTGTTTATTATCCTACTTTTAAAAAATTTGCTAAAAAAAAAGTTGTTAGTGTTGGACCAATGGCATATGGTAAAATGTTAAAAAAAGATAAAGAAATTGTTGGGAAAAATATTATTGATAGTAATACTAGAGGGAATATTGAAGATATTTTAAAGAAAAAAAGAGAAATGAGAGAAAAGAGAACTAATGCTTTTGCTAATTATAATATTAAAAATACTTTTAAATTAGATAAACAAACTGAAAAAAAAGTTAGAGTTTTAAAATATTTAGATGATGAAAATGAAGAAATTAGAAAAAAAAATTCAACATTAAAACAAATGAAATCAATTAATAATTTAAATAATAATACATTTATTCCAAATGATATTTTAAAAGCAAATATGAATAAATTAGATAAAGAAAATGAATTTTATGAAAATTTAAATTATGCAAATTATATTAAAAGTATAAATAAACAAAAAGTAATTGAAAAAGCAATAAATGAATCAAATAAAAATATATTATCATTAGCATTAATACAAGGACAACCACATTACTTTAATTATATAATCACAAATAAAAAACCAATTGAAGAATTATATCATGTAGTAGTATCTCAAACAAGAAAAAAGAAAAAAATGATAAATGATAATGAAGAAAATGTAGTTTCATTAATAACAAATCCAGAAGAATTTGAATATATTACTAAAAAATATAATTTAAAAATACCAGAAGATTATAATTTTATAAGTGATGATTATCAAATTACATTAAAACCAAATCAAAGTGTTCCTTTACTTGTTAAAATATTATGTTATGATAATATTACTGGATATGATGATAATATTAATAATAAATATTCAATTTTTGTTTCTAATGAAAAAAATATTCCACTTTATTATATGAATATTGAAATTACTAATGTTTTTCCTGTTATTGATTTTGAATTTTATCATAATGTTCCTCAAAAAAAATTATCTCTTATTAAATTTATAAATCCATTTAAATTTAATAATGAAAAAACCCAAAGATTATTAAATTATTATACATTTATAAATGATGGTTCATCATCAGAAATAAAATTAGATTCAACAACAAATAACTTTTATTTTAAATACAATGATAACACAGATAATAATAGTAATAATCAAGAAAATATAATAAATCCAAATAACCGTTTATTATTCTTTTATTTAGATAAATATAAATCAGAATTATTTACAACATTTAAATTTAATATAAAATCATATGAAACAATACATTTATCTACTGATATAGGAATACGTTCAAAAAATATTTTAAATATTCCACCAAGTTCAATTTCAAGAACAATTCAATTTTATTCTTCAGATCCAGATACATTATATTTCGATGATAAATATAAAGAATTAATAATTTTAATACCAAATTATCCATATACAATTGAATATATTATTTATCCAAAAGAAAATAAAAATTATGAAATTTTAGTAAATTGTGTTGATATTAGTACAAATGAAGTAATTAAAAATTTTTTAATTAAAACTAATCCAAATAAACCTGCAGTTTATCATATTTTAAATATTAATGCTCAATGCAATGATGAAACTATTCTTAAATTTCAATTTCAAAATCCTCTTAGTCAATGGGCTATTTTAAAATTTGATTCTTCTAATAAAAAAATTGTTGTTCTTGATAATGATTTAATACAATTTAATCCTGATGAAAATAAATATGTTAGTTTTAGACTTTTAAAACAAGGAAATCCTGGGAAAGCAGAAGCTTATATTTTCGTCTCTGATAATGAAGAATTATTTAATCAAGCTATTCTTCTTGATATTAATTATTATAGTTAAAGAGATTTTTATTTTTTTTTTTATATTTT
>Ga0256407_10014623_pt1 | contig 10274 bp, 6 predicted proteins | sample RumenRJG_04DNA_FD_193489 | JGI IMG/M metagenome (GOLD analysis project Ga0256407, IMG submission 193489) | Bovine rumen microbial communities from Lethbridge, Alberta, Canada - RJG_04 | ecosystem: Host-associated > Mammals > Digestive system > Stomach > Rumen | place: Canada: Alberta | collected... | reverse complement strand
GGACTTCTTCATTAATCTGATTCATTTTTCTAAAAATCTTAATTGTGAAACAATCGAGATTCTCGAAAATCAGATTTCACGCGCTACGTCTGTATTCTCGCGAATTCGGAGCGCAAAATTAGGATTTTAAAACGTAACCGCCAAATAAAAAATTTAGTCATTTTTAGCCGCGGCTACAAATGACTAAAAACGACTAAAAATGACTAAAAAAAAACACAAATGAACAAATTTAATTATGTCACCATTTTAGTAGAATTTACCAAAATCGCAAACTGATCATACATTTTATTAAATACAGTATCCTTTGGATTCCACTCGTAATCATCACTCATATATCTATCTACACACGAAATGCTATTGCCTAAAATGTTGCCAAATATATCTTTGTACATTGCCTTTGTAACTTTTATCACTGCGCCAGCTACTCTTGCAGCCTTTAAAGGAGCTATCAGAGTTCTGGGTGTATTTTTTCCTTTCATATATTTCTTAATCAAAGCCATAACTTCATCAGCAATAGCAACTGTTATCACAATCGATCTAAAAGCTACTATATTAATAAAGACTTCCTTTTCCATATAAGAGTCGACATATTCCAAAGCATCGTGGAACAACTGTAGATCCTGAAGCTCATTAGGAACAAATTTTTCTAGCCAGACTTTCCATCCATATGCATACGATGCCGCGCTTAACGTTTTTCCAAGCATCTTCACGAATTGCTGGATCGTTATGTCTAGTTCATTATCAAACACATTCTCAACCCATACAAAGTTAGGTTTAGTTCTGGTATCAAAGAACACAAGTGTCGAGAATCCATCTGTTTTTCTCGTCACCTTGAAAAGAAACATACCGTCCTTAGACGGTTGGGCGCATTCAAACATATAATCATTGTTATTTTGGAAGCCTGCTTTGCATACTGCACGCACGACTTCCGATGCCGCTAATAAAGACGGGTCCTTAAACCACAATTGCCTCCCCTCAAGAATGCAACTGTAAAATATAAATTTCATATTGTTATGATTTTGATTTAATAACTTTGGGATATAATCCCTGTGTTAGAGTTTTAATTAGTTTGCCGGGCATAGATAATACGGAATCTTAAAGAAACGACTATCTTTTCCGCCCATTAATAATAAGCGAAAACACTATGTAGACATATATGCCTCCTTTCTTTTAAGTGGTTCTACAAGTTTACTATCCCATAGCTAGCACCTTCTTGGGCCAGCATTCTTGCCCACTTCCCATCTTTGGCGAGTGTGAACCTTCTCTGCTCTACCATAGTATATATTGCCCCCAACAGAATGGCCCTCACGAGGTATTTCATCAAGTTCGGCAGCAATACCCTCCAATTTCCTCTTAGTGTAATAGTTGATGTTTCCTGTTATCTTGAAGCCGTTAGGCATAACAAATTCTTTATCTTCTTTATTATTCATATTTTGTTTCTTTGTTTTGAATCGGAGCGCAAAATTAGCGTTTTTTCGCGACACTACAAAGGCTTTTTTATAAAATTGTGTGTGCTATACACTTTTATTCCAAAACATTTGGCTATGTTATAAATTTGTTATATCTTTGCAGCCTTAAAAGATTTTATGGTTCGCTCGGCTTTGCCGCTTGGCTGACCAAGAAGGTATTATGGTTGATTAATTTAGTTTTTAAGTAATTATGTGAGGAGAGCCAACAGTGATGTTCGCTCCCCTATTTTTTATATAATAACTGATTATCCAACTTTAAATCTGAATACAGTATCCTCTTCCAAATCAGGCCTTCCAGTAACCTTCCTCACATAATCATCTATCAAATGGCGCCAATCATTAAGCTTCATACCGAAATATCGTTCACCAAACTGTCCTATACATACCGATATAATGTTCTTCATCATTGTCCCGCCATTCATCTCCATCATGTTGTGGATAAGTTTCCTAACCTCAGAATCTGCATTCACATCATTCAATACGTTAAACTCTGTTCGTATCCAAACCGTATTTGGTGTTTGCGGGTTCTTGGGTTTGGTATTCTCTACTAAATGCTGTTTGGCTATTATTTCCTTAAGTTCTTCTATAGTATAAGGTGGATTCTTCCTGTGCAACATATAATGGCAGTTCGGACATACTGGCGCCAAGTCGGTATCCACATTCAATTTGTATTCTTTGCCTATTGATGAGATTGGAGTCAAATGGTGCACATGAATAAAGCCTTTACCGATTTCGCCGTAGGTAGCTTCGAAGTCTCTACCACAAACCAAGCATCGATAGCCTTTCTTTTCCACGCATTCTCTGCGAGCTTTCTGATTGCGCTCGTACTTATTTACATTCACCTTCATCAATGCACCCTCGTAGAGTTTCTCATCATCCTCAGGATAATCAACGTCATACACATCATCGTTTATCAATTGATGTGGATGCAACAGAAAGTCCAAAAGGACGCCGTCCTTAATCTCCCTGACACTTCTTGGGTCGCCTTGGTATCCATGTTCGTGCAGGGCGTGTAATGACAATATATTGTCGGTATATTCCTCTAGTAATTTGAATCGGGCGTAGTAAGTAACAATACCGCTATAATACTGGTCTTTGTCGGTCCAAAATGCCTCTTGCTCAAAGATCTCGTTGAAGATCATCTTGGTCTTCACCACCTCCATCTTATAACGAATGCATTGAGCAGGTTTGGTTTTGTAGATAAATACGATATCACCCTCAGAGAACTTGTCTGTTCTCCAATCCACCAATCCATCCTGGGCCGCTATAGCATCGCCGATACGGAAGGTGTGGTCATTACTAGGAACAACCCAATACTTCATTCTCGTTACATTTCAAGCACCTTTGTTGATTCTTCACCAAACTGAGAGACTACACGTACTGCAATCTTCTTGCCCTTTTCGTATGGAATCGGCTCACTCTTAAAGTCGTAGAGCGTATCCCAGATTTCTTCGTTAAACTCCAATCGAAGTGTGCGTTCTGCTTTCTTCTTAGCCAGATCCTTGGCAACGGTATCAAGCCCCTTTCGCCAAGCGGCAAAGTCTTTCTTATCGCCACCACAAAAGTGGATGCTGCGTACCTTGAAGAGACCACCTGTATAGTTGTCGTCCATCTCCCAATAAGCAATGTCATTCACATTACGTGCCTTTACCTCATCCTGTATCGGGTCGTACATATCCATACCATTAATCTCTACGTGGCAAGTGCCGTCACCATCATTCACAAGACTTACATCTGGTTCACCAATGATGATAAACGATCCTGCCTTCTTATCCTTCTTCAGCAGACCATCTTGCAGCAGATCATCACTCATGCGCACCTTTGACACTTGAAATGTACCAAAGTTATAATCCTTGTTCTCACCACTCTCGATGCAGTCCTCGAACGAGAAGCCTAGAATCACGAGCCAGTTAGATTCGCTGAGATGCTGACGGAAAGCACGAACAGCCTCGTTTACGGCGTGCTTGCTGACTGTACCGAACTTAGGACCAATCATAAAGTAAACGCAATGTTCTTTATCATCGTCAGTTTTATAGTAGCCTCGTGCATTTAAGTAAGGCTCATCCAGGTGCTCCATTGAATGCATCACTGCTTGCTGCTGTTTAATGCCATTTCGAATACCATTAGCCTTCAGGTTATTGAAGATACGTTCCGTAAAGGCAGCATATTCGTCGTAGTCGTTCTGTTTGTCATTAAGACTTTCTGGCGAACTGACATCAAGGCTCTGTAATGTCTCCACAGTGAATGGGCCACTCACACGAATACGCTTCTTATCCTCCTCTGGCTGATCGTACAGAATCTCATCATCTGTTGGTAAGTTGTTTGCCAAAGACTTGATTGTAACATGTGGAACAACTTTGTATTTGAATCCTTGTCTTATATTAGGATTATCACCATTATCAAATGTTAGATAATATGGATATATTGCAGTTGTAAGCCTTTTCTTTGCTATATTTAAAGCGATGCGACTTGTATCAATTGTAATCCACCTGCGGCCCCATTGTTCTGCGACATAGGCTGTTGTTCCTCCTCCACAAGTAGGATCTAAAACCAGATCTCCTGGATCTGTAGTCATCAATATACAGCGCTGTATTACTTTTGTTGATGTCTGAACAACATATTGAATATTCGTGGCACCTGCTGTATCTGCCCAAAGGTTATTAATTTCTTGTAGGGGAAAATCATCGTGATAGCGAACGAAATTCAAAGTCTTACCTGTACCTGCAACTCTTCTCTTCGCAATTAGCTGTTGCATTCCTGGTTCATTTGTAATCCAACTTTTCTTTTCACTTTTATATATGACACCTTCGTATTCAACGTCATACATACACGAAGGAGTATATCCTGCAGAGAAAAGGGTACCTAGTCTAAATACTCGAGAGCCTTTGGGTAATAGTTCTGGATGTAATTGTTCTTCTTTTGTCATTTGGCGGCGTTCTCCATTTGCCAATTCAACGCTTTTATACATAGAACCGCTACCAATCCCTTTGTCTTCATACAATTGTCTATATTTGATATTCTCCTTATCTTTAGCATACCAAATTAAGTAATCAGAAACCCCAGCAAGTCCAACACTACCTAGGGGAGAGGTCTTTTTAAAAGTGATTAGAGCAAAGAAATTCTCACTTCCGAAAACCTCGTCCATAATATTTCGAACAAGGTGCAAGTTCTCATCTGAGATTTGCATAAAGATAGAACCACTCTCGGTAAGTAATTCTCTAGCCATTACCAATCTGTCTCTTAGATAAGAGAGATAGCTATGTATACCCAACTCCCAAGTATCACGAAAAGCCTTAATCATTTCAGGCTCACCCGTGATATTAGAATCGTTATCCTTTACATCGCGACTATTCAGTTTCATTTGCCAATTGGATGCATACTTAATTCCATAAGGAGGATCGAAGTAGATGCATTGTACTTGGCCTTTCATGCCCTCACGATTTAGCAGGGAGTTCATCACAAGCAGACTATCACCTTGTATAAGGCGGTTCTGCCAATTATCATTGTGCTTGTAGTAACCAGCTAAACGTTCCAACTCGTCTTCTTCGCCATCAGACCAATCACCAAAGAGATCAAGTTGCAACTTGGCACTCTCGCTCTTGTGCTCATGCAGTTCGTAGAGATTATCTATGATGGCCTCAGGACGGATGTCCTCGTGTTTATACAGACTGCGAATGTCTGTACGCAGTTGGGGCATATAGTCAGGATTATCCTCATCGTCGTTCTTGTACTTGCCTAGCCAATAGAGTTCTGGATCGCGTCCACGCTGGAACTCATGGCGGAACACCTGATATTCACTCACCTCCGGCTGTCCGCTAATGGCCATCTGTTCCTCACCTTGATGCGCACTGTCAGGAATGGCTACACGCTTGTCGTCGTGCTTAATACTCGAAACGGGTCTATTCTTATCGTATGTCATAATTACTTTATTTTTTCGGTTATTAGTTTTTCTAGCTGGTCAATATCCTTCACTTCCAGCAAATCCCACTTTCCATAAGTCTTAAGATTATTGGCCGCAGGAATCCAATAGTCTTTCAGGTAATGGCGCTTAGCGTCTTTATTGCCAGTATTATCAGCATCAAAATCCTGACACTCCACTATCAGATTTATATCTTTTACCCTTACGATAAACGTAGGTTGATACTCCTTATTCTCATCGCCAACTACATAAGGAATGCGGAAACCAAGATAGGTATTCTTAACCCAAGCCTTAACGCACTCCATACGGTCGAGCGTTTGGGCTGCTATTTGCTGCCAACTATTATCCTCGGCTATAACATAGTTTACATGACTTTTCCTAGTAGGCCATACGGTCTTGTTTGTAGGGCGATATACATGAATAGTACTACCCTCGGGGTTATAGTAGTTTAGTACGGCAGATATAACCTCTCTATCGGCATTGGCCTGATGCACACCTTCCATAATGCTGGCAAGCACAGCCTTATAATCCCACAGCATTACCAATCGTTTCTGGTCGGCACTACCATCGCCACCCTTAATCTCAAGCTGTTCGTTGTACCAAGTTTCTACAATATTCTTAATATCAGGGAACTTCTGGAACTGCTGTCCATGCTCGCGACTGGTATAGTACTCACGAATCATCAGATGTGCGAAATAATAAACCACCTGGCTATCGCGCATTTCCATATAGTCGGTCTTCATCATCTTCTTGTCGCCATTCACCACGGTCTGGAGTACTGTCTCTGTGGGAATCTTATTGAAGTCGAGCACAAACTTGGGCAGTCCATCAAACTTAGCTGTAAGTGTTCCATCAATATTATCCGAACGATAACCCGTAATCACAGGGAACTTAATCTCCATCTCGGCTTGGCGCTCCGGCAGAGCTCTTACGATGTTCTTAGGTTTCTGCGGTGGCGTAACTACAGTCTTTCCTCCCTTAAAAGTATTGAAGGGCACACCGATAATACGAGCGTATTCTGGCGGGAACTTAAATGTAATATTCTCAGGCTTATAACGATAAAGATCCTTACGGTCAATCTCCTCGCCCAACATATTATAAGGTATCAAGTCATAACTCTGGCGGCGCAGGGCACGGCCTACAACCTGCTCGCAAAGCAGCTGGCTGCCAAAAGCACGAATACCGCAAACATGGGTAACAGTGTTAGCATCCCATCCCTCGGTAAGCATCGAAACGCTTACTACACACTTGATGTCGCCACCAAGTTTACCGGGTTTTCCTACGGTATTCACCACCTCACGCAGTATATCGGCATCGGTGATATTATCGGCCGAACCAGCACCATGCTGGTTTGCATATTCGTGTTTAAAGTCTTCTATCTCCTTAGCATAAGCCTTCTTGAAAGCCTCATCGATACGTGTCGAAGCTTCGTCGATAGCCGATGAGTCAATCAACAATGTTGGAAACTTATCTTTGGGCAATCCCATCTCGTCGTAGTTAGAGAAAACACTAAAGCGACCCTTACGATAACGAGGTTCACCCTCCTCGTCTACCCCATCCTGGTAACCTGCAATATCACGATATACCTCGTGAGACACAGTTGTGTTATTGCAAACCACAATCAATACTGGCGGAGCCGTATAAAGCGTACCCATAGCCTCATAGCTCTGACGCAAGCCGCGGTCGTAGTCCTCGTAATCCTTCACGAATTGCTCCAATGCAGTGTTAAGCAATGTGGGCAGATTAGGAGCCTGAGCTGCTGCAGCGGTATCTACTTTGTCCTCTTTATCTTTTTTCTTCTGTGCTCGTATACCACGCTTAGGCAGTTTGTCCTTTATACAGTCATAAATATTTCGAAGTTTAGGTTCGTCAAGGTCGGTAGTATTGTCGTAAGCAGGCAGATAAGGTATCTTTACCAATCCGCTCTCAATGGCATCTACCAATCCGAAATCACTGACCACCCAAGGGAACAGGGAGTATTCCTTATAGCCAGACCCCTTAAGATAATAAGGAGTTGCCGAAAGATCATATACTTGCTGGAGCTTGTAGCCTAATATCTTCATCTGGCGCAAACCCTCGTACCAAACCATAGCAGTTTCGTTTTCCTGTTTCAGGTCGCTCTTCTCGTCGTCGCTCAGCGATTTGTCCTTATTGGTCTTGGGCAGATAGCAATGATGAGCCTCATCGTTTATCACCACAATACGTTTGCCTTTAACGCCCTTCTCCAAGATACGGCTAAGCATTACACTATAGTCCTCCTTATCTTTCTGAGTAACTAGCTCACCATTAACCCATTTCTGCTTACCATCGAGTGGCGAAGCATGTTTGCCAGAGAATACTCTTGGCAGGAACTGCTGATAGTTTACAATCGTAATGCTGGAATTAAGACCACCCAACTCTTTTTCAAACTGCGGGGGAATAAGGCCGCGCTGATGGTAATAGTCGGTACGCTCGAAATTGTTACTACGCTGGCTGTAGTCTAACTGGAGCACGCCCAAACGATCGCGAATGGTGATACCTGGAGCACAAAGCAGAAAATGGTCAGCATAGTGTGTATCCATCGGATTGGCTCTCTTGTTCAGGTAATTATATAGTATCAGCATGGCCATCACAACTGTTTTACCAGTACCAGTAGCCATCTTAAATGCCGTTCTGGGCAACACGTATGCATCATCATCCGATACGGTATGTCTACGCTCGCCCAGAAGATTCAGAATATAATTACCAGTATTTGGGTCACGCTCTGCTATCTCATTAAGCCAGACTGCAGTCTCTACAGCCTCGCGCTGACAGAAAAACAAACGAAGATTAGTGCGGCGCTCCTTATTATTAAACCAGAAATCAAGCAGTTCTCTGGTGATACGTGAGGCTTTGGGATATCCCTGCTCACGCCATGCTTTAACCTCCTTTCGGATGCCATTTATAAACTCAGCATTGGGATCAACAGAAATAAAATCCTCTTGCGAGAAGATGGATTGTCCTCTCTGTTTATTCGGTACGATATTAACGTCATAGCCAAACGGACGTCGCCCTTCGATGACAGTCTGATAGTCTATGTTACCGTTCATATCGGTATCGTAGTAATACTTCGGCTCCTCGTACGGATTGTTTAGTACGGGATTGTCATTAGTTGCTTGCATAAGCGTTATCTCGTTTATGCGCTGCTCTCCTTCAACAAAGATTCGACCAAACACAAAAACGTGGACGAGTACTCATCCACATTCCAGGTGTTTGGCCTAACCCTTCAGAGAAAACAAGTAACGTCCACGCATATCGTGAACGTCTGCATGTTTGTCTCTGACTTCTTCTGCGGCCAAACTTCGGAATGTCTATTAAACAGCAAACGCTATATTTTTACCCTCAAAAGTCATACCGGCACCTCCCCTGAGGCTCTGAGGCTGAGGACATTGCGTCCAGACAGCCTTCTGCCGAAGCAGCGTCGTGTTACGACGATCAGCCGATACTTGATTGCAAAGATACAAATAAAATTGGAAATAACGAAGAACTTTGCAAGAAAAATCGTATTGCAACAAAAAAAGTCCCAAAATATTTGGAACTTTCAAGAATACATCGTATCTTTGCAGCGTGAAAGGAACCTATTTAGGATGAGAGCCCCGGTTGGTTCGGCAAGCACTCATTAAAATAGAAGCACTTTTAAACTCCGCTTCAGATGGATAGCCCCGGTTGGTCCGGCAAGCAAGGCCATTAAAGCGGAGTTCCTTTTTCTAATTCACCAACATTATTCTCAAAAGCATATTGGTCAATGATAGCATATGGCTTGTATGGACAAAATAGGTAAAGTAAGCACTCTCTTCGTGTTTACCTTCTACCACCCTACGCCAACCAAGATATTTTCCCTTCTTCAAATATGACGGAATATCCTTTGCCAAAGCATTCTTAATGGCATTAAACTTATTATCACGAGAGGCTTTGCTAACAATAGTCTTGAGATCAGATTTTGTAATCTCAACGTCCATCGTTATGCCATTGGTGATAGTAAAACGCAAGGGTTCTCCTTTTAAGGCTTCGGCCATGTTCAATACCTCGTTTCGTATCCTCTTGCTTTCTATATAATAATCATCTTTTGTTCTTACCATAATTGATTGCAAAGGTACAAAAATAAACGGAGAATAAAGAAGAACTTTGCAAGAAAAATCGATCTGCAACAAAAAAAAGTCCCAAAAATATTATTAAAGTGGATTCAGGATTCAGAATTCAGTTTTATTTTTGCGCCACTATTATGTATGTTTAAATTGTAATATTAACAATAAATATATTATTAATATTATATATATTATAATATATATAATATTAAACTTCAGAATAAGTCGTAAGAGGGGTGCTCGTTTTTAAAACTGAATCTGAATCCTGAATCCACATAAACAATCTTCTAACAAGTAAAGACTTTATACAAAATACCATACCATTAAAAGTAAATAGAAATGCGCGCGCACGTGGAAAAAGTATCTTTCAGGTGTGGGAGAAAAATTTCCCACACGTGCGCGTAAAAAGGGGGTCGTAAAATGCGGCTGTTTTTGGACAATAAATTTGTTTGACTCGAAAAAATGTCGTACCTTTGCATCGTCAAAATAACACAATTACTAACATCAAAAATTAAACTAAACAATTATGGCACTAAAAGTTAAAGCACAGGAAAAGTTGCAGAAGATTGGCACTCACGCAGGCAAGTATCGCTATGTGATGATGCCGGAGATTTACACCTCGCTCTCGCAGGAGAAGGTGATCAAGGAGGCTGCTCTGCGCAGCGGAGTGAGCAAGGGCATAATGCAGGCATGCTGGGATGCTGCAGGCGAGGTAATCAAGGCGTGGGCCACAGAGGGTCACTCGGTAGCGCTGCCAGGTCTGGGAACCATGCGATTCGGTCT
>Ga0256407_10014622_pt1 | contig 10274 bp, 5 predicted proteins | sample RumenRJG_04DNA_FD_193489 | JGI IMG/M metagenome (GOLD analysis project Ga0256407, IMG submission 193489) | Bovine rumen microbial communities from Lethbridge, Alberta, Canada - RJG_04 | ecosystem: Host-associated > Mammals > Digestive system > Stomach > Rumen | place: Canada: Alberta | collected... | reverse complement strand
TATTATTCTAACTTATAATGATTTATGTAATTATAAAAAATATTGAATTATTTTATATTATTTTTAAAGAATAAAAAGAAATAAATTAATAAATTAAAATATAAAATCTTTTGGTTTAATTGTATAATCCTAATTAAATAAATATTAATTATAAAATTATATATATTTCTCAATTTGTCAATAAATAATTTTATTTTTGTATATAAAAAAATTGTACTTTTTAAATTTAATCAATATTTTTTAATTTTATTTAAATTGTAAAGATACACTAAAAAATAAAAAAATAAATATTAAAAAATTTTTTTAATTAATAAAAATGTTTCTTGATCCCAAATTAATATACAACATATCAACATATAAATTAATTGAAAATCAATCAATATGTTATTTATGTGAACATTTATTATGGAATCCATTACAATGTTCAGTATGTGAAAGTTCATTTTGTAATGAATGTTTAAAAGAATATTTTTTAAAAAATGATAAATCTTGCCCAAATAATTGTATTAATCCAACATTTAAAGAAAGTAAATTATTAAATGAAATTCTTTCAAAATTACAATTTAATTGTCCAAATAAATGTAATGACATAATTCCATATGAAGAATTTTTTTCTCATTTAAATTCAAAATGTAGTAAAGTTGATTATAAAAAAAAATATTTAGAATTAAAAGATAAATTAAATCAATTAAAAAGTGAATATAAATTATGGGTTCCTGAACCAAGTTCACATTTAAAGAACTCAACTTTTAAATCTAAATTTCATGTTCATCGTTTACCATATATTGAAACTATTGAAAGAGGAGGATGGTTATGTAATGTTTGTAGAGAAAGTCATAAAGCAATTGAAAAGTCTTATTATTGTACTTTATGTGATTATGATTTATGTAAAAATTGCAAAGAAAATGAAGAAAAAGAAATAATGAATAAATTTTAAAATTAAATAATTAAATATCCAAATTCCAATAATAAAAAAAAAATAAAAAAAAAATAAATTTCAAAGTAAAAAAATTTACTTAGGTAAAATACCTTTCCTAAGAAAATCAAGATATTCCTTTTTCATTCTATATCCTCCATTACTTTTAGGTATTCCACTTCCAAAACTCATAATATCTCTAATAGCTTCAGCATAAACTTCCCATTTTTCTTTCCCATTATTAATCATATCTTTCCCCCAAACATCATATAAATAATCATTAGGTTGAAATGAACTCATAATAAATAAAGTAACTTCTACATAAGGTAATGTCATAACTAAAAAAACTGAATATAATAAATCAATAACATCCATTGCTATTGAAAATGAATTAATTGCTTCAAATTTTATTGCACATGGTTTTACTGGTAAATTTGAATAAAATGCTCCTTTTTTAAATGTTAATATTGATAAATCATTTGATGTTGTTCCTTCTGCAAAAAAACATATGTTTACAAAATCTTTTTTTTCATATAATTTTTTTTGTTTTTCTATTACTTTTTGTAAACTCTTTCCTCTATTTTTTTCATTTTCTCTATCTACAAAAATGCATCCACAACAACATGCTAAAAATCCTATTAAAGGATAATTTTTTATATTTGCTCTTGATACGAAACATATTGGAAATCTATCTGCATAACATGCACAATCAAATAAGGATGTATGATTTGTTATATAGGATACTACATTTATTTTACTTTCATCTCTTTCGTAATTTTTACCTAAATATTTTTGATAATCTAATTTTATTTTTTTGTCATTTATTTTTATAAAAAAACTTAATCTAAATAATTTACCAAATAATTGACATATTTGACTTATTTTTTTTAATAAATTTATATCTTGGATTTCTGATATTTCTTTTAATGTCATTCCCCATAATAAAATTTTTAAACGTAAATAACAATAAATTATACTAAATAAAAGGAGGGATGTTTTAATCCACCAAAAACAAATTGCTCCTAATAGAAATTTCCAAAAAATCCAATGTGCTTGATCATGTCTACTAAACATAAAATATTTTTCATGTATTGGTAAATCTTCTTTTTTAAATATGTGATATTTTTTTGTTTGAAACCAAATAAAAGTAATAAAAATAATACAAAAAATAATATAACATAGAATTATTTGTATAATCATATATACAATTAATTTAATTTTTAATTAAAATAAATAGTAATTTTTTATTTTAAGATGTCCTTGAATGAAAAAAATAATATTAACATTGGTTCAAATAATTTAGAAATTAATTCAGAAAAAAAATCAATAAAACCAAAAAACAATATAATTAAAAATATGGATATAATAGATATAAAAAATCCAATTGATACAAATGAAAAAGGAAAAATAAAAATTAATACTTCAGAATTATTTTCAAATGGGAATACAAAAGATAGTGATAGAAGAATAGTAAATGTATCAAGTTTAGATATTGATAGTATAAAACAACAAGATATAGATAATAAAAATATATTAGAATTAATTAATAAAGAATATGAAGAACCTGTTTTAAGTGTTGGATATCATAATGCAAATACACCTTCACAAAATGATATTATAAAGAAGAAAAAAAAAAAAAATAATAATATTAAAAAAGTGTTAATGGTTGTAATTCCTGTTACTATTATTTTTGTTGCAACTATAATAATATTTTATAAATTATTCAACAATTAAATTTTGAATAAAAAAATATATATTTATATATTTCTATGAATATATAGAGATATATTATATAATAAATTAAAATATTTTTTTCTATTATTTAAGTTAAAAAAATAAAATTGAATTAAAAAATATATGAATGAAGATTTTGAAATAACATCAAATAATAGTATTTCTAGTATTTATAGAAAGTCTTTTGAAGATTTTTTAAAAAATTCAATTAGATTAATTATAAATTCTAGAAAGAAAAATAATTCAAATGAAATTCGAACATTATCTTTTACTACAGATATAATAGAAAATCAAATCAATAACTCATCTTTTTTGTTTGAAGATTTATCATTTGATAGTATAAGTACAATTACAAATTCAAAAATAATATCAAAAAATCATACAATTGATTTTTATATATCAAAAAATAATTTTCCTAAATTATTAATTGAAAGATGGAATTTTTCGTTTTATGAAGAAAATAATTTTAAAAGTGAAATTTATGCAAAAAAAAAATTAGTTTCTTTAATTAGAAGTATTTATTCAATAACAAGAATTCTTCCTGGTAATAAATTAAAAAATATGGATAATATTATAATTGATTTTCAATCATATCAAAATTATAAAGGAGAAAAATTTATTTTAGAACCAAAAGAATTAATTCATATTTTTAATAAAAAAATAAATCATATTAATTTGACTGTTGAATATTTAAGTTTTGAACAAATTGAAAATTATTTCAATAAAAAAGAGGATATAAAATTTAAAAAAGTTAATAAAAAAAAATCAAATAGAAATGTAAGATTTTATTCAATTTCTTTTGGGAAAAAAAAATCATTTGAAATATTAAATTTTGAAGAAGAAAAACCAAAATTAAATGAAGATTATTTTTCAATAAAAAATTATAGAAAATTATCATATGATGAAGAAACAAAAAAAGAAAATAATTCAAAAAATAAAAACAAGAAGATGATGTATAATAGTTTTGATTTAAATGATGATTTAGAATTAATTAAATCTGAAGATAATGATGATTTAAATGATAATATAACAGAAGAAAATGAAAATGAAAGTAGATCTTCAATTTATAAAAATTTAAGAGCCAAAAATATAAATGAAGATAATAATAAATCTTCAAGTTCAGGAACAAAAAGTTCTAATTGTGTAAATCAATTTAAAAGAATGTCTCGTTTTAAAACTTCAGATACAATTGATTTAAATTCTTCTAATTCAAATATTGAAAATAATAATGTAAATAATTCTTTTGAATTAAATATTATTTCTGATGAGATTAAAAATGAAAATTGTTATAAAAAAATCAATTCTAAGGAAAAAAATAGTAAGGAAATTTATAGAAATGTTAGGAATAAATTTTTTGAATTAAAAGATAAAATTGTTATTTCTAAAAATGAAGGATTTAATATCAATAAATTATATACTTTAATAAATGAACTTCATTAGATAAAATATATTGTTATAAATAGTCTTTTTGGTTCTTAAATATTAATTCATAATTTTTTATTTTGATATAGATGAAATTATAATAAATGTCATATATATTTATTTATTATAGATTTTATTGTAAGAATTTATAATATAAATATTGCCGATTTTAAAAATAATTTTATTTTTTAAAAAGAATTTTAATTTTATTATATCAAAAATAATTTTAAAAAAAGATGTCTAATATTTACCATTTAAAAGCTCTTTTAAAGAAAAATTTAATTCTAATGAAAAGAAATATTTTCATAACAATATGTGAAATTTTCTCTCCAATGATATTAATGTTTCTAGTATATGTTTTAAGAACAGCATTTAAAATAGAGTATATAATGGGAGATGATGAAGATTATGATAGATTTTTAATAAAAAATTCAACAGCATTAACAAATGATTATGATATATTTGGTTTTCCATATAGGGGTACATATATAATATGTGGATATAGATATCATATAGCTTTAATAGGAAAAAATTTTCCAAATGACTTAAAAGAAATATTAAATGATATAATATATACTGAAATATTTTATTTAAGATTTATTTATTATGATACAATAGAAGATTTTGAAGATTATATTCAATCTTCAAAATATGGTTCAAATGAAGAAAATCCTGAAATTTGTTTTGGTATATATTTTAATCATAATGAAGAAAATAATAAATATGATATATCATTACATTATTTTTGTTCAAAAAGTAATGGTTATCCAAGTGATATTCCAAATACATTAGAACCTAATTTAGATGTTTTTATTAAAGGTCCTGAATTTCAGGAAGTTGGAAAATATTTATATAATGGTTATTTAAATGTTATGAAACAAATTTATGATTATATTCTAATGAAAGAAACTGGAAATGAATATTCTTCTATTAATATGATTGTTTTAAGTGAAAAATATAATTTGTATATTCATGATAAATTTGAAAACTTTATGGGTTATATGTTAGGGTTTTTTTTAATTATTACTTATGCTATTCCTTTAACGAGATATATTTTCGTTATGGTTAAAGAAAAAGAAATTAAATCTAAAGAAGGAATGAAAATTATGGGTTTGAGTGAATTATATTATTTTTTATCTTATTTTATTCAATATTTCGTTTTGAATATTTTATATACTATTGCAAATTCTCTTATTTTAAGTTTAGTTTTTAAACATATTCCTCTTATTTATTTATTTTTATTCTTTTTTTTATTTGGTATGAATATTTTTGCTTTAGTTTATTTTTTCCAAAGTTTTTTAGATAAAACTAGATTAGCAATGATTGTTACTATATTAATATATTTTTTAATGTATTTTTTATCAACAAGTTTCACTGGTGATGGTATTAAACATTGGGTTAGAGTAGTATTTAGTATTTTACCTCCAATAGCACTTCAAATTGGATTAAATGTTATGTCTAGATTTGAAGTAACTCAAAAAGATTTTAAAAAAGGAGATGTTAGTTTACAATTTAGAAATTATTCAATTAGAGATATGTTAGTAATGTTAACAATTGATATTTTTATTTTTTTATTTTTAGGTTTTTATCTTGAAAATGTAGTCTCTCATGAATTTGGTATATCAAGACCTTGGTATTTCCTTTGTACAAAATCATATTGGGGATGTGGTAAAAAGAAAAAAAAGATAAAAAATGAATTAGAAAATAAAATAGAGAAAAATAATATAAAAACATCAAAAAATAAAGAAAATGAAATAAAAAATCAAATAGATAAAGATGAAAAAAATAGATCAAACAGTGTAAAAATATACTCAATGGAAAGAGAAAAACAAATAAATAAACAAGACCAAGAAACCCAATCAGAAAATTTTCAAAGTGAAGAAATTTACTCTGATTTAACAAAACCAGGTGATAAACTAATATTAAAAAATATAAAAAAAACATTTTCAGATGGTAAAAAAGCATTAAATGGAGTATCATTTAACTTATATAAAAATGAAATATTTGCATTACTAGGTCATAATGGTGCAGGTAAAAGTACATTAATTTCAATATTAACTGGTTTATACACATCAACAGAAGGAGAAGCAGAATATAATGATGAAAATATATTAAATGAATCAAATATGGATGAATTTAGAAAAATTTTAGGTATTTGTCCTCAACATGATGTTTTATTTCCTAATTTAACAGTTGAAGAACATTTAAGATTATTTTGTACTTTTAAAGGTTTAACTAATGATGATGATATTAATAATGAAATTGATAAATCTTTACATGATTTTTCATTAGAACCTAAAAAAGATACAATAGTAGAAAAATTATCAGGAGGACAAAAAAGGAAATTATCAATAGCAATTGCATTAGTTGGTGGAAGTAAAGTGATATTTTTAGATGAGCCAACAAGTGGAATGGATATTACATCAAGAAGGAATTTATGGGATATTTTAAAGAGATATTGTGATAATAGAATTATTGTTTTAACTACTCATTATATGGAAGAAGCTGCTGTTTTAGGTAAGAGAATTGGTATTATTTCTGATGGAAATATGGTTTGTATTGGTAGTACTCTTTTTTTAATTGAAAAATTTGGGAAGTTTATTTCTATTAATATTATTAAGGATAATGGTTCTGATAATAATGAAATTATTAAATTTATTAAAGAAATTTCTAAAGATTATGATGATGAAATTGAAATTGAAATTTTAAGTGAGGAAATTTTATTTAGGATTCCTAAAGTTAATAATAAAAATGAAAAATTTGATTTTAGAAATTTTTTTATACAATTAGATAATAATTTGAAAAAATTAAATATTAAAACTTATACTGCTTCAATGCCTACTTTAGAAGATGTTTTTCTTAATGTTTCTTCATTGGAAAGAATGAGAAATAAACATAAAACTGATTTAAGAGAAAAATTAAATATTAATACTGAAGAATTATTATATGATGATAATAATTATAATCAAAAATATTCTTCTTTTAAAAAATTTTATATTGATTTATCAGTTTCTGTTAAAAAAAGATTTAGTCAAATTTATCGTGATTCAAAAACTTTTGTTTTAGAAATTTTATGTCCAATTCTTTTAATTATTATTGGATTAGGGATAAGTTCAGTTGAATATTTTCCTAGAAATCCTTCATTTAAATTAACTCCTTCTGAAATTACAAATGATACTCAAGTATTATTTTATCATGATAAATGTGTTATTAATAATAATGATTTTCCAATTGAAATTATCAAAGGATATGATAATACTTTTACAAATTTTAAAATTGAAAATATTGATATTAATATTGATAGTAATATAAATTCCTATTCATATCCTATTGAATCATTTTTAAATTTTTGGGAATCCATATATCAAAAAAATTATACAAATAATTATGGTTCATATTTTTGTTTTTATTATGATTTAAATTTGAATTATTTCATAATGGCAACAATATATAATTCAAGATCAAGACAATCACCAATTGTATATGCAAGTTACTTATTTACAAATATTATAAAATATGTTACTAAAAATGATAAATTAGAAATTAACTTTGTAAATTCCCCATTACCAATGTTAAAAGAAGAAAAAGATGATCATCAAGCTAGAAATAATGTAACATTAGTATTTTTTATTTCAATAGCTTTTACATTAATCCCAGCAAACTTTATAACAATAATAATAAAAGAAAGAGAAACAAATACAAAGCATTTACAAATAATATCAGGAATATCCTTATTATCATATTGGATAAATAATTACATCTTTGAATTAATAAAATATTATTTTATAGGAGGATTTGGAATATTAATGATTTGGGCTTTTGGTTTCTATAAAAATTATTTATACATTTTATATTTATTATATGGTCCTTCAATGGTTTCTTTTACTTATTTATTTAGTTTTATTTTTACTTCTGAATCTTCTGGTCAAAATGCTGTTATTATTGTTAATTTTATTGGTGGTGCTCTTGCTGGGAGTGTTGTTTTAGTTTTGAGAATTTTTGAAGATATAGTTAAATATGGGAAGAGATTACAATATTTTTTTAGGATTATTCCTTCTTTTTGCTTTTGTTATGGATATAATGAATTGTTATCTATGTATAGTTTATTTTATGTTGATTATCCTAATGATTATTATCAACATAAAGAAAGTGAAATGATTGAAATAAAATATGTTGGATGTGATTGTGTTTATATGGCTGTTGAAATTGTTGTTTATTTAGTTTTGATTATTATTTTAGAAAATATTAAAACTATTTGTAAATGTTGTTTTTCTTCTGAATTAATTAAACCAAAAATAATTCAAAATGATGAAAATATAAATATTGATAATAATAATAATAATTATAATATAAGCAATAGCCAAAATAATAATAATAATATTATAATTGAAATTGATAATTTAAATAATGTAAAAGACAGTATTGTATTAAAAGAAATAGAAAAAGCAAACAAAGAAAACATAGAAGACTCAAATTATGCAATAGTAGTTCAAAACTTAACAAAAAACTTTAAAAAAAGACCATTCTGTAACACAGAAAAAACAATAACAAAAGCAGTAAGAAACTTATCATTCTGTTTAGAATATGGAGAATGTTTTGGTTTCCTTGGAGTAAATGGAGCAGGTAAAACAACAACATTTAAATGTCTCTCAAACGAATATACTCCATCATATGGTAGAATCCTAATAGATAACAAAGAACTAAATTCTAACTTTAACACAATTCGTTCATTAATAGGATACTGTCCTCAATTTGATTCAATATTTGAATACATGACAGTAAAAGAAAATTTAGAATTTTATTCAAAAATAAAAGGAATGAAATTAGATAAAATGAATGATATAATAAATGCATTATTAATAGAAATGAATTTATATGAATATAAAGATAAAGTAAGTGGACAATTATCAGGAGGAAATAAAAGAAAATTATCAGTATCAATTGCAATGATATGTAATCCACCAATTATTTTATTAGATGAACCATCAACTGGAATGGATCCTGAAGCAAGGAGATTTATGTGGAGTGTTATACATAAAATTTCTATTAGGAAAAAAAAAAGTTCTGTTATTATGACTACTCATTCTATGGAAGAAGCAGAAACTTTATGTCAAAGAATTGGAATTATGGTTAATGGACAATTTAAATGTTTAGGTAGTTCAAATTATATTAAAGAAAAATATGGTGAAGGATATGAAATTAATTTACAAATTTCAGCTTTGAGTAATGAAAAAATGAATTTGATGATTAGTAATTTTGATAATGGGAAATTTGAAGAGATTACTGAAAATAATATTAATGATGTTTTAATTTATTATGGAAAAAAAGGATTTATTGATGAATTAAATAAAGGGAGATTTGGTTATAAAATGAAGAATGAATTAAATGTTTGGGGAAGTATTACTTTACATAAGTTATTTACTTGGATTTATTATATTGAAAATGTTTTGGGGGTTATTAAAGTTGTTAAAGAATTTTTTCATAATATTATATGTTGTGATTTTGTTGATAATAGTTTTGTTTTTAGAATTAAAAGAGAACATGTTGAAAATGAAAAGACTATTGGATTTTTATTTGGTTTAGTTGAAGAAAATAAAAATAATTTTAATGTTGAAGAATATTCTATTCAATTAACTTCTCTTGAACAAATTTTTAATCAATTTGCTAAAGAAATGGAAAATAATGAAAATGTTTATGATTTAGAAAAAATTAATATTGAAATTAATGATGAGTTATTTAATAAATTAGGGATATAATGAAAATTTACTATTTAAATAATATGAAATATTATTAATTATTATTTTAATTTTTCTAATAATATATTATCATAAAAATTAAAATTTTGTCTTGATTATAAATTATATTTAAATTCTTTTCAAATTAAATTAAGTTAATTTAATAATTGAAAAATAAATATTTTTGATAATAATTTGTTAATTAAATTAATTATTGGAATTTAAAACATTTTTTAATCTAAAAAATATAAAACAATTAAAAAAAATAAATTTTTTTTTTAAAACTAAATAAAGTAATTAAATAAGTAATATTAAAATGGAAAATATTTTAATAAAATTTTATACAGGAAATGATATAAATAATAATAATAATTCATGGGAGCAAAAAAATCCTTCAAATCCAATATTTAATCCAGAAACACAGAATTTATCAAGAACATATTCAATGCCATATCGATATCCAGATT
>Ga0256407_10014621_pt1 | contig 10274 bp, 10 predicted proteins | sample RumenRJG_04DNA_FD_193489 | JGI IMG/M metagenome (GOLD analysis project Ga0256407, IMG submission 193489) | Bovine rumen microbial communities from Lethbridge, Alberta, Canada - RJG_04 | ecosystem: Host-associated > Mammals > Digestive system > Stomach > Rumen | place: Canada: Alberta... | reverse complement strand
TAAAAATAAAAAAAAAAAAAATAAAAAAAATTAATTTTTTAAAATAAAAAAAAAAAAAAAAAAATAAAAATAAAAAAAAAAAAAATAAAAAAAAAAAAAAAAAATAATATTAAAAATATAAAAAATAAAAATTTTATAATCTAAAAAAAAAAAATGAGTGACTATGAAGATTACAATGCAGACGACGACCAAATATCATATCATTCAGATGATGCAAATGAAATGGATCAAGGAGAAGATGGTTTAAATTTAGAAGATAATTTCATAGAAGCTGAACATGCAGAAAATCCAATAGAAGCATATAAATTAATAATTGAATTAGAAATATCAAATTCTACATCTCATCAATGGAGTTTTAAATCTTATGAAAAATTATGTCAAATTTATATTAAAAATTTAAATTTTGATGAATTTAAAACTAATGTTGATAAATTATTTGAATTATTTTCTAAAGTTGATGATGTTGATAAACAAGATACAATTAGAAATATTATTTTTTCTCTTTCTGAAGTTAAAGATGATGATTTTAAAGAAAAAATTTTAAATGAAATGTTAAAAATTTTAGAAGATAAAAAAATGGAAAGAGCATATTTAGATACAGGAAGAGAATATTGTAAAATATTATTAAAAACTAAAAAATATGATATATTAAATCAATTAATACCAGATTTATTAAAAGTTTGTAATAGTTCAAATGATGAAATTTATAAAAGTATAAAATTAGAACTTTTAGTAATTCAAATTGATTTATGTAAAGTTTCAAATGACATATCAACAATAAAAGAATTATATTTAGAAGCAAAAAATTTAATGAATGAACAAATTTTTGATGATAAAAGATTATCTGCAATAATAAATGAAGAAGGAGGAAAAATTGATTTAAGACAAAAAGAATTTGATAAAGCTTTACAAAAATTTAAAGTTGCTTTTCATAATTATAAAGAAAGTGGTGATAATCAAGCAATTACAGTATTAAAATATGCATTTTTAGCATCTTTAATAACAAGAGATAAAAGTATTATTGTTTCTCCTGAAGAAGCAAAAATTTTTCAAAATGATAAAAATTTAAATTCTATGGTTAATTTATATGAAGCTTATGAAAGTATGGATATTAATTTAATTAATTCTATTTGGAATAAAGAAATTAAAAATAATGAAAAAGATCCTTTTATTTTAGAAAATTTAAATGAGATTTTATATAATATAAGATTAAATTTTGTTATTAATAAATTGAAAGCTTATAGATTTTGTAAATTTCAAACTATTTCTAAAGAATTAGGAATTAAAAAAGAAGAGTTAGTTCCTATGATTATGAAAATTGCTAAAAATGGTTATGCTAATATTAAAATTAATTTAGTTAATGATTATATTGAAATGGAAAAAGATAAAAATGAAAAAAGTTTAGGTGGATTAATTGATAATTATAATTCTTGGTTGAATATAATGAATAAACAATAAAATTTATTACAACAACAAAGAAAGTAAAAATAAAATTTATATTTAAATAAAGTATAATTTTAAACTATTTTTAATTTTAAAAAATTTTTGAATAAATATTTAAATTATTTAATTTTTTTATGAATATTTATTTTAATATATTTTATGATTATTTAAGTCCAAAAAATGAAAAAAAGATTTAATAAAAAAATGGATGATGAAATTATACATTGTATGTTTCAAGAAAAATTGAAAAATATAAGAAAAAGTAAAAAATTTGAAGAATTTAAAAAAAATTGTATGAAAGAATTTAAATGTAAAAATGACCAAAATTCTATTGAATTTTATATTTATGATGAAGAAAATCAAGAGCAAAAAATTATAATTAAAAATCAAGAAGATTATTTTAGATATGTTTTAAATGATGATGAAAATGATTCTCCTATTATTAACATGAATATAAAAACAAATACTCCTGATTCAATTGAAAATGAAAATCTAAAAAAAGAAATTAACTCAATGTTAGAGGAAATAAAAAACTTAAAAAATGATATTTCATTTTATATCAAAAAAACTAATGAATTAGACAAAAATTATTATATTTTAAATAATGATTTTCAAAGTTATAAAAAAAGTCAAGAAAAATTAATAAATAAAATAATAAAAGAAATTTCAAATAATTCTATAAATGATAATAGCTATTCAGACAAACAAAAAATTAATAAAAAACAAATAACACCTAATCCTCTAAATTTTAATGAAGAAAAACCACATATAAGAACTCCTGGTGAAAATAAAAATCAATCTTTTGATAATAACAAATATAAAAAAAATATAAATGAACAACTTGAACTTTCAAAAGAAATTAATAAAAGAAATGAAAATAAATATTATGAAAATTCAAGAAAAGAAATAAATAAAAAAGGTAATTTTGATATCAATTATAATAATGGAAATTATAATAATAATAAAAATGAAAATAATTACAATAATGAAAATAATGAAGATTTTATTAATGAAAATAATATAGATTCTAATAATAAAACTAATAATAATGAAAATGATTATAATGAAAATTTTAATAACAGTAATAATAGTGACACTGGAGAAGAATTTGTTAGTACAAATAAAGAAAATAGTACAAAAAAAAATATAAAAAATGAAAAAGAAAAAAAAGATTTTAATATAAATGAAATTAATTCAATACAATATAATAACAAAAACAATAATAATTATTCATGTGAATTTATTAAAGAAGATAGAACTTTAGTTAAATTAAAATCAAATTTTGTAAACAAAAAAAAAAATAATATAAGATTTGAAATTAAAATAAAAAATAATGGAATTAAAAATATTCCAAAAAACAGTAAATTAAAATCAAAGGAAAATGATAATGAATCAGATTTATATATAGCAGAAACATTAATTAATAATGGTCAAGAAATAAAACCAAATGAAATAATTGATGTTACACTTTATGCTTTTTTTAAAGATCCAAATAATATAAAAGATAAAGAAAATTATTTAAAATTTATTTTAATTAATGATGAATGTGGGCAAATTGGAAATGAAGAAATTATAAAAATTTTTATTTTAGATGAAAGTGATAATATTATTGATAATGTTTCTAAAACTTTCAAAAAAGATGAATTTTCAATTTTTAATGATGCTATGAATGGAGAAAAAACTTCTAAATTTTATAATATGCATTCTAATAAAAATATTCAAAATAATAATGAGAATGACTCTGATGAAGGAATATGAAAATTTATTATTAAATATTTATATTAAATTTTTATTTTTTGAAATAAATAAATTTAAATAAAAAATAGTTAAATAAAAAATATGGATGAAAATAAATTTAATATCATATTCTTTTATTATTTAAATAACAAATATTTTATATCTTTTGAAAAAAATTTTGAAATTTTGAAGGAAAATATTTTAGAAGAATTAAATATTGAATTAAATGAAGGAGAACATTTAAAAATATATTCATGTTATAATGAAATAATATCAAATCAAAATGAATATATAAATTATATTAAAAATTACAATTTAAAGGAATTGATATTAAATATTAAAATAATTAAGGGTAATGAAGAAGAAAATGATGAAAACATAAATGAAGAATTTACATTTGGAAATAATTATTTTAATAATAATACAAATCCAATATTCATGAGTGATATTATAGAAAGAATAACAGATTTGAATGAAGTAATAAAAAAACAAAAAGAATTAAATAATTAAAATAATATTTATTTATAAAAATATAATTTAATTTTAATTTTAAATGATAGAAGAAGAAAATGAAATTCCTTCAGATTTAAAAAATGATATTCAATTAGCTTTTGATCTTTTTAAAAATGAAAAAGAAAAAATTTCAAAATTAAAATTAAGAACTTTATTATTTTCTTTTGTAATGTATAAAAATAGTGCAAATGAAATAAATAATTATATAGAACAACAAATAAATCCAGAAAAAAGTGAATTTTCATTTGATGAAGTTTGTGAATTAGTAAATTTAAAATTAAAAAATTCTAAATTAAAAGAATCTGATGAAATTTTTTCTTATATAACTTCATATAAAAATGATAATGATAATATTAAATGTAATGATTTATTACAAGCATATAAAAATTATGAAATTGATGTAAATGAAGATGATATTAAAGAAATGATGCAATATATGAATGAAGAAAATTATCAAAAAAATAAAAATTTAAATGATAATAATAATGAAGAAATTGAAGAAAATGAAAATGAAAATGAAAATAAGGATTTAAGTAAAGAAATTCCTTCTAAAATTTCTAAATCACAATTTAGAAAATTTTATATTAATTTAAAATAAATATATTATTGATTTTTATATTATTCTTTATTAAGTTAAAATAAAGTGTATAAAAAGATATATAATATTATTATTGATTTACTCATATTAAACATTATAGGAATTTTTATTTCTTTAAATTAATTGTAAAATATTTTTTAAAGAATAATTTTTTTTTTTATGAAAAATATCAAATAAAACTTTTATTAAATATATTTCTTATGAAAATTAATAAAAATAATTTTAAAAAATAAATAAATTTATTATTATTTTTTAATTCATAAAAAATTAATATGTATTTTTAAAAAAATAAAAAGCATTTTTATGGAAAATTTTTCAAATGAAAATATAAAATATCAAAAGCAATTTCCAATAATAACAGAATCAAAAAAAGCAAATGAAATATTAGACAAAATTTTACAATGTGAATATGCAGTAATAGGAATTGATATTGAAGCAGCAGTTGAAATGAGTAGATTTGGTTTATTATGTTTAATTCAAGTAAAATAAAAAAAATAAATTGAAAGATAGCATATAATGAACAAGCTTTTATTTTTGATATGTGTATAATGAATTACAAAGAATTAAAATTAAAAGAAGTAAAAATAAAAATAATATAAAAAAAATTTTTTAATATATCAAAATAATATTTAATTTAGTTATTTTCAAGACATAAAATAATAAAAGTATTTCATGATTGTATAGAAGATATTTCAATTCTTTATAATTCATGTCAAATAAAAGAAATAAAAGGCATTTTTGATACACAAATTGCTCATAGAATGATATCAAATGAAATATATAATTCTGATAATTATTATTTAAAAAATTCTTCTATTTCACTTGCTTTGTTAATTAAAGAATATTGTGGAATTGAATATGAAATTAAAGGAGAAATGCATAATTTAATGTCACAAAATCCTTATTTATGGAAAGAAAGACCAATTAGTCAAAAATTAAATTTTTATGCTGGAAATGATGTTATTTATTTACCTAAAATTTATAATATTATTTGCTCGAAATGTGATAAAAAAATTATTAAAGATATTTCTGTTGATAATATTTTTAAAGAATGTGAAAAGTATTTAAAATATGTTAATATTAATTTGAAAATTAAAAATTTTAATAAAACTAATATTCAAAAAGGAACTGAAATTGAAGGTTTAATTAAGTAAATTTTTATTTTTTTTTATTAATTAGGAATTTTCAAAATTATTGTGTTTATGTACAATTAAATATTGGGTATATTGGTATTGTAATTGAACAAAAAAGTGTTTCTTTTTTAAAAGAAAATTATTCTCTTGGAGATATTATTTTATTTAAAGTTTTAGAATTAGATAAAAATACAAAAAGATATATTTTAGAAATTAGTAATGAAAATATTAATAATAAAAATAAAAAGTTATTTGAAGGATTAAATGTTGAAGAAAAATCATTTTATCCTAAATCATATTTGAAAATTAGAGATCAGGATAAAGAAAATTTAATTAATAATAGAAAAGAAGTTTCAATATTTTCTAATAATGAAAATGATATTTTAAGTAATAAAACAAATCAATTTTAATTAAAAAACATTATTTTTTAAATTTTTTTTAATTTAATTATTATCATTTTTTATTTTTTTATTCATTTTAATTTATACTTAAATCATAAAATAAATTATTTTAAAGTATTTTTTATCAGAAATTTATTTCAATATTATTTAAGAAGACTATCATTATTATCATTAATTCCAATTAAGTTAAATTAAAAAAATTTTTATACCAATGTTTATTTTATTTATTTTAATTTAAAAAATTAAATAAGTACATATGAAAACAAAAATATTTATGGATATTTTAAATAATTCATTTTTATATAACACAGAATCTCAATTTTTTATTAATAGTAATAATACTAGTTTAGATTTAGGTAATGAAATTAAAACACCAAAGAAAAAACAAATCAAAATAAAAAAATTTAATTCTCATATAAAAATTTGGAATAATAGTAAATTAAATAATTCAAAATCAAGAAAGAGTTTTAATTTAAATAATATATCTCAAAAAGAAAATAAAAATAAATGGTTTGAAGATATAATTTTAAAAGTACAAAATCAATTTTTACCACAATTATCAAAAATACAAGATGATTATATTAAAGAATTAGATAATATTTATATTGAAAATTTCAATAAAATTGAAGAAATCAATTATAAATATAATTCCGATAATAATGAATATAATAACGAAAGTGAAAATAATTTAAATGAACAAAATGAAAATAATGAGATTATAAATATTAAAAATGATTTATTTGAAGAAGTAGAATCTGAATTTATTATTAAAAAAAACTCTACTTTATTAAAATATAACGAAAATATTTCTCAATTGAAAGAATGTATTAAAAAAGAAATAAATAAACTTGCAAATGAAATTAAAGAAGAATTAATTATTTTACATTGTAATGATAATAATGATAAAAATATAAATAAAAGAGGTTCTTGTAAGAATTTTAATAGAAAAAAAAAAATATAAAATTATAATAATAATTATTTATTTATATTATAAATTTATTGCAAAAAATTCTGGTACTTTAAACTTATTTTTTAATATAATATATTAAAAAATAACTTAAAATATATCTTGCACAAAAAATTATAAATTCTTTTTAAAGAAAATTATTTATTCTTTTACAACAATAAAAAAAAGAGTAAAAACAAAATAAATTAAAAAAATAATATTTTTATTCCAATAATAAAAAAAATATATAAAAATTTATATTTTAATGGATAAAAAAATTTCAACAAATCCACAAAGAAAAAAAATATCATCAGTCATATTAAATAATCATTTATCAATTGAACAATTAATTCCTTTTGAAAATCATCCTTCTGCAAGAGGTTTAATGAAAAATGGAAATGAAGAAATAAAAATTGAAAATTTATGTTATAAATATATATTAGAAGAAAATAAATTTAATTCAGATAATCAAAATATAAATTCTTATACTAATTTTACTTTGAGTTTAAATCCAATCGAAAATAAACTTTATCAAAATGAAATTTATTATGAAAAAAATAATTATTGTTCTAAAGATATTAATTACGATAATATTGAAATTAAGAAAAAATCAACTTTTACTGAAAAAGAAGAACAATTTGATAAAGAAATAACAAATTCTATTAAAAATAATGAAAAATCCGATGCTATTATTAATAAATTTCAAAATTTTGTAAATATAAAAAAAAATGAATGTGTATAATAAAGATGTAAAAAAATTATTTATTTTTAAATAAAATATTTGAAAAAAAATATTGATAATATTTAAATTCGAAATATTATGTTATATAATAAGTAATGAACAATATTTAAAATACATATAAATTTTTTATTAAAAATATAGACTTTTTATTTGTTTTATTTATTAAAAAGGTGACCACATTTTTTCTTTAAAAATTTTTTTCATAGTAAAAAAGTGATAAATTCCAATAATGACACAAATAGTTAATTGGGTAATAGTAACAATAACTAAAGTTTGAGAAGATTTAATTTGATTTTCTGCAAATTCATCTTCATTTTTAATTTGATAATTTTGCATTGTTTCAATATTTTCAGTATTTCTTATTATTTTTTTTATTTTTTCATCAACAATTGTAAAATCTTTCATTTTTGCTATATTTTTTGAATCACTTATTTTATCTTCAGAAGTATCAATAATAAAATTTAATTTTAATGATGTTCTTTTTGAATATAAACTTTCCTCATATGTTAACACACATATTTTATATGTTCCACTTCTTGTGATTGAATATGAAAATTTTGCTTTATTTTTTCCAGTTTTAAAAATATGAATTGGTTCTTTAATATTTTTTTCATATATTCTTATTATGAAAATATCGTCTTTATTTTTTGGAAATGTTATATTTTGTTCTAATATTTTTAATTGCATTATTACATTCATTTGACTATAAAAGTTATCTGTATAACATTTTTCTCTATATAAATATAGAGATCTGTATATTGAGTTTGAAAATAAAAATTTTGATAAAAATATTATTGATGTGATTAATTTATGTAACATTTAATTCAATTTTTTAATTATTTTTTTAAATTTAATTATAATTAAATCATTTATTTTTTTATAAAGAATAAATTTAATTGATATATATTTTATGATTCCAAATCTAATTAAATTATATAAAATATTATATAGTTTATGCTAATAATATAGCTTTATAACTAATGAAAATAAATGGAAAATAATAAATAAAAAATCATAAAGATTCATTTGAAGGATTTAATAACCTAGTTTCAAAATCAGATATATTAGAATCTTCATTTTCTTTTTTAGAACATTTTTGACAACATAAAGGAATTACAATATTAATAAGTAAAGGAAATGAAAAAATACAAGTATAAATAATACACATAATTTTAAACAATAAAACATTATTTATATAATCTTGAAAATTTCCAAAAAAATTTGAAAAAATCTTATCTTGTTCTTTTTCATTAGCTTTATAAGAAAAAATAATTAAAATAACTCCAAACAAAATATTAAAAAGTAAAGTTAATATTATACTCAAATAAAAAAGTTTAAATTTATTTTTTGTATCATTATTAATACAAGTATTTAACCAAAAACAATGATGATCCCATTTATCAATACAAATTCCACAAACTAAACAATGAACTGTATCATTTTTCATTACACTTTTACATTTAACACAAATATTTGAATTTTCATTTTCTTCATATAATTGAATTAAAGACTTTTTTTGATTAATTTTTTTCTTTTTTTTCTTTTGATAACATATAAAATAACAAGTGAAAAAAATAGAAAATAAAAAACTCATAATTGATAAAATAAAAAATAAAACACCACAAAATAATATATTATAAATTAATAATTTATCAAAACTTTTTTTTCCTTTATTAAACATAATAGCAATTCTAAAAACAAAAATAAGCATAAAAATAATATAAATTAAAAAATAATATATTAAAGTATAATCATATCTAATTCCTTTTAAATTTTTATATTCAATTTTTCTACATAAAAGTTTTTCAAAACAATTTTTTTCACTTAATAAATAAATAATTTTTTTATTATTTTTCTCAATAGCATAATCAATAACTTTTTTATTATATTTATCTTTAATTTCTTTATCAGCTCCTCTAAATAATAATTTTTTAATAATATTTTCAGAACCAGAATAAACTGCATAATATAATATACTTCTATCATCTAAGTCTTTTGCATTAATATTTGCATCTAAATCTAATAATAAATCAATTACATTTTTTGATTTATAATAACATGCATAATGTAATGGTGTTATGTTATACTCATTACTTAAATCTATTATTTTTGTTTGAGGAAAAAATTTTTGTAATTTTTCATAGAAAAAAATTATTGAATAAGTTTGATTATTTTTTGCACTATTATGAAATATTGAATTTCTCTTTTCTGTTAAACGTAATTTTGATTCATCTGTTTTTGATATGATACTAAATAAATATTTTATTATTATTTTATTTCCTTTTTGACATGCAATATCTAAAATAGTTAAATTTTCCTTATTTTCTAACATAAACCATTTATAAAAAATATCTTTATTATCTAATAATAAATAATAAGAATCTATTATTATTTTTAATTGTTCCTCTTTTTCTTCTATTGTTAAAAAATGAGCTAAAGTATTTTTTTCTTCATCATATAATTCACATATATCCTTAGAATTATTGAGTAAATATTCACTTACATATTTTATTAATTCTTCATATGTATTATTTTTCATTGTTGAGATATTTTTTAAAAGATTATTCATTATTTTTCTATTATCTTTTATTTCTAAAATTTTTTCTTTAGTAAATAATTGATTTTCATTTTGATTTTCTAAAATGCCATTTTCTTTCATATAGTTTTTATTAAATAATATAATTTAAATTTTTATTTTAATAAAAAAATATTTTTTTTTTTATTACTTTTTTTTTCCATTATTTTATGATTTTGGGGATTG
>Ga0256407_10014620_pt1 | contig 10275 bp, 8 predicted proteins | sample RumenRJG_04DNA_FD_193489 | JGI IMG/M metagenome (GOLD analysis project Ga0256407, IMG submission 193489) | Bovine rumen microbial communities from Lethbridge, Alberta, Canada - RJG_04 | ecosystem: Host-associated > Mammals > Digestive system > Stomach > Rumen | place: Canada: Alberta | collected... | reverse complement strand
CTATTACTAGAAAAATCTAATAATATATATGAAGTAATACTAGACGAAGGTAAATAACCACTTATTGATTTTCCAGCTAGAATAAAATTACTATATTGTGTTTTTGTAATATCAAAATTAGTGGCTGCTTGTAAAGCAAAAGAAGAAGTTGAATAACCTAAAACACAAAAATGAAATCTATCTAAATTCACAAATCCTTTTTGTTGTGCATTATTTCTAAATATATTTATATCATTTTCATCTATTACAATAGTTTTTTCATATGTAATTTCATATGTAGTATCATCATATGGTATATCATAAAAAGACATATTAACTTTTGATTCAAAACCATTTAATTGAATTAATGTAGTTCCACTAAATAATTGAATATTGATAATTAGTGTATATTTCTCATATCTTTTTACATCATAATAATAACATTTACATTGATTTTCTCTTACATTATCATAAAAATAATTCTGTGAAATAATTTGTGTAATTGAATCAGGATATTCAGAATAAATATTAATTTCAACATCATTAGTTTCAGTAGTTAATAAAATATATAAATCACAATCAGAACAATAATCTTCATCTCCTTTTATCATAGAATATGAATAACCATAAATCCAACTTTGTTGAACATCTAAAGAATTTGATGATGATGGATTTGAATCTTTACTTATATACATTTTATATTGTTTAAATTCAAATGCCATAGAAGAAATTGATATTTCTTGAAAATCTTTTCTTGTATGTAATTTTAATAAAATAGGATTATTTTTATTTAAATTGAAAAAATATATATCATCATCATCTATTTTAGTAGTTTCTGATAAATAAGCATTTAATTCATATTCACATTTTTCAATACATAAAATTGAAATGTAAAATATTTCATTTGAAAAAACTTCATTTGATGATATTGATATAATATCACCTCCTATTTTTGAAGAACGCCAAGTTGAAAAAATAAAACTTGGTTTTTCTATTGTTTTAGAAACAAATATATCAGGATCCGAATATTCTTTTTTAAATTCATCTTGATCAATTGTGATTATTAAATTAGATTTGTTTTTTTCTATACCTTCTGGAATTGTTAATTTATAATACTGATATGAGAAAGCATCTACAATTATTCCTTTTATTGTTTCATTTAATTTTACATTTGTATGTGTTGATTGAGATAAAATAATTTTTATTGTTAGGAATATTAAAAATGATTTTAACATTTAATATATTTTTTTTATTGTTAATTTTATATTATAGAATTAATTAAATATTAATAATTCTAATATAAATAATAAAATATAATTTCAGTTTTTTAAATAAAAATAAAAAAAATTAAAAATGGAAGAAGAAGAGAATATTTTAATGGAAGGAGGTGGAGTAATGATAGATGACAATGAAAATGAAGATGATAAAAATGATTTATTAGAAGATGGTGGAGTAATGATAGATGACAATGAAAATGAAGATGATAAAAATGATTTAATAGAAGGTGGTGGAGTAATGATAGATGAAAAAGAAAATGAAAATGGTGGGAATAATTTAATAGAAGAAGGTGGAGTAATTATAGATGACAATGATAATGAAGAAGAAGAGAATATTTTAATGGAAGGTGGTGGAGTAATGATAGATGACAATGAAAATGAAAATGTTGGGAATAATTTATTAGAAGATGGTGGAATAATTATAGATGATAATGAAAATGAAGAAAATAATAAAATTGAAAATGAAAAACAAAATGATGATAATAAAGAAGAAAATGATAAAAATAAAGATACTAATTTATTAAATAATGAAGATATTGAAAAAAATGAAGAAGTTAAAAAATTTGTTGAAGAACAAGAACAGAAAGAAAAAATTGCTGAAGAAGAAAAAAAATTGGGTGAACAGAAAAAAATTGATGAGTTGAGAAAAAGAAAACAAAATAAAATAAAAGATTTTAAAAAATATAGTAAAATTTCTATGCCTTTTTATATTGAGGATGATGATAATATTTATGATTTAAATCAACCATATGGATTCTTTGATATTAAAATTAAAAATGAAATTGATAAACAAGAAAATTATTTTAATGTTAAGAGGTATAAACTAACTATTGATTATTAAATAAATATATGAAAAAATAAACAATAATAAAACTATAAAAAAATTCCTTAGCAAAATAAACATAAAAAAATTATAAATAAAACATTTCCTATAAACAAATCATGTTTCCATTAATTCTATTCACTTCCTTTTAAAAAAAATAAAAAAAAAATTATTTTTTCTTTTTCTTCTTTACAAAACTTTTCCCTCTAAAACTATTTTTCTCTAAATTCCTTTTCCTCATAATAAACTGTTCATAAACTTCCCCTTCATCATCATCCTTATCTGCTTTAGTATCATACTTATCATTACTTTTAGTTTTCCTTAACAAATCCTTTAATTCATTTTTTGCAGCTCTAATACTTTCCAAAACTTTCTCATATAAACTAAGAACTTTCCCTTCATCAGTTTCATACAAAATCATTTTTTTTTCAATTAAATGTTCAATAGCTTGAATACCTTCAACATCATATTGAGTTACAAAACTAATAGAACGACCACTTTTTCCTGCTCTTGCAGTTCTCCCAACACGATGAATATAATCTTTTCCTTGAGAAGGTAAATCATAATTAATAACTAAATCTACATTTGGTATATCTAAACCACGAGAAGCTACATCAGTTGCTACTAGAATATTCCTTTCACCTTCACGAAATTTATTTAATGCTCCTATACGATTTGATTGTGTCATTTTACCATTTATTGATATTGCTTGGAAACCTAAATGACGAAGAATGAATGTTATGTTCATTGAATCAAGGACTTTTTCTACGAAGACAATTATTGTTTTTCCTATGTTTTCATTTAGGATATAAGCTAAATAGGTTTCTTTGTATTTTTCAGGAATGAAAATGTAGTTTTGAATTAAGGTTTGGACTGTTGTGTATTTGGAATTGATTTCTATTTTTACTGGATTGTGTAAAGATGCTTTTTGAAGTTTATGGACTTTTGATGTCATTGTTGCACTGAAGAGAAATGTTGTTCTATCACGAGGGATTTCACTTAGAATTTGGTTTATTTGCTTTTCGAAATCTAAGTCTAGTAAACGGTCTGCTTCATCGAAGACAAGGAATTGAAGATGTTTTAAATTGAAACCTTTTGTATTTCCTAAATGATCAGCAATTCGACCTGGTGTTCCTATTATTATGTGAGGTTTTTTTGATAAGGATATTGCTTGAGATGTTAAATCTAAACCACCTACTAAAACACTTGTTTTTAAACCTATTGAACTACCTATTATTTCAAATATTGAATTTATTTGAAGACATAATTCTCTTGTTGGTGCCATTATACAAGCAAAGAAATAATGGTTTGGAGAATCTAGTAATTTTTGAATTATTGGTATTGCATATGCTGCTGTTTTACCTGAACCTGTTTCTGCTAATCCTATTATATCCTTCGAATTTAAAGCATAGGGTAAAGTTTCTTTTTGAATTTTTGTTGGGTATTTATAACCCATTTCTTTTAAGGTTTCACATAATTCTGGACATACTCCTATTGATTCAAATGTTGAATCTAAACTATATATTCCATTTGGGTCTGTTATATTTTGAGTTTCTGTAATTATTTTTGTTTTTTTTTTATCATTTGATTTCTCACTTTTTTCTTCATTATCCGACATTTAATGGAATAAGATAATTAATAATTAATATTATTAAATAAAAAAAATATTTCAAATAATAAAATAAAATTTAATTATAAAAAAATAATTAAAAAAATAAATAATTATTTAATTCTCAAGGCAAAGATAATATATTTAGCAACTAAAAAAAAATGGAATCAACCACATCAAAAAAAACTCATAAATGCAATGCCCCAAACTGTGAAAAAGAAGGTAAACTCCGTTGTCCAAACTGTGTAAAGCTCGGTATAAAAGACAAAAGTTACTTTTGTGGTAAGGAATGTTTCCAATCATATTGGAAAGAACATCGTAAAATTCATGAAGACTATGAACCAATAGATGATGGTTTTCCATATACAGGAAAGCTTCGTCGTTACAAAGTAACACCACGACGTCCAGTACCAGACTCAATAGAAAAACCTGATTATGCTAATGATCCAGAAGGTATTTCAGCATGTGAAGAAGCAGTTGGAAATTCAAAAGAAATTCCAGTTTTCACGGAAGAAGAAATTGAAAAGATGAGAGTGGCTGGTAAATTAGGTCGTCTTGTTTTAGATACTATACATAAAGCTGTAGCTGCTGGTGTAACAACTGATGAATTAGATATTGTTTGTCATGAATGTTGTATTGAAAATGATTGTTATCCATCACCATTAAATTATTATAAATTCCCAAAAAGTGTTTGTACATCAGTTAATGAAGTTATATGTCATGGTATTCCTGATATGAGACCACTACAAAATGGTGATATTCTCAATTGTGATGTTACAATATTCCATCATGGTTTCCATGCTGATTTAAATGAAACTTACTTAGTTGGTGATGTTAATAAAAAAGGGAAACATTTAGTAAAAGCAGCTTATGAATGTTTACAAAAAGCAATTGCAATTTGTAAACCAGGAACTAAATATCATGAAATTGGAGATTTAATTGATGAATATATAACAGGAGAAAAATTAAGTGTTGTTAGAACTTATACTGGACATGGAGTTGGGAAATTATTCCATACTACTCCCAATATTCCTCATTATAAAAATAATAAAGCTTTTGGGGTTATGAAACCTGGTCACATTTTTACTATTGAACCTATGATTAATGAAGGTGATTGGAAAGATGTTACATGGACTGATAATTGGACTGCAGTTACTGCTGATGGAAAAAGAAGTGCTCAGTTTGAACATACTCTTTTAATTACTGAAGATGGATGTGAGGTACTTACTGCTAGAAATGAAAATTCTCCTCCTTTAGAGATTTTTAAATAAAAATTATTTATTTTTTTATTTTTTTTTAAAATTTTTTTCATTAAATAATTTTTTTTTTAATGTTAAATTATAGTACAAAAAGTTATTGGGATGAAAGATATACAATATTAAATACTAGAACATATGATTGGTTAGAAGATTACGATAATTTAAGAAAATTTATTTTAAATTTAAATATACCAAAAGAAGCAAATATTTTAAACGTTGGAAGTGGAACAAGTCAATTAAGTGAAAAAATGTATGATGATGGTTATACAAATAATTACAATATAGATATATCATTAGAATCTATAAATATAATGAGAAAAAGAAATGCTAATATCAGACCAAAATTAGTTTATATTCAAATGAATGCTAAAAAAATGTATTATGGGAATAATTTTTTTGATATAGTAATTGATAAAGGATTATTAGATACAATATTATGTGGAGAAAATGCAATAATTGAAGCAAGTAAATTAACAAAGGAAATAACAAGAGTATTAAAGCCAAATGGAATATATATTTTAATATCTTTTGGCTCACCTAAAGAAAGATTAAAACATCTTCAATGGGATTATTTAAATTATGATATAGAAGCATATGATATAAAAAATTTTTATGAAGATATAAGTAAAAAAAGTACACATTACATTTATATATGTAGAAAACAAGATGATGCCGATGAAAAATTAAAATATTATGAAGATGTTCTTTCAGAATTAAAAACTTATTGAAAAAAACTTAACTATAAAATAATATTATAAATAAATAATAAAAAAACAAAAAAAAAAAAAACAAAAAAAAAAAAACCCAATTACTTCATTTTCAAAATTTCTACATTATTCCCATAAATAATCCCAACCCAATCATCAGTAGCATCCCCCCAAGAAACATTTTCAATTTCTTTATTAGCTTTATATTCCATAACACACTTAGGCATATAATCACTATAAACATCCCAAACAAGACCCATTTTATCATCACCAACACTAATAACATTAGTATTACTTTTAGGAGCCCAAATAGCATTATTAACTACATTATTATGTCCTTCTAAAATAGCATAAGGAATATCAGGTTTTCTCTTATCTAAAACATAAATAACACTTTTATCTAAAAAACAACAAATAACTAAATTTCCATTTATTAAATTTCCCTTTACTCTTGTAATTGGTTCTCCATTTTCAAAAAGTACTTTGCAAGTATCAGGAGTTCTAATATCAAATAATCTAATACCTCCTTTAGCACCAGCAGTCATAAAAGTAAAATCATCATTCCCGAAATTAATATCATAAGCACTTTTATCATCTACAATTAAAGTATTTAATATTTCTAATTTTGTAATATCCCATAATTTACATGTTGTATCTGATGATGATACACCTACAATTGATGGATTTATATGTGACCAATCACATGATGTTAAAGGACCACAAAAAATTTTATTGTTACCTTTTATTTCTTTTTGAAATGTTAATTTATTTTCTGAATATTTATATATTCGAAGTGAATCACTTGTTGATATTAATAAATCTTTATTTGATTGACTTGGACAAAATAAAATTGATGATGGGGGAAATTCACATTCGGAATTTGATCTTTCTATAAATTTATCTTCCTGAGGAGAAAATTCGATTATTGTTATTTTATTTTTTAATGATATGTTTTTTGTTGATAATGCTAATGTTAAAGGTGATGGTGAGGATTGGAATGTTATTCCATATAATAAGGATTGGTTTTGATATCTTTTTATATATGGTGTGTTTGAGGGAGGTGAATCTAAATCGGATAATAGTTGATGGGTTGTATCTGGTTCTGATAATGCTGAATATGAGGAATTGTCATTTATTTTTAAAAATGGTTTTTGGATTTCTGAAGTGTTTAATGATGACATTTAATTTATTTTTAATTATTTGAAATTTTATTTCTTTTTTAATTGATATAAATAATATATTAAAATATTTTTTATTTTTATCAAATTTTATATTTTATTTTATATTATGTATAATATTTTATTTATAATTAATTTTTAATAAAATAATTACTAATTTTTTTTAATAATAAATTTTTTTATTAAATATGTTTTATCAAATTTAATTTGCATTTTCATCTTTTTATTATAATTGTTTTTTATGAATATATATTTTTTTCTATTTATAATATCTAAAATAAGTTATAATTAACCTTGATTATTAAATTTTTTTCACAAATGTTTAATTTTTATGATCATAAGTCTTTTTCCTCATCTTAATGTTCTTTATTTTTCTTGATTTTAATATTGTTTCTTTTTCCTTCATTACTAATCATTATAAATTGAATTTTTTATTAATAAACTTAACAAATTATTTAATATTAAAATATTATTAAAAAATATTTATTCAATTTTAATTTGAACACATTAAAAACTAATAAAAAAACTATTTTAATATAAATAAAAGAAATAAATAAAAAAATAACAAAAAAACAATAAAAAAATGTCTTTAGAAGACCAACAAGACGAAAATGGAAACCACATAATCCAAATAGATTCAACAGGTAATTTTGGAAACGTATTCCCAGATACAAAATCATTTGATGACGAAGAATTTTTTTCAGACTATATATTGAACTTCAAAATATCAAGAATAAAAATATTCCACGGAACAATAGATAGAAACGACATAGTAACAGGAATTCAAGTTTTCTATCGTGATAGAATAAAAGGAAATATAACAACAACAGGAGAATTTAAAAGTGAAAAATCAAGTGAATTATATGAAGAATTATCTTTAGAAGCAAATGAAAATTTAGTAAATTTCCAAATTAGAATTGGAGATAAAGGAGTTGATTATTTAGAATTTGGAACTAATAAAGGAAAAACTATTAAATGTGGTGGTAAAACTGGTGAAGAAAAAATTACTGAATTTAATAATAATGAAGATAAAATTATTTTAGGAATATTTGGAGGATATTCTAATTGTTTAAATTGCTTAGGAGTTTATTATATTAGTAAAAAAGATTTTATTAGTGTACTTTATGCTGGATTGTTTATATTGAGATATGTTTTGAAAAAAAATCAACAGTTTAAAATAAATATTTTGGAAAATAAAGGGAAATTAAATCCTGAGGATTATGCTATTTTAAAAGTTTGCTTATTACCTGATGTACCTTTTTGTGCTGTTATGAGATATATTTTTTGTTAGATTATTTTTTATATATTTTATTTGATATTTTTTCAAAATTGTTAAGTTTATATTTTTTTTTCTTTTTAATTTAATTATATTCAACTTTTAAATAGCTGTTTTTATTGGAGATTATAATAATTGCAAATTCAAAAAATTAATTTATTATAATTTTATATAATTATTTATTTTATAGGAATTGATAAATAAATATTTTAATAAATATTAATTAATTTTTTTTATATTTTATATTATTTTTTTCTATTTTATGATATATAAGAAATTAACTAAAAATTTATTCATTAAAAATTTTATTTTTGTTTCTAAAACTTGATTTCTAATTTCTGAATTTGGTGAATTCAATATTAAATAAATCATCTTATTATTAATTCATATTTTTAATAATAATAATTAATTTATTAAATTTAATTTTAAATTTTAATTTAAGAGAATTTTTAATTTATATTAAATAAAAATAAATAATTTTAAAAAGTATGAACTAATTGTCTTTTAAACTAACTGACAGACGATGAGAATTTATTGCTCTAATAATAGTTCTTTTTGTATAATTTCTTATTATTTCCCTCCAATTATTAGCTTCTTTTTCATCATTTCTTTCTAAAAAATCTCTAATTCCACTTGGTGAAAAAATCCAATCAAAATCTTGTTCTCTAAAAATTCTAATAAAATCATCATAATTATAATAATCATTCTCTTCAAAAAATGAATTATTAAATAAATTAATACAAATTTCAACATTAATTAAACTAAAAGTATTTCTAACTGTGTTTAAATATCTAATTGGAAATTTTTCATAATCTTCAATATCCATTTTATTATTTGCATAAAGCAAACACTGACTACAAATTAAAAAAATAGAAAGAAAAAATTTATAACTTAATTCATTTTTTCTTACAAGTTCATCATGTTCAGAAAAAATTCTAAATAAAAAATCTAATTTTTCAATATTTCTACCTCCACAATAAAGAAATCCAATTCCTAATAAATGTAATTTTGTTATTAAATTTGGACTTCCTGGAATATATTCACTTCCATATTGATATTTATAAATATTTTTTTTTAAACATGAATAAATATATAAAAGTAATTGTCCACATTTTGTTTTATATTTTTCATTTTTTATTTGATTTTTCAATAAAGGATGAGTAAATAATGTATTATAAATAAAATTACTAAATTTTTCTTTTGACATTAAATTATTTATTAACTTATCAATACTATTAATTGAAAAAGTTCTAATTTGTTCTTCACTAATATTATCTTTTTTTCCCATATCTTCAGATAATAAAAGATAATAATATTCACTAAAAGGCATTAAATATAAAAATATATAATCATTTTCAAAATTATCTTTGAGCCATTCATCAGAAATTGATTTATATGATTTAAAATTTATATCTAATTCTTGATCTGCATATTCATATGATTCAAAAATTCCCATTTTTTATTATTTTTTTTAATTTTCATAAATTTAAAAAAACAAAATATTAATTTTTTATCTTAAATGAGAGAACTTAAATTCCATGAAAAAAAATTATTAAAAAAAGTTGATTTTCTCAATTGGAAAAAAGATAATAATTTAAGAGAAACTCATTTAATGAGAAGATATTACATTCAAAAAAGAGAAGATTTAAAAAAATATAATAAAATAGTAGGAATGATAAAAAAAATTGTATCAAAACTAATGTTACTTAAACCAGATGATGAATATAGAATAAAAAAAACTTCAGAATTATTAAAAAGATTATATGATTTAGGTCTAATAAAAAGTAAAAGTTCCCTAAAAGATATTGATGAAATTGGAATTGCTAAATTCTGTAGAAGAAGACTTTCAGTTATTTTATTTAGAAATAAATATTGTGAAAGTATTAAAGAAGGTATTACTTATATTGAACAAGGACAAGTTCAATTGGGTACTGAAGTTGTTTATAATCCTGAAATGTTAATTACTAGAACTATGGAAGATCATATTAGTTGGGTTGCTAATTCTAAAATTAAAAGAAAAATTGATGTTTATAATGATAATGTTGATGATTATGATATGTTAAATTAAAAAAAATATTATATAAAATAATATTAAAATAATATTTTTATTCTTTTCAAAAAATTAATATATTAACAAAAAAAAATTTTTAAAAAAAAAATCATATCT